>Ga0105048_10009345_pt1 | contig 15611 bp, 17 predicted proteins | sample MAT05_FD_78382 | JGI IMG/M metagenome (GOLD analysis project Ga0105048, IMG submission 78382) | Freshwater microbial communities from Lake Fryxell liftoff mats and glacier meltwater in Antarctica - MAT-05 | ecosystem: Environmental > Aquatic > Freshwater > Ice > Liftoff microbial mat | place... | reverse complement strand
TCCACGCTGCGAGTGAATCGGGATACAGCTGTATCATGCGACGCGTGGTGGCGAGGCCTTCTTCCCACCCACGTCCCATGAGATCGTTGCTCCGCTGGTCGAGTGCTGACAGCAGCGGCTCCCCGTTTGGCGCGGCTCGCATGACTTCCCACGCGCGTCCGCCAAGATCGTCCACGGCAGCGGCGGCAGTGTCTTCGACCGCGAGCGCGGCGAACACCACGGAGTCGGGGAGCGTGAAGCGCCCGGTGTATTCGTTACCCGTGGTGCGTTGCAGCGTGGCAATCTCGACCACGGGGACGCCTACGTTGTAATTCTCGCCATGAACCGTGCGAATGCGTGCGCGCAGTCGCAACACCGCCGGACGTCCCAGCAACGCACCGGCGTTGTAGCGCACCGTGACCGCTTCGCCGGCTTTGGGCAACGCGGTGGACAGCGTGAGCGTGCCGGAGATCATGCCGGCTTCGATCACCGGTGTGCCGCTCACCAGTGACATCACTGTCCACGCGGCAATTCCGGCGGCGATGGTGGTCGGGATGCGCCAGCGAGTACGCCACAAGAACGGTGCGGCATGGTGTGCGGCGGGTGACGAACTGGTCGTGTTGTGGTCGAAGATCTCGTCGTCGAAGCTCGCCTCGTCGAAACTCTCGTTGTCGAATGCGTCGATGCGCTCCGGCACCAGCACACGTACGCCAGCGGCACGCGAGGCCAGCATACGTTCGCGCAATCCACTGGGCGCGGGGTTGATCGGCAGCTGATCCACGAGCACCTGCAACTCACTCAGATAGCGCACAGCACTCTCACACTCGACGCAGCGCTGCACATGATCGGTGAGTGCGCGGTCACGCAAGGCGATCGGCGTGCTGAGATAGTCATGCCACGTGGCCATGGACGGATGCGCGGCGTGCAGTGTAGTGGGCGTGGTCATCGGGTGATCCTGGCGCGGAGATGTTCGAGCGCGCGCGTATGTCGTACGCGCGAGTTGCCTTCGGAAATGCCGAGCAGGGTGGCGATCTCGGGGTGTGAAAGGCCTTCGATCTGTCGGAGCACGAATACGGCGCGTAGCGTATCGGGGAGTGCCGCGATGGCGCGCTCGAGGTCGGCCATGCCGATGCCGAAGTCGGCCGATGCGTAGTGCGCAACGTGATCGGTGTCGGCGAGTGTGTCTTCGCGACGACGCTTTGCGCTACGGAGTCGCATGAGCGCGAGACGCACGGTGCGGGTGGTCAGCCACGCGCGTAGCGTGCCGTGTTCTTCGTACCGTCGCAGTGCTTCGGGCAGCCCCACGAACATGTCGTGCACGGCATCTTCAGCGTCTTCGCGGGAACCGAGCAGTTGCCGGGCGACGCGCAGCAGCCGGGGCGCGAACTCGTCGTAGAGTTGGCCAAGCGCGTGCGGATCACCGGCTCGCACCCGATCGATCAGGTGTGTCGGGTGTTCGGTCACGCGGCGAGGTGAGGTGGGCGCAGTCATGATAGGAAGGATTTCCCAATCAATGCCGGTGGCGGGTGGCGCGTTACAGGGGCGCTCGTATCGAGGATCCCGCCTTCGGTCTTCTGGTTGACTCATTCAGAGGAGTAAGAGATACTCATGGAGTGACTCAAAAACTTCAGATTTTGTTGGATGATGAGGAGTTAGCGGAGATTCGCCGGGTGGCGGAGCTGCAGCGCCTCACGGTTGCCGAACGGGTTCGACGGGCGCTGCGGACGGCCCGGCAGCATTCCCCGGCGGGGGATCCGCGTAGGAAACTGTCGGTCGTTCGCGAAGCCGCGCAGGGAGCGTACCCGGTCGGCGACCTGCCGAGCATGCTGACGGAGATCGAGTCCGGCTACGTGCGCGACGATCTCGACGCGGCGCCCGGGTCGGGCGAATGATCAGCCGCGATGTGCTCGGACCGGAGAGCACGGTGTTCATCGATTCGAACGTGCCGATGTATCTCATCGGCGCGCCACATCCGAACAAGGAAGCGGTTCGCCGCATGCTCGAGCGCCCGATCGCCCGTGGCGATCGGCTTGTGACCGACGCGGAGGTCTTCCAGGAGATCCTGCATCGGTCCTTCGCGATCCGTCGCCCAGATACGATTCAGGCGGCGTTCGATGCGTTACATGGCGTGGTCGACGAGGTCTATCCGGTCGACGTCGCCGATGTTGAGCAGGCGAAGGTGCTGATGCTTTCCGTGACGTCGTTATCGGCACGCGATGCGGTGTACGCGGCCATTACGCAGCGACGCGGAGTGCGTCGTCTCATGAGTCTCGACGCTGGCTTTGATCGACTGTCGTGGGTGGAGCGGCTCCGCGACTAGCCTGGTGCCGCTTTCGGATGGGGATGGCTGGAGAGCGAACGACCGGCTGGGGGCTGTGGGCTGTGGGCTCTTGGCTCTCGGCCTTGGGTGGTGGGTGGTGGGTAATGGGTGGTGGGTGGTGGTTAACGGGTATTGGGTGGTGGGTCAACGGCAGTGATCAGAGGGTCTGCGCTCAGCGTTCTGCGGACAGACGTTCTGTCGTCAGCGTTTTAGACTTCCAGGTATGAAACGACTTCTTCTGGCAGCGATGGTTATCGGGGTCGTGGGGTGTGCGCGGCCCCCCCGCTTTATGGCGCCGATTCCGCCGGTGGAGGGGAAGGCGAGACCGTTGTTTTCGCTCGACGCGCTCGACATCGCCGTGGGCACGGGAACGACACTCACGTCGGGGCGCTGTGTGTACGCGCACTACACGGGGTGGACGACGGACGGCAAGAAGTTCGATTCGTCGCGCGACACCACGAATTCCGGTCGGGTGAAGGATCCGATCAGCTTTCCGCAGGGATTTCGGCGCGTGATTGCGGGATGGGATCTGGGGTTTCAGGGGATGAACGTGGGCGGTTCGCGCCGGCTCATTATTCCGTGGCAATTGGCCTACGGAGAGAAGGGGAGGCTGCCGGTGATCCCGGAGAGGGCCACGCTCATTTTCGACGTGGAGTTGATGCAAGTCGCCGATACGATGCCGCGCGCCGATGGGGCGCCGCGACCGGCTGGGCAGTCGCCGTCGTGTCCGGCGTGGAGTGCGGTGAAGCCGTTGCCGTCGTCTACCGCTCCCGAATGAGCGATTCGCCGGTTCCACCGTTCCCAACCACGTCTCCCTGCATCAAGGTCTGTGTGATCGATCTGCGCGGGGAGTGTCGTGGCTGCCGACGCACGCTCGCAGAAATTGGTGCGTGGTCGACCATGTCACCGGACCAACGGCGCGTGGTGAATCAGCGTGTCGGTTTTCGCGGTCACGACGAGAGCCGATAAACGCACGCCGCCGCTGATCACGCCCGCATCACAACTTGATGACGGCGGCGATCGCGGCGGCGGCCACTTGTTCGTCCTGCGCGCTGGTGACTCCGCTCACTCCGACGGCGCCGACCACTTTGCCGCCCACGAGGATGGGTAGGCCGCCTTGCAGCGCGACGAGTCCGTCGACCGACAAAAACGTCAGCGTGTCGGCGAGAATCCGATCGGCGTACACCTTGGTGGGCCGACCGAAGCGTGCTGCTGTGCGTGCTTTCCCCATAGCGATCTGCACGGACCCGGTGCTCGCATTATCGAGCTTGAGGAACCCCAGCAGGTCGCCGGCGGCGTCGGTCACGGCAATCGACACGTTCCACTTGTTCTGCTTCGCGGTGGCTTCGGCGCTGGACAGCAAGTTCTTCACCGCGTCGGCGGTGAGCACCTTCGAGTCGGCTAGCTGGGCCAGCGACACGCGCGGCGTGATGATCGCGAGGACAACGACGGTGAAGGCGGCGGGCAGCAGGCGAGTGATGCGCATGGGCGGAGGGAGCTGATGGTGAGTGGGGTCGGCAGGGAACAGCTGAATTCTCAATGCAACATTACGGTGTGATTGTCGCGCGGCGCCAGCGTTGACGTTATCGATGGCGCGGTGCGATTTCCGGGATTCTGTAACAACTGGTTCGCGCGAAGCTCGCGGAGAGCGCGAAGGCACGCGAAGAACAGCGGTGACTGACGGCACATGACCCACCGTCGGATCGGATCGACGGAGGGTCATTTTCGTTTCTAAAAACCAACACGCTGTTTGCTGTTCTCCGCGTCCTTCGCGTTCTCCGCGAACTTCGCGTAAACGTGCTGTTCGCTGTTTACGGCCCGTCCGAAAGCACTCCTACTGCACCCCCTACAGCGATCCCAGCAAGTCGTCGATGGCTTTCTGGTCGGCGTCTTCCAGCGGTTGGGCGCCGTGGATGATGCGCTGCAGGATGTCGACCGCTTCCTCGGCCAAGTTTTCCGGATACTTGCGGTCTTTGGCGAAACGCACGATGTGGCCGAGGAGAATCGTTTCGTACGGTGACTCGTTGTCGCCGTCCTCGTCGTTGTCATCGTCCGTGTCGTCGTCCTGGTCGTCGTCGGCGTCGCGCATGGCCTCGTAGCTTGGCACGCTCGCCTTCCATGGTTCGGTCGCGTGGGCGTCGGCTTCGAGCGCGGCGCGTGGTACGAGGGCGAAGAGGCGGCACTGCAGCCCAGGGGCCTCTTCGTAGGCGAAGAGGCCGAGAGGAACCGGACCCTCGAAGAGCTTGAGATCCACGAGACGTTCGATCGCTTCCGGCGGCATCGCGCTGCGAGCCACCATGCGGCCGTCGATGTAGGCCGCAAGCGCGGACGATTCCGGCGCACGCGGATCGTCCAGACGTGACACAACCAGCGCGATCGGCTCGCGCGTGGTCACAAAGACAGCCGGCTTGGACTCTCCATCGGCATCAGTCGGATTGATGCTGTCGGTGACGCCGTAATCGTCGTCGCCGCCGTCCTCCTCGTCCGCCTGGTCATCCCCTTCGTTGTCGTCGGGAGACTCTGGTGTGTCTTCGTTGGGCGTTTCGTCCGGCGTGTCGTCGTCGGGCGCTTTGAATTCGTCAGCCGGCATGGCTCATGGACACGGTTCGTGAATCCTGCATCGGGGACATATCCCAGCATGGCAGGTTAGGCACCAAACCCCCGCACGGGAAGGGAGTGGTCAGGGCACCCTCAGCTGGCGGCGGCGACTTCGCTGACATCGATCTTCTCGAACACGCCGCCAAGCCAGATCAGCAGTGGCCAGAGCTCAGCTACCACGACCATACAAGCCAACATGGTGGCGACCAGCACCGACCAGCCGCCCCAGTCATTGGTGAACCACAGAATCAGCGCGCCAAGACCAACGGGAAACACCAGGGCGACGGCGGCCACGAGCGTGGTAGCCCCGGTGGTGAGCAGGTTCTGCCCCATGGTTTCGAAGCCGCGCGCTTCGGTGCCCAGGCGCACCCATGCCGGGAAGAGCAGTGCGGTGCCGTTCTGGATGGTGAACATCAGCGCGTTGAAGACCGGAACCCCCACCACCACCGACAAGAAGATCGGGATGGTGACGCCGCTTTCGGTCAAAAGGGCGGGCTCTTGCAGGAACATCACCAACGGCACGACCATCAATGACCACACGGTGACCGAATGCAGCGCGGTCACCGCGGCAATCTCGGCCGCCACGATGCGCCAGCCGGGCAGCGGCATCGTTTTCAGCATCGGGAGGCGCGGAAGATCCAGACGCAGATCGAAGCGCATCCAGAGTGGGCCGATGAACAGCAGCATCGCGCCCCACCCGAAGGTGACACCCATGAACACATCGCCGGCGCGATCGGAGGCGGAACGTGTGACGACGGCCAACACGGCGAGACTGGCCGTGAACATGAGCAGCTGCGTTCGCCACGCGCCACCACGCAGCGCGGCCACCACGTTCTTCCACGCGATGGCCATTTCCGGGCGACCGGTGAGCGCGAGTGCCGGCACCTTGGCCAGCTTGCCCTTCCGCGAGCGCGAGTTGCCCATCTGCGACGTGCGGAACCGTTGCAATCGTTCGGCGCGATGCTGGGTGGCTTCGAGCGCGGCTTCTTCGAACGCCTTGTCGAGGCGCACCACCCAGAGGTAGTGCAGCGTGAGCACTGCCGCGGCCCACGGCATAGCCACCAGCCACTTCGCGCCGCTCCCGAGAAACACCGGCTCGAGCACCGCGCGCACCGGCCAGAGGGCGGCCGACGGCACCGGCGCGCGGAGTGCGTCCGTCACGGCCAAGAGGAGGGCTTTAATGCCCGACAGGCTCGCGACACGGAGCATCGGCCACGCGGTCACGACGCCGTACGTCACGGCCACCAGCACCACACCGAACACGATCAGCGGCACAATGAGCCGACGACGGGCTTTGCCGACGTGCTCCATGGCGTTCGCATGCACGATCGAGGCGCCCAGTCGATGCAACGCCAGCGTGGAGAAGAGCATCCACAGCGACAGACCGCGCTGCCATCCTTCCAGGCTGCTGCCACCGCCGCGCAACAGCACGCTGAAGATCAGTGTGTTGAGCAGAATGGCGATCTGCATGCGCACCAGCTTGGCGTGCACCAGTTGCCGTCGACTGACGGGCGCCGGAAACAGGAACTGCACTTCGGCCGGTGTGAACGCGAGCGCGCTGCGTTCACCACCGAACACCCACCAGCGCGCAGCCGAGAGGAGCACGAAGGCACTGGCGATCGGTACCGCCACGTCGGTTCGTACGATCGCGGCGAGTGGTCCACTCCCGAGCTGCGTATTCCGAAAGAGCGCCCACCAGATGTACAGCATGCCCATGACCACGGCCGCGAGGTAACGCGGGCTCTTGGCGCGGGCTGCCTGTTGTCGCAACCGATTCACGAGGGTGCGCTGATACAGAAAGCGCATGGCCGGCACGGGAGCCGGCTGTTGCACGAACGGTTGCGGCATGGTCACGAGACCGCGTCGTCGCCGGTCAGCGCAATGAACATCTCCTCGAGCGAGCGACCGGCCAGATCAGGACGCGACTCGACGATCTCGGCGAGCGTGCCGAGGGCAACGGCCTGACCGCGACGAATGACGAGAATGCGCGTGCACAATTCTTCCACGAGGTGCAGGAGATGCGAGCTCAGAATCACGGCCGCACCCTCGCGCGCGCGCGCGGCGATCGTTTCCTTCATGCGACGGATGCCGACCGGATCGAGTCCGGTGAGCGGTTCATCGAGCAGCAGCGCCGACGGCTGATGTAACAGACCGCACGCGATGGCCAATTTCTGCTTCATGCCGCGGGAGAGTTCGGTAGGCAGCGCATCTTTCTTGGCCGTGAGCTCGAGCTCTTCGAGCAAGACGGGGATGCGCGGGGCCGCGTCGTGCACGCCATAGAGACGCGCCACGAACTGGAGATGTTCGGTGACCGTGAGATAGTCGAACAGTTGCGGTTCATCGGGGATGAACGCAAGCCGCGACTTGGCGGCCACTGGGTCCGTGTGCAGGTCGATGTCGGCGATACGAATGCTCCCCGACGTGGGCTGCAGAATGCCGGCGAGGGCGCGCAGCGTGGTGGTCTTGCCGGCTCCGTTGGGACCGACGAGGCCGAGCACATCGCCCGGGGCCACGCGAAAAGACAGCGACTGCACGGCCACGGTGTCGCCGTAGAGCTTGGTGTACTCGATGACGTCAATCACGCAAGACAGTAAGGAGTACGGAGTAAGGAGTAGGGGGGCTCAGGACGACGTACGTCATGTGATCGCTACGGAAAAATGAGCGGTGCACTGAGGGTAACGAACAGTGTCGCTCCCGCCGGAAGACACCGCTCCGGTTGTGAATTGCGCGCGGCGGCAATAGTTCCCGCGGCCGCACCGCCGGCGGCTCCGATGACCGCGCCACGGGTGCCGCCGCCGAGCACGCGTCCGGCGATCGCACCGATAATGGCGCCGGTGATGACCTTGCCCTTGTCGCCGCCCTTCGACACCTGACGTTCGGTGATGGCGACGTCGTCGCCCACGCGTACGGTGCCCTGTACGGGCACGAGCTCCCCGTTCACCTGCACGCTGCGCACACGGAACGCGAAGCTACCGTCGGTTGCGGGCGGCGCCATTTCGACGAGAATGGGGGTGCCGGCAGGGAGAATGGCGCCGTCGGGTCCGTTCACGGGCTCGGCAAGCTCAGCGACGATGCGGTCGCCAGGGCGATTGGCGAGGGAGCAAATGGCGGCGTTCGTCTTTCCGGAAAGCGATGTGCCGGCGGCGAGTCCGCGGGACGGTCCGGGCGTGGCAGTTGGTGCGGTAGCCGGTGCTGACGTGGCGACTGCTGCTGGTGCGGGTGCCTCGGCGACCGGCGCCGGCGCGGGGGCAGACACCACAGGTTCGCGCGAAGCCCGCGGAGAACGCGAAGGGCGCGACGAAGGGCGAACTGTTTGAGGAACAGCGGGACTGCGCGTGGCTGGCGCTGGCGAACTGGGGGAGGACAGTGCCGTGTCGCCGATCGCGGGCGTGGACCGTGCTGGCGAATCGCCAGCGGCCAGCGTGAGATCGCGCGCCAATAGCGAGTCGACGGCCGACGTCTGAGCAACACGATCGCGACACCCGGCCACCACAAGCATGGACAAAGGGAGGACGAGCGCGATACTGTGCCGCAAGACGCAACGTTTCATCCCAGCCCAGCGTTCGGAGTGAAGTTGCTGCATAGTCACGACGATAGTCGAGAGTAAGATGTCGAACCAGAACCCTGTATGACTTACACCGAAGTCGACGTGACGCCGCCACCAACGGCGCAACACGTATTCATTGCGCGGCAGCCGATCTTCGACACGAATCGACGGCGTGTGGCTTATGAGCTGTTGTATCGCGCCGACCGGGACGCCACGCAGGCCTTGGGCCTGTCGGATTCGCACATGTGCGGTGACACGGCGCTGCACGCCCTGCTGTCGATCGGCCTCGATCGCCTGACCGCCGGTACCACGGCCTTTGTGAACATTACCCGCGAACACCTGCTAGGCGAACTCTACAAGATCTTCGACCCGACGGCGGTGGTGCTGGAGCTCCTGGAAACGGTAGACGGCGACGCAGCGGTGGTCGATGCCTGTGAACGGGCCGTGGCCGAGGGGTATCGCCTGGCCCTGGATGACTATGATGGACGGGAGTCGCTCGATCCCTTGCTGCCGTTTGCCAGTATCGTGAAGCTGGATGTCCTCGGGAAAACTGCCGCCGAGCTCGCGCCGACCGTGTCTCGATTGAAAGGGCTGGGGCTGACCGTGCTCGCCGAACGCGTGGAAACGGCGGACATGCTGCGCACCTGCGAAGCGCTGGGATGCGTGCTGTTTCAGGGTTACGTCTTCAGCCGCCCGGAAACGCTGGACGGACGCGCCGTCAACGTCCAGCACGCCACGGTGTTCAACATCATGGCGCTTCTGAACGAGCCGGATGTCACGGACTCGGCGCTCGAGGAGGCATTTCGCAGCCACCCGTCGCTGTCCCTGTCTCTGCTGCGAATCGTGAACTCGGCCTCGTTCGGAGTCCGCTCGGTCGACTCGATTGCCCACGCTATTCGCCTGATCGGCCGTGAGGCGCTGTCGCGGTGGACGCTGATCATGCTTATCGCCACCGTCGGCGCCCAGAGTCCAGTCGCGCACGAAGCCGTTGTGCAGGCCCTCGTGCGCGGCCGCTTCTGCGAGACGGTCACCGCCCACGGTCTCAGCGGTGATCCCTCGGCCCGTTTCCTGGTAGGACTCCTCTCACGCATGGACGCGTTGCTCGGCTTGCCGATGGACGCCGTACTCGAGCGACTCCCGGTGAGCGTCGACGTGCGTGACGCACTGCTCACGGGCACCGGACCGCATGCACCGGTGCTCCGCTTGGCCGATGCCTATGAGCGCGGCGAGTGGGGCGAGGTCGATGCCGATGACAACGTGGCGATCGCGCTGCGAGCCGAGCTCGCGGGGCTCTACGCGGATGCGGCGCTGTGGGCCACGCAGCGGCTGGTAAGTGCTGGATAAGGACTCAGAACCCCAAGCTTGTACTCAAAACTCAAGACTCACGTGAGTGTCGAGTTTCGAGTCCGAGTTTCGGGTCGGGAGTCTATGGGACCCTTTTCGCGAGACTGGCGTGCATGGAATCGGTCTTGTATTGCGCCATACTTGCGGCATCCGCGGCGCCGTCGGGCGCGATGCTGAACGGAAGCAGAATCGAGATGCGGCGGTTGGCGGCGGAGAGCGGATCGTCCATCATGCGCGGCTTGGTGGCGGCGTAACCGCGCACTTCCACGATGCGTCCGTCGCTGAGACCCACGCCCTCGAGTACGCGCCGGGCGGCGTTGGCGCGGTCGGCGGAGAGCTCCCAGTTGCCGTACGTGCCGCCGGCGGAGGTGAATTGCGCGGCGTCGGTGTGGCCTTCGAGAATCACCGGGTGATGCAGCGTGGCGAGCTCGGTACCGATCAGCTGCAGGGCGAGCATCGTGGCGGACTTCATCTTGGCGGAGCCGAGCGGGAAGAAGACGTCGCCGCTTCCGGTTTCCACGAGTTCGATGCGGAGGCCGTCGTTCGTGACCTGGACGTCGACCAGGGCCTTCAGTGCCTTCAGCGAATCGTTCGAGGCGACCTTGTCGAGGATCGCGTTCTTGAGCTGCTCGAAGGTGCGCTGTTCGGTGCTGCGCACGATCATGCGCAGCGGCGTCTTCTGCACGTTCGTGGGCGCGGTGCCCGTCGAGAGCGGACTCGAACCGGCGCCGTAGCCCTTTTTATAGCCGACCGGATTGGCGAAGTAGCCTTCGATGGCCTGCTTCGTCTTGTCGTCCATGCCAAGAATCCACATCACCATGAAGAACGCCATCATGGCGGTCACGAAGTCGGCATACGCCACCTTCCATGAGCCGCCGTGATGGCCGCCGTGGCCGGCGACCTTCTTCTTGACGATGATGATCTTCTTCCCACCGCGCGGAGCCATGCGGTTACGCGGCCTTCTTGCGCGTCATCTCTTCAAGCTCCGTGAAGCTCGGGCGCTCATGCGGCTCGACGTTGCGGCGGGCGAACTCGACGGCGGTCATCGGGGCGTCGCCACGGGCAAAAGACAACAGGGCGGTGCGGACACAGAGCATGTAGTCGTGCTCGGCGGCAATGCGACTGCTCATTGCCGAGGCGATCGGACCGAAAACGCCGTAGGCGAGCAAAATGCCGAGGAACGTTCCGACGAGCGCAGCGGCGACTTTTTCGCCGATCTCGGAGGCGGCGCCACCGATCGAACCCATGGTGATAATAACGCCGAGGACGGCGGCCACGATGCCGAAGCCGGGCATGGCGTCGCCGACGGCGGTCACGGCTCCGGGCACCAGCATGGCTTCGTGATGATGCTTCTCGAGATCGACGTCGAGAATTTCGGCGAGATTATGGTCTTCCACGGTGCCGGTGAGGAGCACCTTGAGCGTATCGCAGAGCAGCGACACGGCGTGGTGGTTTCCCATGAACGACGGGTACTTCTGGAAGATGTCGCTGGACTCCGGATTCTCGATGTGCGATTCGAGACCGACCAGTCCATCCTTGCGAGCCTTCTGGAAGATCTCGTAGAGTACCTGTAGCAGTTCGGCATAAGCGGTTGCGCCGAACGGATTCGGCTTGAGCAGGCCGAGCATCTGGGACACGACACCCTTCAGAACCGCGGGCGGATTGGCCACGATCATGGAGCCAAGTCCCGCACCACCGAGAATGAGAAACTCGTTGGGCTGAATAAGCACGGCGATCTCGCCATGGTGCATCACATAGCCACCGATGACGGAGCCCATCACGATGACCAAGCCTATGATGACAAACACGCGGCAGATCCTGGAGTACGAGTGGAGAAATCAGACGTGAGCAGTGATGCCGGAGCGGCCCGCTGGCTCTCGCTACATGACGATTTACTGCGCGGGTTGGCACATGCGTTCAGCAATCGCGTGGCGACCGTCGCGGCCATCGCCGCACTGTTCGATTCGTCGCGTGTTCCCGACGAACGCGTACTGTCCGGATTGCGCACTGATGCCGACCGCCTGGACGGTTTACTGGAGCAGCTGCGGCAGCTGCCGCGACGAGGCGATGCCGATCTCGAACCGTTGATGCCCGGCGACAGTGTCCGCGCGGCGCTGGCACTGTTCGAGCACCACCCCGAGCACCGGGACGTGTACTGCACCGTGATCGCCGCCGACGATGTCCAACCGGTACGAGCCGAGCCGTCCGCGCTGCAGCACGCGCTGTGCATGGCCTTGGCCGCGGCGTGCCGGGTGGGAGCGAGTCGTGACGGGGCTCCCCGTAGCGGCGCGCCCCGTGCCGGGGTCCGTGCCGGGGTCCGTGCCGGGGTCCGCGTGGCGCTGTCCACCGACGGCGACGTGGTGCGCATCGACGTGTCCACCGATGGCAGCATGGGGGAAGGCGAGGCTGATGAACTGGCCCTCGACGCGGGCGCGATCAACTGGCTGCTGGCGAGCAGCCGTGGACGCGCTCACGCCTCGCCGTACGGCTGCCTCATCGAGTTGCCCACACTGCAGGCCTCGCGCCGCGCCGGCTGACATCAGGCGTCCGGGTCTGGTACCGGCGCCGGGGCCGGGGCGTTGGTCGGCGTCGTCGCCGGCGCGCCAAGGGCGGCCAGCCATGCCGTGGCCACCGGGGCTGCGGCGCGTTCGTTCTCCGACTTGACCTGATCGGCGATCTCGCCGCGCAGAATCTTGACGGTGCTGGGCGCGTCGATCCCGATGCGGACGCCCCCGCGGTCGCACGACACGACGACGATGCGAATTCCGCCGTCAATGATGATCGAGTCGCCTTCGCGACGTCCGAGGATGAGCATCCCGTATCAGACCAGTGAGAGGAGCGTCTGCATCATTTCATCGGCCACTTTGATCATCTTGGTGGCCGCCTGATAAGACTGCTGCACGCGCATCATGTTCACCAGTTCCTCGTCGGTACTGACGCCGCTGACTGACTGGCGTCGGGCGTCGGCCTGGTCGGCCAGACTGCGATACACGGTGGCGTTGTCCGAGGCGGCGGCGGTATCGATGCCGATGCGCGTCACCATGCTGCGGAAGAAGCTCAGAAATGAGCCCGCCTCCGTGGCGCCGGTGCTCGACGTCCAGGTCACCGTGTTGTCGACGATGCGCAGTCCGGCGAGCCCCTGTGCCACGCTATTGTCGGTCGGGCCGTTGGGGTTGCCGCTGGCGGCAATCCTGAGTGGGTCGTTCAGAATCGCGCTGTCGAGCGTGATGGTGGCGGCCGTGACCGGGTTCGGGATGGTGCCGGCCGCAAAGAAGTTGCCGGCCGCGGTGCCAGGGACGGTGTTGCCGGTAAAGGTGTAGCCGGTGCGGTGCACGGTGTTCACGGCCGCCGCGAACTGCGCTGCCATGGCATCGAGCCGACTGCGTGCCTCGGGGATGTCCACGTTCAGCACGTCCACCATCGACTTGAGCTCGCCGGCCAGTGGAGCGAGGCGGTCGGGTGACGTACCCAGCTGGATCCGCACGTTCACATCCGTGAGCGGCGTGGCCGGCAGCGGGTTCGGCGTCTCGAGCTTGAGCGACAGCGGACGCGCCGTACCGCCCTGCACGAGCGTGGAATTGCCGATCAGCACCGATGTCGTGCCGTCGATCTGCGGAATGACCCGCGTGCCGGCAATCTTCGAGAGCTCGTCGAGCTTCAGGTCGCGCAGATCGCGCAGATCGTTGTTCGTGTTACCGTTGCTTTCGGACGTCACGATCCGCGTGTTCAACTCCGCGACCTGGTCGGCGATCGAGTTGATCGTGCTCACCGTATTCTGCAGCCGTTCCAACGTGGAATTGCGCTGCTGCGTGAGCTGCGTGTCGTACGCGTTGAACAGCTGTGCCACCTGACGGCCACGTTGCTGCACCACCGAGCGTGCCGACAAGCTGCTAGGCGACGCGGAGAGGTCGCTCCATGATCCCCAAAAAGCATCGAGGGCGCTGGCCATGCCCGCGTCGCTGGGCTCGCCAAAGACGCTTTCCACCTGGCCCATCAGATCGCGACGCATCTCAGCATTGCCCGCGAGTGTGCTCGCCGAGCGAAAGCTGTCGTCGAGCAGCAGGTCGCGTTTCCGGATGATCGTGGCGACTTGCACGCCGGTGCCGACGTTGCCGTAGGGCATGCGAACCGGCACGTTGGCCGCGAGTACCGCTTCCTGGCGCGAGTATCCCGGCGTCTCCGCGTTCGCAATGTTCTGCGAGATCGTTTGGAGTGCGGTTTGATGCGTGAGGAGCGCGGTGCGCGCGATGCTCAACAGGCTGGAGGACATGCTATGCGGTCCGATTCACGAGCACACCACGGGACGCACCGCTGTCGGGCGCGGCCGCCCCTTCGGTGGCATACGTGGTGGGCAGGGCAGGCGCACCCACGAGGGTGCGTACGTGCTGGTCAGTGCTGGTCAAGGCTTCACGAAGCAGCTTGCGGTTCATGCCGACTTCGCGGGCGAGGAGATCGGCGGCTTGCGTGAGACGCAGCCGCGCATCGCGCAGTCGCGTGTCGACTTGGTCACCGAGCATGTCTTCGAGTTCGCGTAACGTGCAGTCTTCGGAGCCGCCCAACAGAACGTTCAGCTGACGACGACGCGTGCGCGCCTGGCCGAGTGTCGCGAGAATGCGATGGGTCGCAAAGGTGCTTTCGTCCACGCCTTCGATGTCGTCCGCCCCTACCGACGCGCGCTGCCGTCGCATCTGCGAGATCAGATCATCGAGCAGCCGGCGCTCGCTGATCAGCGCATCGTGCAGCGCCTCCAGGAGTGCCCCGGTCGGCACGCCGAGGCGTGGAGAGGGTTCGTGTGCGAAGAGTGTCATCGTCGACATCAGCGGTTGTGTAAATCAGGAGTGGTCACAGAGGCTTGGGTTGCGTCAGCGGGGGTGCCGTGACGCAGCTGTCGGTAGAGCGCCTGCGCGATCCCACGCTCCCACTGCTTGGGAGTCTCGGCAGCAAGGTGCTGATCCAGGAGTCCCGTGAAGATGTCTTCTCCGGCCCCTCCTGAAACGATTCCTTCCTGCTGTGGAACGGTCTCGCGCATCGCCTTGTAGAGTTGCTGTACGAACATGCCTTCGAGCTGAGTGGCGGTCTTCATGAGCGTGGCGTCCCGCTGGTCCTTGGCGGACAGTGGGGCCGCCGCCGCGATCGCGCTCTTCATGCTGCCGGCATTGATGCGGTCGATCATCGAACGATGACCTCGGCCGTGATAGCGCCGACTTCGCGAAGGGCCGCGAAGATGGCGGCGATCTCATTGGGCGGCGTGCGTACGGCATGCAGTGCCGAGGCGACGCGCTGCACCGGAATACCGGCCGGGAGGCGGACGCTGCCCGGAATCGGGGTCGTGTCGTTGGCGGTTTCGGTACCGATGGCCAGCGTAATCGCGCCGTGACTCACCGTGGCCGAGCCGACGATCATCTCGCCGCCAGCCACCACGGTGCCGTCTTTGCCATCGATGATGAGACGCGGACGCGACTCCGGCTTGACGGCGAGATCACGAATGCGGGCCAGCGCGGTGGGCTTCTGCACCGAGTCGGGAAGCGTGACGATCACGGAGCCTTCGTCTTCCACCGTGGCGGTCTTCTCGCCGTACGTGGCGTTGATGGCGATCGCGATGCGCGTGGCGGTACCGAGATCGGGCTCACGCAACAGCAGTCGCGAGGTGGCGACGATGGCCGGGCGCGGGAGATCGGCTTCCAGCACGCCACCGGTGGGAATGCGCGCCGACGCTTCATGCGACGGCATATACCGAGTGGCCGCCCCACCGTCACTGACCAGCAGCGAACCCTGTGCCGACGCGAGCGGCGCACCGCTGGCATCGGCTACCAGTGGTGTCAT
>Ga0105048_10009344_pt1 | contig 15613 bp, 14 predicted proteins | sample MAT05_FD_78382 | JGI IMG/M metagenome (GOLD analysis project Ga0105048, IMG submission 78382) | Freshwater microbial communities from Lake Fryxell liftoff mats and glacier meltwater in Antarctica - MAT-05 | ecosystem: Environmental > Aquatic > Freshwater > Ice > Liftoff microbial mat | place... | reverse complement strand
TCATGGCGTACGACTACAACACCAGCGAGGCGGGTCCGATCGCGCCGATCGAATGGGTACGGGGCCTGGTCGGCGACATCAAGAAGATGGTGCCGCCGAGCAAGCTGATCCTCGGCCTGCCCGTGTACGGCTACAACTGGCCCGTTTCGATCCTCGGCGTGTGCCCGGTCGATCAGGAGCCCAAGCGCCAGAACCAGTCGACCAAGTCCGCAGCCGCACTCGCAGCGAGCCTCGCCATCACACCCACCTACGACGCCGACGTCGCCGAGGCCACATTCAGCTACAACGAGAACCTGATCGGTGTCGACGCCGCCGGCGCGCCGACCGAGTGCACGGTCTCCCGCCAGGTCTGGTACGCCGACGCCCGCGCCGCATATGAGCGAGCGTGGTTGGCCGAGCGGCAGGATCTGGCCGGCATCGCGATCTGGTCGCTCGGCAGTGACGATCCCGCGGTTTGGGAGGGCATCGCCGCCGCCCGCGCCGAGGTCGAGTCCTGGCCCGCCGACACCGCCACGGACGCGCCGCCCACTGCCCCGATCACTGCGCCGACCACGGCGCCGTAGCGCAGACGCTCAGGCCGATCGCGAACTGTTCAGAGGAGGGCGAAGAGGCGCTGTGCTTGTTCGGCTGCCTTGGCGCGTACTTCGTCGACATCCACCCGGGTCGGTCGACCGTCGTGCAGCAACACCTCGCCGTCGGCGCGTTGCACCTGCAGGGCGCGGATGCCGGGGGTGAAGGCGACGTGCCACGCAGAACCGACGTGGTCGTAATTCCAGGTGACCGTGTCGGTGGCGGCGTCGGGCATCAGTTGCCAGCCGTTGGCGAGCCAACCCCAGGCAGTATCGGGTGACGCGGTGACATCGTCTGCCCGGTGGGCGACGTACGCGAGGCGGAATTCTTCGAGCATGTCGGCGCCGATGCCGTCGGTGCCGAGGATCACCGTGTTGTCGCGCTGTGCAGGTCGGGCGTAGCCGACTGCATTGTTCATGTTGCTGCGTGGGTTGTGGGCGAGTCGCCCGGGCAACTGGCGATCGAGGTGCACGGCGTGCACCAGGAGCCAGTCGTCGGCAGCGAGCGGTTGCAGCCTGGCGCCGGCCGGGATGTCAATCCTGCCTTCGGCGACGTGCACGTGCACGCCGACTCCGAGGTCACGAGCGGTGCCCGCCGCCGCCTCGAGCGTTTCGTCGCTGCAGGTGAACGCAGCGTGGATGCCCACCATTGCGTTGCCGCCGGCGGCGATGAACCGCTCGCACTCGGCGAGTCCGTCGCGTGCAGCGTTGGTCATCGACGGGGGCGGCGTGGTGTCGTCACCCCACAAGCTGCCGTTGTCCTGCCAACGGTCGGTGACGCCGTAGGCGCACATCACCCGCACGCCGACCTCTGCACACGCATCGGCGATGACTTCCAGACTGCCGTCGATTGCGTTCGGCCCTTCGTGGTGATCGACGATTGCGGTGGTGCCGCATTGCAGCGCCTCCATCGCGCCGAGCATCGCGCTCCACCGGAGCATCTCCAGGTCGAGCGCTGCGTCGAGTCGCCACCACACCTGGTGGAGGATGCCGAGGAAGTCGGTCGGCTGCTGTGGGGGCGCCGGCATGCCGCGCGCAAGTGCTGAGTAGAGGTGGTGGTGGCCGCAAACCAATCCGGGCGTCGTGCCGGGCGACAGCTCGCGGCCGGCCATCGTCATTCGCGGCCGCCGCGCCAGATCGGGGATCGGGGTTGTTCGAACATCGTTGCCGGGCGGTTGCCATCGATCGCGTCGAACGCCATGGATGCCCACCACGCCGCGCCAGCGGTGTTGGCCGGCAGTTCATCGCGGCCGAACCATCCGACATCGGCGGTCTCGAGCGGATGCGGTGTCAACTCCCCGCCCACCATCTGGCAGTGGAACAGCAGCATGTACATCGCGAACCGGGTGAAACCCATCCGCTGGCCATCGACGACCGCCACCAGATGCACGGGTTCGCACTGGATGCCCGTTTCTTCGAAGACTTCTTTGACCACGACTTCCGACGGTGAGTAGCCGCTGTCGGCCCAGCCGGTCGGATAGAGCCAGATCAGGTTGTCGGAACGCTGCACGAGCAAGATCTGGCCCTGGTCATTGCCGACGATTGCACCGATCGCGACCTTCGGGGTGACATAGCCGGGCACGCCCTCACCGACGCTCTGCAGCCACTCCTGGACGAAGTGGTCCTGCTCGCGACGCACCTCGAGTGCGTCGGCGGCGGCGGCCTTGATGTCGGCTGCGACGTGCAGCACTTCTTCGAAACGTTCCTTCTCGTACAGGCTCTGGGTGAAGCCGAGCCCGGTGCGCGCGATCGCGGCGAGCGCCTCACTCCAGCGGTTCAGATCGCGGGTGAAATCCTGCGGTCCGAGAGGTGTGTCCGGCGGTTCCGGAGAGGCGTCGGGGAAGGCGTCGCTCACACTGCGACCCTAGCCGCACACGGCCGCGGAGCAGCTCTCCGGCGAGGTCAGCCGCTGGGCGCGAGATCGATGGCCGCAGCGACGATCGCAAGGCGGACCTGGTCGGGAAATCCCCCGATGACCTCGGCCGAGAGCGCCAACGAGTTGCCGGTGACGGTGCCCGGGAACAGGCTGGACCCGACACCAAAATTGTTGACGTTGATCTGATCGGCTGCGCCTCTGACCGAGCTGTCGAATGCGTTCAGGAACGGAGAGCCCGACCCGATCGTGAATTGGTCGCTCGTCAGCCCGAGTTCGCCTTCGAAGCTGGCAACCACCACCGAGACGGCTCGAGCATCGTTGGACGTTTCGAGCGGGATGGCGGACGAGTACGGGGCGCTGTTGATGAGCGCGCCTGGGGTCGTCACGGTCAGCAGTCGCATCGGGTCTGCTGGATTGTGGGTGACGACAACGAGCGACCAGCCGGCCAGGCTCTGGTCGCCTTGCGACGCCTGGATATCCGCGACCTGGATCGTCGAGGGCGAGGCCGACACGAGCGATCGCAGCGTGTCCGTGACATCGGCATAGGCCGAATACAGTGAGCCATCTGACCAGGTGCTGACGTTGGTGGAGACGATCTCGGCGGGGGCGCCCGTGCCGTCGGAGAGCCGCACCTTGTGCTTGTTCGCGATGTCGGGAGTCGTGCCGCCGGACACGGCTGTGTCGCCGCCCCAGATCAGGAATGCCTGACTGATCGTCGACGCGCCCAGCGTCAAAGTCGCCTTGCTCGAGTTGATGAGCTCCGAGCCGCCGCCGACGAAGATCATCTGCTGACTCTGGCGGTTGTTCTTGGCGCTGGAACTCGCTGTACCGGCGCGGGCGGCCACACATTCTCGCGTCGTCGAGACGTCGTCGTTGCAGGTCATGTTGCTGTTGCCGATGATGGTGATCGATCCCGTGTCGTAGTCGCTCATAATGCTGTTGGCAATGGTGGACACCGGCACGCTCAACGGTTGGGCAGCAACCGGATCGGCGCTGCCCGCAGCGATCGATGGGCGCAGCGAGAACGGGTTTGCGGCGGTGTCGGCGATGCTCAACTTGACGTCGGCCGATGTCTGTTGCTGATCGGCGATGTTCGGCACGGAGCAGACGAGATCGGTGGTCCCGGCGGCAACGGCGCAAGTCCAGCCGTTGCCTTCGACGGAATCGAACGTGATACCGACGGGAAGCGGAAGCGTGACCTTGACGTTGGACGCATCGCCGGCTCGGCGGATGGAGCGCGGTCCGCTCCGCCCGATCGCAGGGCGCCCGTTCGAGGCGATGATCTCGATCACAGCCTTGCCGTTGGCGAAGGCCGGTCGGGTCACGCTGGCGACCACCTGCGGGGCGGGCGGGATCACCGGCGCCAGTGTGGTGGTGGTCGAAGACGAAGTAGTGGGTGCGGCGGTCGTTGTCGGGGCCGGGGTTGGTGGCGTCGTTGGTTGGGTGTCGGGGATCGTTGGCTGCACCGTTGGAAAGGTGGGCCCGACCGTTGGCTGCGTGGGCTCGGTGGAGGTCACCGGGCGGGCGGTGGTGGGTGTGGTCCGGGGCTGCGTCGTCGGGGTGGTGCGTGGCGTGGTGCGTGGGCTGGTTGGCGGCACGTATTGGGGGATCACGGGCTGATCGACGTCGCCCGGCGGCAAGGTGAAGATGTCGACGGAGTCCTGAGTGGTGGGCAGCGTGTTCGACGGTGTCGTCTCGACCGTGTCGAAGGGATCGGAAGCACCGGTCGATTCATCGGAAGCACGGGTCGAGTCGTCGGATTCGTTGGATTGGTCGGAACGTTCGTCGGGCGTGGTGGCCGATGCGAGGGCTGAATCCGAGACCGTCGAGACAGCAGCTGCGATCGAGTCGTCGATGATCGCCGAGTCGGCAGCGACGATGCGTTGGGTGTCGTCGTTGCCGGCCACGACGACGCCGACGAGCACCAGGGCGGCGACCAACGACGCGGCGACGGTGCCGACCATCGTCTGCTGCGAGCGCGGCATCCGCCGAAACGAACCAACGACGCCGTTGCCGGCATGCAGCCCGGCGAGGTACTTGGCGGCGGACACACCGACGATCAGCGGGATGAGCACCGCCCGCAGGCGGGTGTTGGCGTCAGAGATCTCGGCGAGCAACGGGGGACAGCTCGCGCACGTTTCGAGGTGTTCGTCGACCCGGCGTCGATCGCGGGCGGGCAGGCTGTCGCGCACGTAGGCACCGAGATTGGAGACGCAGCTCTGGCAGGCATCGGCCATCGGCTGCAGGAGGTGCGACTGGAGGTACGCCTCGCGCAAACCTTCGCGGGCGCGGTAGGCAAGCGCGGCCACGGCGTTGGCAGCGATGCCGAGCAAGGGCGCGACCTCGGCTGCGCTGCGGCCTTCGACCTCGGTGTGCCACAGCACGAGCTGCCACCGCTCTGGCAGGCTCGCGAACGCCGAGGCGACGAGGGCCCGATCGTCTTCGGACGCCGACATGTCGAGCAACGCCAGGTTGACGGTGTCGTCGGGTTCGTCGGTGGGGTCGTCGAGGCGCACCTTGCGCGACCGTTCGTAGAGCGAGTTGCGGATCGTGGTCAGGAGGTACGGACGGAAGCTGATGTCCGGGCCGCCGCCGCGCTGCAGCACCCCGAGCACTCGCGAGAATGCCTCGGCGACGATGTCGTCGGCATCGGCTTTCGATCGGGTGAGTGCTCTCGCCGCCGCCCGAGCGCTCTGCAGATGCCGCACGTACAACTCGCCGTACGCGTCGCCGTCTCCCGCTCTGGTGGCGAGAATCAGTTCTGCGTCGCTGAGGACGGATCGGAGAGTGCTGGCGTCGGTCATGTGATCCCTGATTCAGGCTACCTGGTGGGGGCTGGCGGAAGGTGGCGGGGCAGTGCGGAGAAACATCGGAATATCTTCCAAAGAGACGTCATAGAACGCGTTCCATGACGTCATGTCTCCATGAAGTTGAAAGATTTCTTGTCGGCCCAGGCGGTCATCGACGCCTGGATGGAGGCGGTCGAGGTCGAGTTCGGCTTGGGGTGGCACACAGCGACCCTCAATCGCCTCTCGGGAACGGTTGCCGGACTGATCGACCACCCGAGCCAGTTGGCACCCGCAGTGATCGAGTTCGGGTATCAGAACGGCAACGCCAACCACAGCCTCGACTTCACCATGCGCTGCCTCGAACTGTTGACGGAGGTCGCCGACCTGGCGCTCGCGGATCGACTCGACACCCGCAACGTCGCGGTGCTCGTCGCCGAAGGGTGGAACTCCGGGATGCTCGGTCGGCTGCACCCGACCAACGAACTGCTCACACCGATGCCCGTGTTCTTACACCTGCTGAAGCAGCGTTACGTCAGCGCCGAGGCCCAGACTGATCGTCTCGGTCGACGGATCGTGCTCATCGTTGTCGATCTTCGCGATGTGACGACCACCCGGATGGAATTCGAGCGCTTGCGGGCCACGGCGATCAACACGCTGCGATCGGTCTGGTCGTCGGCCCACCCGATCAGCGAGGGCGTCAACGGCAACCTGGTGGTAATGGTGGATCGTGACGAGGCCCTGCACGCGATGGTCGGCAAGGTCCGCCGGATGGTTCTGGCCGACGGCTCGTTGCACAGCCACCGGGTCCACGTCTGGATCGAACCGCTGAGCGACGCCGGTTTCCATCTCGAATCGCATCTCGAAAGCCTCGTCGGCCCAATCGAGGCTCCGCCGCAGCTCGTGGCCCGCGCGGTCTGAATCGGCTGCCCTGAGTTCACCCCCCCTCGGTGTCGGCGGCCTACTCGAAATCCGCGTTCGCCTCTGCCTCCATCGCCCGTCGGCGGCTGAGTACCGTCTTTGCCTTCCAGGCGCCCCAGATGAGGCCGGGTTCCTGCAGCGACTCATCGACATCGGCCCAGGTCGCAGGACTGAGGTTGTAGTGGTCGGACGGAAACGCACGCACGGCGAAGGCGTCACGCCGGACCGGGGGAATCGAGTGCGCCGCCAGTACGTCGGTCGGAAATCTGACACCCCACCGCAGTACGCTCAGCGGGTTCGTGGTCTGGGCATCGACATCGAGCGCGAGTAACGCGTCGAGACGTCCGAGGATCTCCGACGAGGCGTCAGCGGCCATCGATGCAGCGATTCCCCGTAACGGCGGTGGGCATGATCCGGTCTGGCGGATCGACGTCTGCACCACACACCGCTCGAGCCATCGCGGCACGACGGGTTGAACGGCATCGATCAACTGCTGAACGTAGGGGTCGATGTCATCTGCCACGTCGCCATCCTCGCATCGACCAGCTGCGCCCGGGTGACAGCTCTGCTCTCAGCAGCTCTGCACTCGGCAGCTCTGCACTCGGCAGCTCTACACTCGGCGCGGTGAGGACCCGGTCGATGCTCGTGCTCGGTGTCGCCGCGCTCGTTGCCACGGCTGCGTGTTCGTCATCTAACGGTGGCGCTGCGCCGGCCAGTTCGTCGACGACATCCACGACCGAGGAGGTGCGGGTCGAGGACAATGTGCTCCGGATCGGTGTCCTGCTGCCGTCGAGCGGCGCGGGAGCGTCGGAGATCGGCCAGTCAGCCCGAGCGGCCGTCGAGTCCGCCGTCGCCATCGCCAACGACAACGGCGGGGTACTCGGCAACGACGTCGTCCTGCTCGTGCGCGACGAAGGCGCCGACGTCGCGACGGCAGCCGTTGGGTTGCAGCAGTTGTTCGATTCCAACGTCGACGTGTTGATTGGACCGGCCTCGTCGAACATCGCGATCGCGCTCGTGCCGACACTCGTCGACGCCGGCGTCGCGACCTGTTCGCCGAGCGCATCGGCGTTGGCGCTCGACGAGTTCCCGGACAACGGTCTGTTCTTCCGGACCATCCCGTCCGACAGCCTGCAGGCCGAGGCGATGGCATCGGTGATCGAACGGACTGGCGACACCTCGGCGGCGATCGCCTACATCGACGACGGCTACGGGCGTCCGTTCGAGCAGGTGCTCCAGTCCCGCCTTCGCGCCCGCGGGATCCTCGTCGACGCCTCGGTCGGGTTCTCGATCGACGACGAGGGATACAGCACCGAAGCAGCGCGCCTGGTGAACAGCGGCACCGGTGCGATTGCCTTGATCGGCGATGCCGAGGCGGGCTCGCGAATGCTGGCAGCGCTGGCGGCGGCAACCAAGACCGAGCCTCGCGACATCGTGATCAACGATGCGCTGCGTCAACCGTGGTCGTTGAGCCTGCTCGGCTCCGTCAGTGAAGCGTCCCGCGAGCGCATCGTCGGGGTTTCGCCTGAGGTGCTCACCGCCAATCAGGAACTGCTCGCCCAGGTCGCTGCGACCGACGCGACCGGTCTGTTTGCGGGGCAGGCGTTCGACTGCGCCAACCTGTTCATGCTCGCCGCGGAGAAGACCGGATCATCATCGCCGAAGACGATCGCCGGCGCGATCCCCGACATCAGTTCGGTCGGATCGACCTGCGCACGGTTCGTGACGTGTTCCGATCTCATCGCCGAGGGCCGCAGCATCGACTTCGGCGGCGCCGACGGGCTGCTCACCATCGGCAGTGATGGCGACCCCGTTTCTGCTCGCTTCGAGCAGTTCGCATTCGATCCGACCGGTCGCGACGTCACGACCCAATCGATCACCGTCCCCTCGATCGGGTCATGACATCGGGTCATGATTTCGGGTCATGACGTCGGGCTCGTCAGTCTCCCCGGTAGATGCGTTCGAGATCGATGAGTTCGACGTCGTCGCGAGATCTGGCTTGGGCTGACAAGGCGCGGTCGAAGCCCGATGCCGAAAAGAGGAGAAGCCGGGCGGCCTCCGCTGACGGATGCTTGACGCTGACCAGGGCGCGGATGCGATCGAGTCGGGCAAGGTCGGACTCGTTCCGCTTTGAGTTCGTGTGTTTGGCCTCGCCGAGAGCGAGTACTTGCTCACTTCCGTTCGGATTGCGTCCGATTGCGACGACGTCCAGTTGGTGCTGCGATCGCTGGCGCGAGTCGTTGATCACAGCTGGCCCGACCGTCGAAAGCCGCCCGCCGATGGTCGTGTCGGATGCGAACCGAAACGCGAAGTCTCGAGCGATGTCTTCGAAATGTGGGCCCAGCACATGCGTTGTGAATCTTGGTTGGGCGTCTGTCCACGCCTCGGCGGTTCGGCGATCTTCGAATCGAGCGAGGTCGCGGCGGGTCACGACGTGGTGGAAGCGGACGATTGGGTCGGTGAGCTGATAGATCGGCCGCCGAGAGCGCAGAGCGTCGTCGGCTCGCGAGAGAAACCCAGCGTCCACGAGCGCTGTGAGCGGATGTTGAACCGCTCGTTGCTCCCGCCCCAGCGCAGCTGCGATGGACGCCTGGCTGGTATTGCCGTCGGCGACCGCAGTCACGACTGAGTGGTACAACGCTCGATCGGTGAACGTTTGTTCTTCGGTCAGGAGGTAGTCGTCTTCCCTGAACAATGCGCTTGCTGGGTTGAGCGGACCAGCAGCGAGCCATCGTCCGAGATCGCCCGCCCGTTTCGGAGGATCTGCGGAGATGAGGTCGCGGTACCCAGGCGTCCCGCCGAGCACCGAATGCACCAAGAACGCAGCCGCTGGATCGCCGATGTCCCAAAACTGAGCTGCAGTTCGGTGGTCGAACGTCCGAACAGGGAGGTCGAGCGTCGCCCGCCCTCGCAATGCCTGGGTGCCCGACAAGAGTCCCGCCATCACGGACAGGGCCGAGCCACAGAGGATCAATCGGAGTGGAGGCCCACCCCCATCTCGTGAATGATCGATTGCCCGCTGGAGAAGGGAGGGCAACTCGGGAGAGTGTCTCAGCAAGTACGGGAACTCGTCGATCACGACCAAAGCTGGCCGGCGGATTGCCGGCAGGTCGCCAAGCGCGGCGATCGCCGTGTCCCAGTTGCCGAGCCCGATATGGCCGCCGGGTACCTTCAGGAACGCGCCGAGTGCCTTGCCGAGGCCAACGAGCGATTGGGCTCTCTCCTCCTCGACAGCTTGGTAGTAGAAGCCATCGGCGACCCGCGCAAGCCGACGCAACAGGAAGGACTTGCCCTGCCGCCGCCGACCTCGAACCAATGCGAGTTCGATGCCGGAGCCGGGACGGGTCGCGAAATCGGTGAGGTCATCCCACTCCGCTGTCCTGTCGAAGAGGTCGGTCGGCCGTTGCACAAGCGAATACTAGCTCGAGTTTGTATAAGTGGACTTGTCATTGGTTGTCGACGGAATCGACGGGTGCTCAGCCGAAGAGTTGCTCGACAGGCGTGACGGCGCCGACGTAGAAGGTGCCGAACTCGGCGAAGATCGCCGAGGCCCGGTCGAAGCGCATCGTGTAGACGACGTCTTTGAGATCGTCGACGTGATTGCCGAACAGGGTGACGCCCCATTCGAAGTCGTCGAGGCCTGTGGAGCCGGTGATCAGTTGCACGATGCGTCCCGCGAACGTGCGACCGCTCTTGCCGTGCTCGTGCATCAACGCCACCCGCTCGTCGTAGGGCAGGGTGAACCAGTTCGCGCCGTTCTCGCGACGCTTCGACATCGGGTAGAAGCAGAACGCGTGCTTGCCTGCGGGCGGCAGGGTGGGAAACAGGCGGGGCTGCAGCATCTCGGCCGGCATGCCCTTGGCGTACTCGCTGACCTCGGTGATCGACACGTAGCTGTCGGACACCTTCAGTCCAGCAGCCTGCAGCGCCGACTGCAGCCGGTGGTGCACCCGCAGGTCGGGATGCAACACCATGAACGCGACGTCGGCCTTGTGACCGAGCATCGCTGCAGCGACGACCTGAGCGTCGGCGGCCTCGGCAGACTTCACCGCCGCTGCAACGGCTTCGCGGTCCAGGCGATCGGTGGTGTGGCAGAACAGGTGCATCACGGTCAGGCCGGTGCTCGGGACCACGGGGGCCACGCCGTCGTTGACGGTCTGCTCGGCGGGAGCGGATTCGGCGGGAGCGGATTCGACTGGAGTGGCTTCGACTGGGGAGGATTCGACTGGAGCGGATTTCGGGGTGTCGGTCATTGGATCACACTTTCGATCGGGTGGGGATCGGGAGGGGAGCGGCAGGGATGCGCTCCGGCGAATAGACGTTGAGATGGTCGTTGCGGACGAAGCCGGCCAGCATCAGATTCGCCCGACGTGCGGTCTGGACCGCCAGCGAGGTCGGTGCGCTCACGCTGAGCAACAGGCCGAAGCCGGCAGCCCACGCCTTCTGCACCATCTCGAAGCTGGATCGCCCGCTGACGAACAACCCGAGCTGAGACGCCGGCAACTGGTTGTCGAGCAACAGTCGACCAATCACCTTGTCGACGGCGTTGTGGCGTCCGACGTCTTCGCGGGTGACGAGGATGTTGCCATCGACATCGAACGCCGCGGCACCATGCACAGCCCCGGTGGAGGTGAACAGCCCCTGTCCGGCGAGCACTTGCTGACACAGATCGGGGAACGTATCGATGTCGAATGCTTCGGCGTGAGCGGGATCGAGCGGCTGCAACCGCTCGGCGAGGGTGTCGATGCTGTCGCTGCCGCACAACCCGCAGCTGCTGGACGTGAGTCCGAGCCGGGGCGTGAACGCCGGCGCCCGCCCTCCGGTCTCGACCGTGACGACATTGAACTCGCTGCTGATCGCGGAGCCGTCGGCGCAGTAGCGGACACCGATGATCGGCATCGCCCCGAGCACGCCCTCGGTGTGACAGAAACCAGCCGCCAGCTCGTAGTCGTTGCCGGGGGTGCGCATCGTGGTGGTGACCAGTTGGCCGTCGAGATGGATCGACATCGGCTCCTCGACGATCAACTCGTCGGGCCGTCGACGGCGTGATGCGCCAGCTGTCACCCGGGTGACGAGCATCGTCTCGGTTCGGCTGCGTGCCATCGCAAACGAGGCTATCGACCGGGCGTATGGTATTGCCGCGGCGGAAGACGTCAGGACACAAGCGGAGGAACAATGCAGAACAACGCAAGAATATTCGGAGCCGAAGCGTTCGGCACCGCGGTGCTGATGATGGGCGGACCCGGCACGGCGATCCTGATGCCCGGCTTCGAGGGCAAGCAACTGGCCGTGGCGCTCGCGTTCGGTTTCTCACTGCTCACCATGGCCTATGTGATCGGGCCGATCAGTGGCTGCCACATCAACCCGGCTGTCACGCTCGGGATGTGGCTGGCCCGCAAGGTCAACAGCGCCCATGCGTTCTTCGCAGTCCTCGGCCAGATCCTCGGTGCAGCCATCGGTGGCTTCATCATCTGGGGCATCGCCCGCGGCGCCGACACGTTCGAGCGCGGTGGATTCGCCTCGAACGGGTTCGACGAGCACTCGCCCGGGGGCTATGGCCTCGGCTCGGCGATCGTGGTCGAGATCGTGTTCACCGCGTTGCTGGTGGTGGTCGTGTTGTTCACCACGACCCGCAAGTTCAGCATCGGCTTCGGAGGCATCGTGGCCGGCCTCACCCTCGCCCTGATCCACATGATCACGATTCCGATCGACAACACCTCGGTCAACCCGGCTCGCAGCTTCGGTGCGGCAATCTTCGCCGAGGGCAGCAGCGACGCACTCAACCAACTGTGGGTGTTCATCGTGTTCCCGCTGGTCGGCGCCGTGGTCGGGGTGTTCTTGTGGCTGATGCTCGATGATTCCCGGCTCGAGGACACGATGCTCGACGCCGAGCCGCTGCGGGCCATCCGCGACGTGGCCGACCACGCGATCGACGACGCCGTCGACACAGCGACCGGTCTGGCCGAAGAGCAGGATCCGCCCAGCGGCGAGACCGAGCCCTTCAACGCCCGCTGACCAACGACGCGGTGGCTGGCAAACGTGAGGTGTAACACTGATGGGGCACAGTGTTACACTCGCGTCCATGCCGACCACGAAGCAGCGCCACATCGTGACCGAGACGGCCGAGATTGCCGAGGCAATCGACATTGGCGCAGCGATGTATCCGGGCGTTTCACGCGCCGACATCCTGCGCAAGCTCGTGATCGCCGGAGCCGGAGCGGTCGCCGCCCAGAGCCAGCGCCGGCGCGACGTCGTAGAACGCCACGCCGGCCGGCACACAGGCATGTATCCCGCCGGCTACCTCGACCAGCTTCGCGACGAGTGGCCATCGTGATCACCCTCGATGCCAGTGTGCTCATTGCCTACCTCGACCCCGACGATGCGCATCATCGAGCGGCAGTTGAGCTGCTCGTGGAGCAGACGCCGCCGTTGATCGTCAACCCGATCACCGCGGCAGAGGTCCTGGTCGGACCAACCCGTTGCGGCGTGGCGGCAGCGGTCTGGGCCGACCTCCTGGCAATCGGCGTCACGCTCGACACGGTGCCCATCGATGCGCTCGCCCTCGCCGCGCTGCGCGTCGACTCTCGCTGCAAACTCCCCGACTGCTGCGTCCTCGCGAGCGCCATCAACCACCAAACCAAGGTCGCAACCTTCGACCACCAACTCCGACAGTCGGCGCAAGCGCTGCTGGGCACGCCCGGATAGCCTGCCGGGCATGGCTCACCCTTTCCCCGCCCTCGACGGATCCGCAGAGAAGAAGCAGAAGTTCAACGAAGCCCCCGAACACGGCATCGATGCGTCGAAGCGGTACACCGCAACGATGGAGACCTCGCTCGGCACCATCGTGATCGCACTCGATGCGATCAATGCGCCCAAGACGGTCAACAACTTCGTGTTCCTCGCCTCGCACCACTACTACGACGGCATCATCTTCCACCGCATCATCAACGGGTTCATGTGCCAGGGTGGCGACCCCACCGGCACCGGCTCGGGCGGACCCGGCTACAAGTTCGCCGACGAACCCGTCAAGCAGAAGTATCAGGTCGGCTCGGTCGCCATGGCCAACTCCGGCCCCAACACCAACGGCAGCCAGTTTTTCTTGATCAGCGGCGCAAGCGGTGTTGGTCTGCCGCCGCAATACAACCACTTCGGCCAGATCGTCAAGGGTCTCGATGTGCTGGACACGATGCAGAAGGTTTCGACCGCTCGTGGCGATCGCCCGCACGAAGACGTCGTGATCAACTCGGTCGCCATCAGCGTCGCCGACTGATCTCGCTCGGCCCGATCGCCGTGGCCGCGACAGTCAAGCCAGCAGGATCGACGAGACCTCCGAAGCCCGACATCTCGGCTGACGGGGCTCGTCGGATAGCGCTCGCTGCCCAGGGTTTTGCCGATGCGCGTCCGACCGGCAAGGTCACCCGCCGTCATCTGCGCAAGGTGATGGATCAGATCGGGTTGATCCAGATCGACTCGGTGAACGTGCTGGTCCGCAGCCAGGAGCTACCCCTCTTCGCGCGGCTCGGACCGCACCCGCGCGATCTGATCGCGCAGGCAACGCAGGCTGGCGAGTTGTTCGAATACTGGGCACACGAGGCCAGCCACGTGTCCACCGAGCACTACCACCTGCACCGCTGGAAGATGGACAGCGATCACCGGTGGGGCGCGATCCAGCGGCTGAAGGAGAACAATCCCGAGTTCCTCGATGAAGTCCTCGCTCGGATCGAGACGAGTGGCCCGGTCGCATCCGGCGAGTTCAACTCGCGGGTCGGGCCGAAGGGCTCGTGGTGGGATTGGGACGACGCCAAGATCGCACTCGAGCACCTGTTCTGGTCCGGCAAGGTCACCGGTCGCCGCCGATCGAACGACTTCGCCCGGCTCTACGAACTGACCGAACGGTGGATCCCTGCGGCAGCGCTCGCTCGACCAGTGCCAACCGAGGCCGATGCCCGCAAGGAACTGCTGATGCTGGCTGCTCGTCACCACGGCGTCGCCACGTTCACCGATCTGACCGACTACCACCGTCAGAAGAACCCCGTCGCCCGGCCGCTGCTCGACGAACTCGTCGAGGAGGGACGGTTGATCCCTGTCACCGTCGAGGGGTGGACCCGCCAGGGCTACCTGCATCCGGAGGCTCGGCGCCCGCGGCGGGTCAATGCCCGAGCGCTGCTCAGCCCGTTCGACTCGCTGGTGTTCAACCGCGATCGCACCGAGCGGATCTTCGGGTTTCACTACCGGATCGAGATCTACGTGCCGCCGCCGAAGCGGATCTTCGGCTACTACGTGCTGCCGTTCCTGCTCGGTGACGAGCTCGTCGCTCGCGTCGACCTCAAGTCGGATCGCCAGAACGGCGTGCTCCTGGTGCAGGGCTCCTACGCCGAGCCGGGGGTGCCGAGCGAGATCGTCGTCCCCGAACTCGCCGACGAACTTCGGCTGATGGCTGGTTGGCTGGGTTTGCAATCGGTACAGGTGATGCCGCGTGGCGACCTCGCGGCCGCTTTGCAGCGCGCGTTCTGACCTACCATCGGCCCGATGTCCGACACCGAACCACCAAACGAGACATCCGACGAACCCACCGTCGGGCCCATCAGCGAGCCAGTTGTCGGGCTCATCAGCGAGCCAGTTGTCGAGCCGGTTGCCGAGACGGTGAATGTCGTGTTCCCGATGTCCGACACGACCCAGCCGCTGAGGATGCCGTCGTGGGTGTGGAAGGGCATCCTCATCTTCTGGCTCGGCTTCGTCGCGACCGTGTTCGGACGATTCCTGCTCTCACGGCTCACCGGGTTGCTCACGCTGTTGCTCGTGTCGCTGTTCCTCGCACTCGCCATCGAACCGGGGGTCAACCGGCTCGCCGCCCGCGGCTGGAAACGGGGCAGGGCGACGATGCTGATCCTGCTCGGGGTGATGGTCGCAACACTCATTTTCGTGGTCGCGATCGGCACGCTCGTTGGGACCCAGATCGCCGACCTGCTCGAGAACTCTTCGAGCACCGTCACCAAGACCGTCGACGGCATCAACGACCTGTTCGGCACCCACATCGACGCGACCGAGGTGATCAACAACATCCAGGACGACGACGGTCCGGTGCAGCGATTCATCGACTCCCAGCAGGACAAGGTGTTCGATCTGTCGGTGGCTGCGCTCGGGATCTTGCTGCAGGTGTTCTCGGTGGTGCCGTTCACCTTCTACCTGGTTGCCGACGGGCCGCGCCTGCGTCGAAGTATCTGCAGCAGGCTGCCCGCAGCGCGACAGGAGCGCGTCCTGCACACGTGGGAATTGGCGATCAACAAGACCGGCGGATACCTGTACTCCCGGGCGTTGTTGGCCGGCCTGTCGGCGCTCGCGCACTGGATCCTGTTCCAATCGATCGGTCTCCAGGCCGCGGTTGCGATGGCCTTGTGGGTTGGTTTGATCAGCCAATTCCTGCCGGTTGTCGGCACCTACATCGCCGGAGCGCTCCCGGT
>Ga0105048_10009343_pt1 | contig 15613 bp, 18 predicted proteins | sample MAT05_FD_78382 | JGI IMG/M metagenome (GOLD analysis project Ga0105048, IMG submission 78382) | Freshwater microbial communities from Lake Fryxell liftoff mats and glacier meltwater in Antarctica - MAT-05 | ecosystem: Environmental > Aquatic > Freshwater > Ice > Liftoff microbial mat | place... | reverse complement strand
GCGAAACACTGGCCGCAAGCCACCGATATCCGTCCAGATCAGCACCGCCGGCCAGGTCCCCTTGCCCGACGGATAGAGCAGCACGGCCTCGGCCTCGCCGTCGGCGGTCTTCACCGTTACGTCCTTCTCGGTAACCTTCGCCTGCGCGCGAGCCTGAGCGGCGGTCAGGCTAACGGCCGCCGCGACAGTCAGGCCGAAGGTCCTGCGTGAAACAGCCGGATCGGCGGCCAGCCAAGGGTTGATATCGTCGTCGCACATGGGGGTTTCCTCCGGCTTGGAATGCTTGGCCGTTAAGCGCCTACCCGGATGTTGCGGCGATATTTCAGCGAACGCCAGAGGTTACGTTTTCCGGAGGTTTCAGGCCCACGCGCCGTAGGGATCCACAAACGGCTTGCCCAGCGCCTCAGCCACCGCCGGATGGGTGACATCGCCTTTCAGCACATTCAGGCCCTTGGCGAGGTGGCGGTTGGTTTTCAACGCGTCCAGCCCATGATCGGCCAGCTGTAGCCCGAAGGGCAGCGTCGCATGAACCAGCGCCTCGGACGAGGTGCGCGGTGCGGCCCCCGGCATATTGGCGACGCAATAGTGAACCACGCCGTCGACGGTATAGGTCGGGTCCTTGTGGGTGGTGGGCCGGCTGGTCTCGAAACAGCCGCCCTGGTCGATGGACACGTCCACCAGCACCGAGCCGGGTTTCATCCGCGACAGGTCGGCCCTGCGGATCATGGTCGGGGCCGAGGCACCCGCCGTCAGCACTGCGCCGATCACCACATCGGCCTTGAGGACTTCCTCCTCCACCGCGTCCTGGGTGGAATAGCGGGTCAGGATGCGGCCCTGGAACATGTTGTCCAGCTCGCGCATGCGCGGAATCGAACGCTCGACGATCACCACCTCGGCGCCGAGGCCCGCTGCCATCCGGGCCGCGTTCATGCCCACCACGCCGCCGCCCAGCACCAGCACCCGGGCAGGAGGAACGCCGGGGACACCGGAGATCAGCAATCCCATGCCGCCATTGTGCTTCAGCAGGGTCTCGCCCGCCGAAATTACCGCGATGCGCCCCGCCACCTCGGACATCGGGGCCAGCAACGGCAGGCCGCCGTGTGCATCGGTCACGGTCTCATAGGCAATGGCCGCACAGCCCGAGGCCAGCAGGCCGTCCGCCTGGGCCGGATCGGGGGCCAGATGCAGATAGGTGAACAGGATGTGCCGCTCGGTCAGCCGCGCCCACTCCGGTGGTTGCGGCTCCTTCACCTTGACGATCAGCTCGGCGGTGGCGAACACCGCCTCGGCAGATGCAGCGATCTTTGCGCCTGCCCGCTTGTACAGAGCGTCCGGATATCCGGCACCGATCCCAGCCCCGGTTTCCATCGACACCTCATGCCCATGCGCCACATACTCACGCACCGCTGCGGGTGTCAGCCCGACCCGATACTCGTCCGGCTTGATCTCACGAGGCACGCCAACACGCATGGGAAGCTCCTTTGGGGGAGGAAATTTCGGGGTTTAGCGATTTGAGATCACGGTCTTGCCGGGTCAAGCGAAATGCGGCGCATAACCTACCTCGCCCGCTTCCCCACCGCCTCGGCCAGCACACTCGTCACCAGCGCATTGAGCGATACGCCTTCCAGCGCCGCCCGGATCTTCAGCTTCTCATGCAGGCTGCGCGGCACGCGTTGACGCCATTGGCCCGGGCTCGACGGACCGGGAACATCGCGACCCAGATCATGGGCGGCTGCCTGCCATTCGATGATGGCGTTCTGAACGTCGGCTAAAGCTTCCTCGCGGGTCTCACCATCCCCCATGCAGCCCGGCAGGGCCGGAACTGTGGCCAGCCATCCGCCTCCGTCCGCCACACTCAACGGTTCGACCATGATCGCGTATTCGGTTGGGCTAGCCATCGTTGCGCCTGTCCATCATCGACAACAGTTTGCGGATATAGATCGCCTTAATCGGACGTTTGGATGGAATGGTCAGGATTGCGCCCTCCTCCGGGGCCGTGACCTTCCAGTGAGACCCGCCGCCCGAAGGCGGAAGACAAATCCAGCCAAGACCGTTGCAGACCCGCTCAATGTCCTGAATCGTCCAGTCACCGGCGGGATTGCGGCGCATACTGGCTAAGAGCTTGTCGGCCTTGACCATGCGATATGATACCGCATGCGGGGCCAACGCTCAACCCCTCTGGCATTCCGACGCTGATCGGCTAAACCCCGTTCGCGCCGCGCGGGCGGCCCGACCCACCTTCATCACAGGATCACCAACACATGCAGTACAAGCGACTGGGCCGTAGCCCGATGATGGTGTCCACGATCTGCATGGGGACCATGACGTTTGGCTCGCAGGCTGACGAGAAGACCGCCCACCGCATCCTGGACCGCTCGCTGGAGGCCGGGATCACCTTCTACGACACCGCCGAGAACTATCCTGTTCCTCCGAAAGAAGAGTGGGCGGGCGTGACCGAGGAGATTGTCGGACGCTGGATGAAGACCAAGCGTCGCGACGAACTGCTGATCGCCACCAAGGTCTCCGGCCCCAGTCACGGCTGGATCAAGTCTTCCCAGCGGGCGGGAATGACGGCGCTGGACCGGCACAATATCGTGCGTGCCGTCGAGGCCAGCCTGACCCGGCTGCAGACCGACTACATCGACCTCTATCAGACCCACTGGCCGGACCACGGCACGGGCTATGAGGAGGCCATGCGCGCGCTGGACGATCTGGTGATGGCCGGCAAGGTGCGGGTGATCGGCTGCAGCAACGAGACCGCCTGGGGCCTGATGAAGAGCCTGGCCGTCAGCGAGCGAGAGGGTCTGGCGCGGTACGAAACCATCCAGAACAATTTCAGCCTGAACAACCGCCGGTTCGAGGACGCGCTGTCGCAGGTCTGCCGGCAGGAGGGCGTCAGCCTGATCTCCTACTCGCCGCTGGCCGGCGGCGTGCTGTCGGGCAAGTATCAGGACGGCGCGCGACCTGACGGGGCACGGTTCTCCAACTACCTGAAGATCGGCGGACGCCAGGGTGCCATGGCGCTCAGGTTCGTCAACGACAAGAGCCTGGCCTCGACCGCGCGGTTCTCGGCCATCGCCGCCGAGCTGGGCATCTCCCCGGTCACCCTGGCGACGGCCTGGAGCATCCAGCACGATTTCGTGGCGTCGACGATTGTCGGGGCCACGTCCGAAGACCAGCTGGATGACATCTTCGCCGCTGGCGACCTGACGCTGAGCGCCGAGACCATGGCGAAGATCGACGCCGTGACGAAGGAAATCCTCTACCCGATGGGGTAGGCGTCAACCCCCGGCTCTGGAGCCGGGGGTTTTCTCGGACTTACTGCTGCTTTTTTGCGGCGTCGGCAGCCGCATCAGCCTTGCGGGCAGCGGTGCCGGCGGCCTCGGCGGTAGCGTCCGCCGCATTGTCGACCGCAGCGGCGGTCCTAGCAGCGGCAGCTTCGGTATTGGCGACAGCGTCGCTGCCGGCCGATTGCATGGCGTCACCAGCCTGATCCGCCGCGACGGCGGCCGTTCCGGTGGCTTCGGCGGCCTTGTCTTCGGTCTTCTGCGAACAGGCGACCAGCAAGGCACCGCAGAGGCCGGCAGCGGCAAAAAGCTTCACGTTCATTCTGGAATTTCCCCAAACAGAAAGCCTGCGCCAGCGGGTGCGGACGAGCTTCACCGCAGACAACGCACGGAGCTGGCGTTTGGTTCGACCCCGTCAACTGCAACGGTCGAGGGCTAGTGGGTTGCGGGTTCGGCCGAAATCTCTTCCAGCGTTTTGCCGACGGCTTTGGCACCATAATCCTGGGCGATGTCGCCCAGCGACAGGATGCCGGCGAGACCGCCCTGATCGTTCATCACCACCAGCCGGCGGATCTGATGGGCACCCATCTTGGCGGCAGCGTCGGCGACATTGTCATCTTCGTTGCAGCTTTCGATATGATCGCTCATCACCTCCGAGACCGGGCTGCTCAGCACGCCGCCCTTGGCAATAACGCGGATAACGATGTCGCGGTCAGTGATCAGGCCAACCACCTTGCCCTCGTCCATCACCGGCACGGCACCGCTCTCGATCTGGGCCATCGTCCGGGCGACCTCGGCGATGGTTGTCGTGGGTGTTGCGGTGGCCACCTGGGCGGTCATGGCTTCACGGACTTTCATGGGTGTCGTCCTTTTGAGGATTGGCTTGGGCAAGCAGAACCCCGGGGTCCGGTGGGGGTTCCATCACAACCGTCGTGCGGGAGGGGTGGATCTTGACGCGATGGTCGTCAGCGGTGTCAGTGAACCTCTCCAGCGAAGATGAGGATTTTCATGCAGCGCCGTTCCGTGATCAGGCTGGTCGTCCTTGTCGCCGCCGCCCTGTCAGGAGGCTCGGCTGCGTTCGCACGATCATCTGCACGATGGCGAACCCTTCTCGATGGCCGTAGCCTGAAAGGCTGGTCACAACTTGGCGGCGCGAACTGGACACTCAAGGACGGTGCGGCTCAGGGCGATAACGGTACCATGGGCTTTCTGGTGTCCGACGAGGACTTCGCCGATGTGCAGATCCGAGCCGAATTCTGGGTCAGCGAAGACGCCAACAGCGGCATCTTCATTCGCTGCACCGACCCTGGCGAGATCACCACAACCAATGCCTATGAGGTCAACATCTTCGACACCCGCCCGGATCCCACTTATGGCACGGGTGCCATTGTCGGTGTCGCCACAGTTACCAATATGCCGAAGACCGGCGGCCGCTGGAACGTGATGGATATCGAGGCGCGCGGGGATCGTTTCACTGTCACCGTGAATGGCCAACGTACGGTCGATGGTGTCCGCGACGCGGCCCATACGCGGGGTCGCATCACCCTTCAGTATGGTGCCGGCGTCGTGAAGTTCCGCAAGGTGCAGGTGCGGCCGATCTAAAGCACGCAGGTTGTCAGGCCTTCGCGCCGCACGGCCCGCGCATTGCGGGTGATCTTGCCCGAGCGACGCTGGACGTAGGGTCCGGGTTTGGCGGCTTTCCACTTTAGTGGACTGGGCAGGATAGCTGCCAGGCGTGCGGACTGGGCCACCGTCAGGGATTTCGCCGGGACCCTGAAATTCTTGCGGGCGGCGGCCTCGGCGCCATAGACGCCCGGGCCCCATTCGATGGAGTTCAGATAGACCTCCATAATCCGTCGCTTGCCCCAGCCCACCTCGATCAGGGCGGTGAACCAGGTCTCCAGACCCTTGCGCACCCAGTCGCGACCAGGCCACAGGAACACGTTCTTGGCGGTCTGCTGACTGATGGTGGAGCCGCCGCGCAGCTTCTTGCCGGCCTCGTTGGCGACCATGGCCTTCTGGATAGCCTCGACGTCAAACCCGTAGTGCTCGCAAAACCGGGCGTCCTCAGCAGCGATCACGGCGCGGACCAGGTTGGGCGAGATATCCTCCATCGGCACCCAGTCGCGCTGGAAGCCGCGCCCTTCGATGGTCCGCTGCACCATCAGAAACGTCACCGGCGGCGGCACGAAGCGATAAACTGCCACGGCGATCACCGGGCCAATGAAGAACACGATCAGGCCCGCGATAAACACCGCGCGCACGAACCCCCGGAAACCGCCCTTGCGTTGCTTGCCCACGTGTTGCTTGCCTTGACCCTGCGCATACATGCTAGGCGCGATTCTCACCGTCTTGGTCAATGGAAACAGGCATGAACGTCTCAGACGCGGTCGAACGGCGGATCTCGGTCCGCGCCTTCAAGCCCGATCCGGTACCGGGTGCCCTGGTGGCCGAGATCCTGACGCTGGCGGCCCGCGCGCCCTCTGGCGGCAACCTTCAGCCGTGGCGGGTCTATGGCCTGGCTGGCGCGCCGCTGGACGACTTCAAGGCCGTGGTCCGGACCAAGCCGTTTGGTGAGGCACCGGAGTATGAGGTCTATCCGCAGAACCTCTGGGACCCTTTCCGCACGCGCCGCTTCCAGAACGGCGAGGACCTCTATGCCAGCCTGGGCATACCCCGCGAAGACAAGCCCGCGCGCCTTCAGCAGTTGGCCAACAACACCAGTTTCTTTGGCGCGCCCGTGGGTCTGTTCTTCTGCCTGGACCGCAAGCTGGGCCCGCCGCAGTGGTCAGATCTGGGTATGTATATGCAGACCGTGATGTTGCTGGCCGTGGAGCGGGGTCTGGACACCTGCGCGCAGGAATTCTGGGCCCGCTATCCGCAGACCGTGGCGACGTTCGTCGGCATGCCCGACGACCACATGCTGTTCTCCGGCATGGCACTGGGCTACCGCGACCCCGACCACGCCATCAACGGCTGGCGCTCGGCGCGTGACCCGGCCGACGTCTGGTGCGAGCTCAAGGGGTTCGAATGAGCCCCGCCGCCCGCCTGCTGTTGATCGCGGCGATCACGGCCGGAGTCAGTTACATCGGGTCGTGGTTTCTGGACCTGCCGCCGCTGGCCTCCGTCGTCTGGAAAGGCGCGGGTGTGGTGCTGCTGGCTGTTTTCGCCGCGACGCAGGCGCGTGGCGCGGATGGCTGGCTGCTGGTTATTGTGATGGTGTTTGGCGCGCTGGGCGATGTGTTGCTGGAAACCCACGGTCTGGTGATCGGTGCGCTGGCCTTCCTGGTGGGGCACCTGACCGCGATTGCGCTCTACCTGCGCCATCGTGACCCGCAACTGAGCACCCGGCATCTGGCGCTGGGTCTGGCGATCATCCCCGTGGTCACGGTCACGGCGTTCCTGCTGCCCCCGGACCGTGCGGGCGCGGGCCTGATCGCGCTCTATGCGCTGGGACTTGCGGCCATGGCGACGGCGGCCTGGATGAGCCGATTTCCGCGCCTGTTGGTGGGGGCGGGGGCCTTGATGTTTGTCGTCTCGGATCTTTTGATCTTCCTTAGAACAGGTCGCCCGGAGCTGGACGTGTTCCCATTGGCGGTGGCGGTCTGGGGGCTCTACTTCGCGGGGCAGACACTCATCGCAGTGGGCGTGACGCGGACGTTGACGTTGCGCTAACGCTAAGACTTCACCGCATTTTCAGTATGGGCTGGCAGGTTCCCGCCATGCCGGTGACGCCGCACAGACTGATGATTGTCCTGCGAGGTGCCGGCATTCTGGGTGGCCTGGCGGCGCTGATCGCCCTGACCGGACCGTTTCGGTATGACCAGCTGGGTCTGCCGTTTCCTGACACCGTGGCCCACGCGCTGCTGTTTTATGGTTTGGGTGCCCTGTTGCTGGGCGCGCTACCCCGGTCGCGAACCTCTGATCTTGCCGTAGCGCTGGTCGGCCTGGGCGTCGCCAGCGAGATTGCGCAGTCCCTGGTCGGGCGCGAGATGTCACTCTATGACTTCGCCGGGGATCTGGCTGGAGCTGCCTTGGTGTTCCTGCCGGTCTATCTCGGAAGGTTCCGCGACCTGGTCAGAACCCATCCAAATGTGACTTTTGCCGATCTGAGACAGCTGGATCGCCGCCAGGCCGGCGTCCGAAGTCCTGCGCCCCTGGATATCGCCCGCTCCTGAGGGCTTGCAGATCGGACGGGGCTCTGGGAGCTTGGTGTATGAATCGCCCATTGCTTCTCGTCGCTGCGCTTTTGGCCACCCTGTCCACATCGGCCTCTGCCGAGCCCCGAACCGCCACCATCCAGGATCCGGACACCAAAGCCTGGTGGACGATCACCGAACAGCTGTCGTCCGACGCCATGGAGGGCCGCGATATCGGCTCTCCGGGCCACGACCGCGCTGGCCGGCTGGTCGCCGGCAAGTTCAAGGCTGCGGGCTGGACACCCGCGGGCGACAATGGAAGCTTTTTCCAGACGTTTCCTGTTCACGAGAGCCGCGTCGTGTCTGCCGTCGTGGCCACGCTCCAGGAGGCCACAGCCGACCGCTACATCAGCTTTCTGAAGGAGTTCAGCGTCCGTGCCGCCGACGATCTGCCGCAGCGCCTCGAAGCGCCCCTGCGGTTCGCGGGCTACTGCCGCCCGGAGGACCTGGCGGGTGCCAGCGGCAGGGTCGTGGCCTGCATCAACACGCGGCGCGCGGGCCTGACCACCGGTGCTGAGCGGGTGCGAAATGCAACGGCGGCCGGGGCCAAGGGCCTGATCCAGGTGGACGATCCCGGCTTCACCATCGAACCCTTTCGTTGGCCCGCTGCCTATGCCCGGACGATTACGCTCGCCGATGCGCCGCCGCCGAAATCCGGGGGCTTCGTCGTGATGACCATGAGCGTCGCCGCCTTCGTGCGGCTGGCCGAAGGCTCGGGCCACGACGGCGCTGCGGTGATGGCGGCGGGCGGCGCAAAACAGCCGCTGCCGACGTTTGATCTGCCGGGTACGTTCTCGGCACGGTTTGAGACCAGCCAGCGCGACTACATCGCGACCAATGTGCTGGCCGTGCTGCCCGGTTCGGATCCGACGCTGGCGGCTGAACACGTGGTCCTTTCGGCGCATCTGGACGGCTATGGCTACGGCGAGCCGGTCGATGGCGACAGACTGTACAACGGTGCCCTGGACGACGCGGCCTATGTGGCGACCCTTATCCGGTTTGCGGAGAACCATCGGGGCAAGCCGTTGAGGCGCAGCGTATTGCTGGCAGCGTTCACGGGTGAGGAGAAGGGTCTGCTGGGGGCCTCCTGGTTTACGAAGAACCCGACCGTGCCGGCGGTGGCGCTCGTCGCCAACATCAATCTGGATCAACTACGGCCGCTGTTTCCGCTCGAACTTATGACCGTGCTGGCCATCGACGATACCAGCCTGGGCGCGACGGTGCGTTCGGTGGCCGGGTCAATGGGCATTCGCACCCAGGCCGACCCCGAACCGGAACGCAGCCTGCTGACCCGGGCCGACCACTATCCCTTCCTGCAGATCGGCGTGCCGGCCACCGGCTTCATCTTCGGCTATGAGCCCGGGACCGAGGCCGAGCGCCGGTATCGCGAATGGTATCAGGTCCGCTATCACCGCCCGCAAGACGACATCACACAGCCGATGGACTTCGAGGCAGCGGGCACCTTTCATCGCTTTTTCTACAAGCTGGTCGAGACGGTGGCCGATGCGCCAGCCAAGCCCACCTGGAACCCGGCCAGCCGGTTCGCGCCCAAACCCTGAACCACTTGGCCCACCGCCGGGGGTGTGAGAGGCTGCGTCCAACCAGAATACGACAGAGGGCGGAAACATGAGACACCTTGGTACAGCGATGCTGCTGGGCACACTCTGCCTTGCCCACTCGGCTGCGGCGCAGGTGCCATGGTATCCGTCGAAGTACGGTGCCTCCGACATCCGCGGTGCCGTGAACAATCTATCGCCGGAGGGCGTCAAGCGGGCCGCCGCCCTTGTGAAGACTGGCAAGGTCTATGCGCTGGGTATCCCCACCGGGCCGGACAGCGCCGTCTATGGTGAACGCGCCTACAAGGCCGAAATTCTCGTGACACCGCCGGTCGGCCAGCCGCCGATGGGTGACAGCAAGGTCACCGCCTTTGACGAGAAGGTCACCACCAGCATGGGGATCGGCACCCAGATGGACGGCCTGGGCCATCTGGGCATCGACCATCGCTACTACAACGGCCTGACCAGCGCCGAGCTGAACACGGCTGGCGGGTTCAAGACGCTGGAGCTGTCGAATGTGCCGCCCATCGTCACGCGCGGCGTGGTGATCGACATGCTGAAGTACTTCGGCAAGCCCATGGTCGCCGGCCAGGCCTTCAATCGCGTCGAGATCCAGGCCGCCATGCGGGCCCAGAAGGTAACCATTGGCAAGGGCGACGTGGTGCTGTTCCACACCGGCTGGATGGCGGCCAAGATGAACAGCGACCGCAAAGCGTTTCAGGACACGACACCAGGCCTGGGCGAGGACGGCGCGATCTGGCTGGCCGATCAGGGGGTGGTGGCCATCGGGGCCGACACCATCACGGTGGAACATATCCCCTTCGCCGACCCCAACCGGCCCTTCGTGGTGCATCAGACGCTATTGGCCAAGAAGGGCGTGCACATCCTTGAGAACGTCAACGTGGGCCTGCTCGCGGCGGATGGAGTGAGCGAGTTCCTGTTCGTTCTGGGCCAGCCGCGGTTTGTCGGCACCGTGCAGGTCGTGATCAATCCGATCGCAATCCGGTGACAGATCAGAGGCCGTAGAAGGCTTCGAAGCTCGCTATCGGGGCGGTGGCTCTCAGCACCTGTAGCGGGAATGCCCGCCACGGTGCCTCGGGGTTGATGCAGGACAGATTGGCCAGCAGGTTGGCGCGAAACTCAGGGCGAACATCCTCCTGGCTGTCAATCATCTGGCCCCAGCTGGAATTGCCGTGAAGATTGATGACCCCGGTCTCGGGTGTCGCTGAAGCCGCATAGTCCGCCGGAAACAACCGCCGGTAGGACTGCAGATTGTAAAGCCATGAGCGGCCCCGGATGGCACGCGCCTCCGGATGTCTGGCACGGATATCCTCGAGCATGGCCCTCAGGTCAGCGCGACGCTGCGCCTGTTTTACAGACACCAGCGGACCTCCCAGGCTGTCGGTATCGGCGTTGTTGAAGTGGATCTGGACCTCGCCATTTTCGTCCGGAGGATCGTGTGCGAAACAGCCGAAAGCCTGCTTCGGAGGAGGCGGCAGAATCTCTTCGGCCATGACCAGAAATGTCGCCTGGGTCAGGACTACCTGGTCGTTCAGATCGCCAAGACGGTCCAGGCCGTCCGCAAAACTGATCCAGGGCTCGGTGGGCGTCTCTGGCGGTGTGCGCAGGGCAAAGCGTCGATGGAAATTGGTGTACCGGAGCGCGGCTCGACTAAGGGATTCATTGCGGAGCTCAGCCATCCGGCGGGCCAGTTGCAGCTGGATTTCGAAATAGGGACCCAGTCGCTGGGCGCGCGCGGCGCGGTCAGGCGTCATGGATCTCCACCACACCTGCATGGCCATCCTCGTCGCCCCAGGCCACGCGTTTGCCATCCAGGCTCATCGCCAGAGCCGAGATTGCTGCGCCCTTCTCGGACTTGAGGGGAACAATCCCTTCGCCCGTCACATTCGCGGCCCAGACCCGACCGTCATCCAGGCCGGTGGCGAGCCAGGTCTTGTCGGGCGCGGCAGCAATACGGGTGGAGAAGGCGGCATCGTCGTAACCAATCTCGGCGGCCTGCTTGCCCATCGGCCCTGTGGCTCCGGCGAACGGCCAGCAGACTGCGCCGTTGGCACCCGATGTGGCCATCAGCGATCCTTTCGACATGAACGCCATGGATTTCACCTTGGCCGGATAGCCGCCCATTCGCAGGTTCTTTTCGTCGGCCACGCGCCAGCCGTGCAGCTGGTTCTCCTGCATGGCGCTCATCAGGAACTTGCCGTCCGGGCTCCAGCAGACGCCCACGTGGCTGCCAGCCCACTTGTAGATCGCCGGCTTCTGGTCGGCGATCCGGGCGTACCAGAACCAGACTCCGCCATAGGTGGCCACGGCCAGCCGGCGCCCCTTGGGATCAAAGGCCACATCGGCGATGGACTTGTCGTGGGCGAAGGTTCGCACGAACGCAGGGTCGGCCATGTCGGCCACATGCAGGTCACGCCCGGCGGAGAAGGCGATCAGCCTCGATTCAGGCGAAGCGGCGACAGCATCGATCCAACGCCCCGGAACGCTGGCGACCTCGGTGGCACCCTGAGGGGTGGAGATCACCACGTGGCCGTCGTCGCCCCCGGTCAGCAGGCCCTCGCCCGAGGGTGGCAGGCAGGCGGACAGCACCGCGCCGTCGTGGGCGGCGATGGTTTCGCCGCCCTCAAAGCGCACAGTGCCGTCGCCCAGCGCGAAGACCGCGCGGCCGAGCCGATCGAACATGGCGGCTGTCACATAGGCATCGAAGCTGAAAGTCATGGCTTCCCCTAGAACCATGATGTGTTGATGGGCAAGTGAAGGCGCGAAATCGCTGTGCGAACGGTGTTCGCGCGCTTTCGGCTTTACAACCTCTTACCGGCTTGCCAATGGTCACCGCGACGGGCCCTGGTCATGGGCTTTTGGGAAGGAATTCGCAGGTATGGCGGCGAAAGTCGGCGGCTCCAAGGGCGGCAAATTCAGCCTTGGTCAGAACGCGGACATGAACGTGACGCCCTTCGTGGACGTTATGCTCGTGCTCCTCATCATTTTCATGGTGTCGATCCCGGCCGCGACGGTCTCGATCAAGCTTGACCTGCCCCCGGCAGTTCCGCCACCTCCCGGAACCATCGTGAAAGAGCCGGTGCTTATCAATCTTCAGCGTGGTGGCATCATCTTCATCGGCGAGGCACCCACCAATCTGGACCGCCTGACCGGTGACCTGACCCTTACCCTGCAACGCGAAGAACCGACGATCCCGGTGAACGAGCAGCGGGTCTATATCCGTGGCGACCGCGACGTGCTGTACGGGGAATTCATGGCCGTCATGAACAACCTGCAGGGCAACGGTTTCTATCAGGTGGCCCTGATCAACGAAGAGCTCTAGCCAGCCCTCAGATTCGAATTCGTGAAAGCCCGTCGGGAGACATTCCGGCGGGCTTTTTCACGACTGATTCTTCTAACTCGGGGTGCCATTCCCGAAGACGTGCACCAGACGCGCGGCAGCGGGCAACATCAGGGCACCCAGCAGCGACGGGAAGATAAACAGGATCAGCGGTACCGTCAGCTTGGCCGACAGCCCCAGCGCTTTCTCCTCGGCGCGCAGCATCCGCTTGGAACGCATGTCGGCGGAAAATACCGACAGTGTCTCCCCCAGACTGGTGCCCATGTCCTCGGCCTGGCGCAGCATGGTCGCCAGCTGGCGGGCGTCGTCGATGCCCAGCCGGTCGGCGAAGGCGGTCCAGGCGTCCTTGCGGGATCGTCCGGCGCGAAGTTCCAATACCAGAAACCTCAAGTGGACCGTCAGCGTCGGATAGCGGCGCTCAAGCTCCTCGGTGACCCGCGACACCCCGGCGTCCAGAGAAAGGCCCGCCTCCACCGAGGCCACCAGCAGATCCAGCAGGTCAGGGAAGCCCTCGGAATACTCCCGCTCGCGCTTGGTCTTGCGACTTTTCAGCACGAAATCCGGACCGTAGAGCGCCAGCAGGGAGACGCCAACCGCGATGGCCAGCGCGCTCATGTTGGCACCCTTCTGGCCAATCATCGACGGAAGGGTGAACACCACGCCGACCGTGGCGACAGCGAGTGCCAGGGCCTTGATGCCCAGGAAGATGACCGGTGCCTCGCGGGAATAGAACCCCGCCTGCATCAACTGCGAGCGCAGCACCGACACCTTGGTCGGATCGCTGACCGCGCTCTGCTGGCCCAGACGGCGCACGGCTGCGACCAGCTGGCCAGCTATGGCACCGCCCGGCTTTTCCACAAGCTGGCCAGCTCCGGCCTCGCCGTTGCCAGAAAGCCGGCTCTGGCGCCGGGAGCGAACCCGCAGCTCGCCCAACCCCAGAACGCCGAGGCCGCCGATGGCCCCCACCGTCAGGACCAGTCCGGCCAGATAGATCAAGGTTTCGATGGGCATGTTGCTAAAGCCGCATGTCAATCATGCGCCGCATGATCATGTTGCCGAGGAAAATCCAGAAACCCACCAGCGCCAGGCCATATTTCACCAATGGCTCGTCGATCACGTCGCCATAGAATTTGGGCGAGACGATCACGATGAAGGTGATCGCGATGAACGGCGCAGAGGTCAGGATCATGGCCGAGGCTCGACCCTCGGACGACGCCGCCCGGATCTTCAGGCGCATCTTGTGCCGGTCGCGCACGGTATTGGCGTTCAGTTTCAACAAGCCGGTCAGGTTGCCGCCGGTCTTTTCCTGCAGGCGAACGGTCGCGGCGAACAGATCCACATCGGGATGCTGGCAACGCTCCGACATTCGTTCAACGGCCTGTTCCAGTGTGGCACCATAGGCGATCTCGTCGGCGGCCATGCCGAACTCGGTGCCGATCGGGTCGGGCAGCTCGCGGCCCACCAGATTGACCGCCGCGGGCACCGGGTGACCGGCCTCCAGCGAACGGACAATGATGTCCAGCGCCTGGGGCAGTTGCAGGCCCAGCGCTGCTGATCGCTTGCCGGCTTTGAATTTCAGCAGGCCCAGCGGCAGGATCGCGCCGCCCAGCACCGCGCCGCCGACGAACCCCAACGGCATCCTGGTCAATAGCCCAACGCCAACCGATCCAATCACGGTGGCGGCAGCGAGGTACAGCAACCACCGGGTCTGATCGTAGCGCAGGCCCGAGGCGATGATCATGTCGGACAGCCAGCGAAACCGCTCGGCGCGCCCGCCCGTGGCGGTCAGGCCGCGACGCTTGCGCAGTTCCACCACCAGGTCCGAGATACCTTTGAGCCGTTCGCCGACCTGCAGCCGCTGGTTCAGCTTGCGCTTCTGGGTCGCCACGGTGAGCAGGCCTGAAAGACCCTGAACGCCGGCGAATACGGCCGCACCGATCATCACCATCACGATCAGTCTGGCGTCGATGACCAACCCGAACATCAGCTGAGCACCTTGGATGGGTCAAAGTTGGCGGTATCGTAGGGGATGCCACGGCGGATCATCTCGTCCAGGCAGCGCGGCCGCAGGCCCGTGGCGCGGAACTCGCCGTGGACGGTGCCGTCCTCGTCGGTGTGCGTGCGATTGAACACGAAAATGTCCTGCATCTGCACGACGGAGCCTTCCATGCCGGTAATCTCGGTGACGTGAGTGACCTTCCGCTTGCCGTCCGACAGGCGCATGACCTGGACCACAAGCCCCACGGCGGCGGCGATCTGGAAGCGCACGGCTTCGGCACCGATGTTCAGACCGCCCATGGCGACCATCTGCTCCAGGCGGCTGATCGCCTCGCGCGGATTGTTGGAGTGGATTGTCGCCATCGAGCCTTCGTGGCCGGTGTTCATGGCCTGCAACATGTCGAAGGCTTCTTCGGAGCGTACCTCGCCCAGTATCACCCGGTCGGGACGCATTCTGAGCGCGTTCTTGACCAGCTCGCGCTGGCGGATTTCGCCCTTGCCCTCGATGTTGGGCGGGCGGGTTTCCATGCGCACCACGTGGGGCTGTTGCAGTTGCAGTTCGGCGGCGTCCTCAATGGTGATCAGCCGCTCGCCCACGCTGATCGCCGCCGACAGCGCGTTGAGCAGCGTGGTCTTGCCCGAGCCCGTGCCGCCGGAAATCACCGTGGAAACCCGACTGCGGACCGCGCCGTAAAGGAAGTCGGACATCGACTGGGTCAGCGCCCCGAATTCGACCAACTTTTCGAGGGTCAGCGGTTTCTTGGAGAACTTGCGGATCGAGACCGAGCAGCCATCGATAGCCACCGGGGGGATGGCAGCGTTGACGCGGCTGCCGTCGGGCAGGCGGGCGTCGACCATCGGCTGGCTCTCGTCGATCCGGCGTCCGACGCCGGCGACGATGCGGTTGACGATGCGCAGCAAGTGGTCGTTGTCGCGGAAGCGGATCGGGGTCAGTTCCAGCTCGCCGCGCCGTTCGATATAGACCTGATAGGGGCCATTGATCAGGATGTCGTTGATCGAGTCATCCTTGAGCAGCGGCTCGATCGGGCCCAGCCCCACCATCTCGTCATAGATTGAGGCGCCCAAGGCCTCGAGTTCCCTGGCGTTCAGCGCCATGCGTTCAGCGCGGGCGAACTCGGTAACCTGCCCCAGCACCTGGCGGCGCAGTTCGGCCTCGTCCAGCTTGTCCAACTTGGCCAGATCCAGCTCGTC
>Ga0105048_10009339_pt1 | contig 15620 bp, 12 predicted proteins | sample MAT05_FD_78382 | JGI IMG/M metagenome (GOLD analysis project Ga0105048, IMG submission 78382) | Freshwater microbial communities from Lake Fryxell liftoff mats and glacier meltwater in Antarctica - MAT-05 | ecosystem: Environmental > Aquatic > Freshwater > Ice > Liftoff microbial mat | place... | reverse complement strand
GCTGAGGCCGGCCAGCGGCGCCACCGCGCCCAGGCCGATGGCGCTGGCGCCGCGCAGCCACTGGCGGCGGTCGAGGTGGGGCGGCTGGGGCAGAGTGGGCATGGTGGGGATCCGTTCTGGTCGCGCGGTGCGGGTCGGGTGGTGCGGGTCGGGCGCTGCTGGTCGGGTGCGGTCGGTCGGGTGCGGTCGGTCGGGCAGCAAGGTCTCAGCGGCGCTGAAATTCCGGCGCCATCAGCAGCAGCGTCAGCGCCTGGGCGCCATCGGCGGCGCGGTCGATCTGCTGCCGGCTGGCGTCGCTGAGGCGCGGGCCCAGGCTGGCTGCGGCCAGCGCGCGGGCATCCACCTGGCCACCCAGCCGGTCAGCCACCGCGCTGGCCCATTCCACCCGCTGCCACACCGCCTCGGGGCCGAGCCAGTCGCTGGCGGTGTCGGGCCAGCCGGCCGGCGAGGTGGCGTACATCGGCCGCTGGCCCAGCGTCGACAGGCCGGCATCGGCTGCGCGCGCCACCAGGCGGTCGCCCAGGCGCAGCAGCCGGGCGCTGCTCAGCACAAATTCTTCCGGTGTCTTGAGCTTGGCGGGCGCCTCGTCCCAGGCTTCGGGCGAATCGACCAGGGCGGTGTAGACGGCTCGCAGGTCGCCCCCGGTGTCGGTGAAGCGCTGGGCCAGCCGGGCCACCAGCGCCGGCGGCGGTTCGTCGGCCACCAGGTGGCGGGCCAGCTTGGTGGCGATGTGGCGGGCGGTGGACGGTTGGCGCGCCAGGTCATCCAGCACCGCACGCAAAGCTTGTGGGCCTTCGGCATAGCTTTGGCCGAGCACAGTTTTGGGGCCGGGCTGGTGCCAGGCGGGGTCGAACCCGATATCGGCATCGGCATTGGCATTGGCACTGGCACTGGCATTGGCATTGGCATTGGCATTGCCATCGGCGGCAGCGCCTGGCCGCGGCCCGCGCCAGCCGGTGAGCACCGCCGCCAGTGCCGTGACATCGGCCTGGCTGTAGCCGCCCCAGGGGCCGTAGCGGCCACCGCCGCCGGCCACGCCCAGGGTGTGCAGCTCCAGCACCTCGCGGGCCAGGTTTTCGTTCAGTCCGGTGATGCGGGGCGGGGCGGTGGCCGCCATGTCGCCCGCCGGGCCGCCCGGGGCCGTGGCACCGGCCTCGCCGCGGCGCTTGAGCCGCTGCACCACCCGCGACTGCGGGCCCGCGGACAGCGCGTTGTCCAGGTAGCGCAGCATCGCCGGGTGGCTGACGGCAGCGGCCAGCAGGTCGGCAAATCGCCCGGCGATGTGCGGCCGGATGGCCTCACGCTCGAACGCGCCCACCAGCCCGGTGGTGCTGCCCTTGCCCAGCGACACGGTGAAGTGGTTGGCCCAGAACAGCGCCAGCCGCTCGGCAAATGGCCGTGTGGTGCTGGCGGCGGTGGCCAGCCGGGCGCGGACGTCGGCCTGCACCAGCGCACGCAGCGGCGCATTGCTGGCGGGTGTTCGGTTTCGCCGTGCCTCCGTTTGCACTGCCAGCGCCTGCGCCAGGCTGGGCAAGTCGTTGCCGCGCTGTGCATCGGCCGGGCCGATTTGCGCCAGCAGCCAGCCGCGGGCGTCGTTGCCCACCACCGCCAGATCGGGTTCGCCCAGGCCAAAACGGTGTGCGGCCAGCGTGGCGGCAAAAGCGGGTGACAGGCGCATGGGCGGTTTCTCCACAGTGGAACCGGTACAACGCCCGATGCTGCACCCGGGTTGGCGCGGCGTGTGCCGGCTGCGTGCAAAGAATTGTCAACCGCGCTGGCTGGCCAGGGCACGGTCCCGAGAAGCACAAGAAGCAAAACGGGCGCCAGCGCGCCCGTTGTCAGCATCAGAACCGGCGGATCACCGGGCCAGCAAGGCCTCCACCAGGGCCACGTCCTGCGGCTGCAACTGGCCCGACACCTGGCGCAGCCGCACGCCGTTGAAGATCACGTCGTAGCGTGCCTTGGCCAGGTCACGTTGGGCCTGGTAGAGCTGGGTTTGCGCATTCAGCACATCCAGGTTGACGCGCACGCCCACCTTGTAGCCCAGCTGGGTGGCTTCCAGCGCCAGCTTGCTGGACGACTCGGCGGCTTCCAGCGCCAGCACCTGGCCGCGCAGCGATTGCACGGTGAAAAACGCGCTGCGCGTGGCCTGCGCGGTGTTGCGCCGCGCGGCTTCCAGGTCGCTTTGGGCTTTTTCTTCCAGCGACAGGGTTTCCTTGATGCGGTTCTGCACCGAGTAGCCCGAGAAGATCGGCATGTTGACCTGTAGCGCCAGGTTGCCCTGCGGCCCGGTGCCCGACGACGGCCCGAAGGTGCCGGCGCGGGTGTCGCCACTGATGCGGGTGTGCGATTCGGTCAACGAGGCGCTGACGCCCACCGTGGGCAGGTGGCCGGTGCGGGCTTTTTCGGTCTCGAGCCGGGCCACTTCGCGGGCCAGGCGCAACTGCGCCAGCACCGGGCTGGCGGCGTCGGCCTGGCTGACCCACTGCTCCATGTCGGCCGGCACGATGGGCGGCAGCACCACCGGCACGGCCAGCGGTTTGGGCACCAGCCCGGCGCGCCCCACCACGCTGGCCAGCGCCAGGCGCTTGACGTTGAGGTCGTTTTCGGCGGCCAGCTCCTGGGCGGTGCCCAGGTCGAAGCGCGCCTGCGCCTCGCGGGTGTCGGTGATGGTGGCGGTGCCCACCTCGAAGTTGCGCTTGGCCGAGGCCAGTTGCTCGGCGGTGGCCTTTTTGCTGGTGCGCACGGTGTCAAGTGCATCGGTGGCCGACAGCACGTCGAAATAGGCCTGCACCACGCGCACGATCAGGTCCTGCTCGGCGGCCAGCAATTGCGAGCGGGCTATCTCGATGGCGCGTTCGGCCTGGGAAATGATCTTGTCGTTGCCGCGGTTGAACAGCGATTGCTGCGCCGTGACCCCCAGCGACTGCACGCCGCTGCGGGTGGAAATGGTGCTGGTGTAGGGCGTGTCGGCCCGGCTCTCCGACAGTGTGCCGGTGGCATTGACCAGCGGCCGCATCAACGCCCGGCTCTGCTCGGCCTTGTACTCGGCCGACTCGGCCTGCGCCCGCGCCGACTGGTAGGGCGCGTCATAGGCACGGGCCGCGTTATACAACTCTTGCACACCTTGCGCCTGCGCCAGGCCAGGCAGCGCGGCGGCCAGCGCCAGGCCCAGGGCCAGCAGGCGGACAGGGCCGCGCCCCCGAGGCGAGCGGGTCAGCCGGGGCAGGTGGGGCAGGTGATGACGGGGCATGGGCAGGTCCTTGGGCGGGAAATCTGGGGGGCGCGGGCGGGTGTTGAAGCCGCCGGCGACGTTGTACACGGCTTCAGGGCGCTGGCGCTGCAGCAATGCGACGCACTGCGCGCTGCGGGCGCCGTGATGGCACAAAACCGGCACAGGCGGTGGGCGGCTCAGAAGGCAAAGCGGGTCGGCTCGGCAAAGCCGGTGAGCCGCGGCGCCACCGTGTCGAACAGCTCTTCGGTCAGCAGCACGGTGTCGGACTGGCGGGTGAAACGCACGGCACGCATCATCGGCTCGTGGCCGACAACCGCCAGCAGGCGGCCGCCGGTCTTGAGCTGGTCGAGCAGCACCTGCGGCACCTCGGGCACCGAGCCCGACAGCATGATCACGTCGAACGGGCCGTCGCCGGGCAGGCCGCGCGCGCCGTCCATCTCGCGCACGCTGGCGTTCAGCACGCCGGCATGGCGCAGGTGGGCGGCGGCCATGGCGGCCAGCTCGGGCACCCGCTCGAGCGAGATCACCGATTGCGCACGGTGCGCCAGCAGCGCGGCCATGAAGCCCGAGCCGGCGCCGATCTCCAGCACCCGCTCGTGGCGCTGCACCTGGGCGTCCTGCAGCAGCCGGGCTTCCAGGCGCGGCGCCAGCATGAGCTGGCCATGGCCCAGCGGCACTTCGGCGTCGACAAAGGCCAGCGTCTTGTAGGCGGCGGGCATGAAGTCTTCGCGCCGCACGATGGCCAGCAGCGACAGCACGCCAGCGTCCAGCACATCCCAGGGGCGGATCTGCTGCTCGATCATGTTGAAACGGGCCTGTTCGATGTTCATGGCGCGGGTCCTGGCAGGGTATTCGGTCGGGTTGAGTCGGGTCGAGGCGGGGCGGGCGAAGCGCCGACGGCGGGTTTTGCGGGGTGCTGGCGGAATGCTTGCGGGCAGACCCGCATTCTATTTGGGCAGTCCGGCAGCGGGCTGACGCAGCGCAGGCACAGGCGATGCCACAGGCTGGTGGCCGAACAGCCGGCGTTTGACCCAGGTGCCCAGGTCGTCGAGCCAGCAGTAGATCACCGGCACCACCACCAGCGTGAGCAATGACGAGGTGATGACGCCGCCGATCACCGCCTGGCCCATGGGCGCGCGCTGCTCCGAGCCTTCGCTCAGCGCCAGCGCCAGCGGCAGCATGCCGAAGATCATCGCCAGCGTGGTCATCAGGATCGGCCGCAGCCGCACCCGGGCGGCCGTCAGCAGCGCGGCGCTGCGCTCCATGCCGTCTTGCCGGGCGCGGATCGCAAAATCCACCAGCAGGATCGCGTTCTTGGTCACCAGGCCCATCAACATGATCACGCCGATCACCGAGAACATGTTGAGCGTGCTGCGCCACAGCAGCAGCGCACCGACCACGCCGATCAGCGTGAGCGGCAGCGAGCTCATCAGCGCCAGCGGCTGCAAAAAGCTGCGGAACTGGCTGGCCAGAATCATGTAGATGAACACCACGCCCATCACCAGCGCCGAGATGGCGTAGCCGAAGCTCTCAGCCATGTCCTTGGTGCTGCCGCCAAAGCGGTAGCTGTAGCCGGGTGGCAGCGGCGTGGCATCGATGATCTTGCGGATGTCGGCCGACACCTCGCCCAGTGCCCGGCCCGAGGTGTTGGCGGTGAGCTCGCTTTCGCGGTTCAGGTCGCGCCGGTTGATCTGGTTGGCACCCAGGCCGTTGCGCACCTCGGCCACCTGGCCCAGCCGCACGGTGCGCATCGAGCCATCGGGGTTGGCGCCCAGCACCAGGCCCAGCCGCGCCAGGTCCTCGGGGTTGTTGCGGGCCTCGGGGGCCAGGCGCACCTTCACGTCGTAGGTCTGGTCGTTGGCGGCGCGCCAGTCGCCCACCGTCTGGCCGGCCACCAGCGCCCGCAGCGTGTTGGTGATGCTGCCCACCGACAGGCCCAGGTCACTGGCGGCGTCGCGCTTGACGTCGATGGCCACGGTGGGGCGCGGTGGCTTCATGCTGGTGTCCAAGTCGACCAGGCCGGGCACCCCGGCCATCTTGGCCATCAGCGTGGCGGTGAGGCGCTGCAGCTCGACGATGTCGGTGCCCTGGATCGACAGCGAGATCGGTTTGCCGCCGCCCACCGCGTCGAGCAGGCCGACATGGGTGACGGTGATGCCGGCCACTTGCTTGAGCCGATCCCGCAGTGGCACCGACAGCTGATCGACGCTGCGCACGCGGTTCTGGCGGTCGACCAGGCGCACGAAGATGCTCACATAGTTGCGGCCCGCGGCGTTGCCGGTGTTGATGGTGGCCAGCGTGTAGCGCACCTCGGGCATCTCGCGCAGGATGGCGTCCACCTGCTTGGCGCGGGCCTCGGTGGTGGCCAGTGACGAGCCCACCGGGGTGTAGAAATTGAGCGTGGTCTCGGAGAAATCGGCCTTGGGCACAAACTCGGTGCCCAGCCGCGGCACCAGCAGCAGCGCGCCGACAAAGGTGGCCAGCGCGATCGCCACCGTGGCCAGCTTGTGGCGCAGTGACCAGCCCAGCGTGGCCACATAGACATCGCCCAACCGGTGCGAGGCGCGGTCGACCCAGTGCGTCAACCGGCCCAGTGTGTGGTCATAAAAGCCTTCGGGCTTGAAGGGCTTGCCCTCGCGGTCGATCGCCGGGTCATGCCAGATCGAGCTGAGCATCGGGTCGAGCGTGAAGCTGACGAACATCGAGATCATCACCGCGGCCACGATGGTGATGCCGAACTCGTGGAAGAACTTGCCGATGATGCCGCTCATGAAGCCGATCGGCAGAAACACCGCCACGATCGACAGCGTGGTGGCCAGCACCGCCATGCCGATCTCGTTGGTGCCGGTCAGCGCGGCGTCGTGCGCGCTGCGGCCCATCTGCACGTGGCGCACGATGTTTTCGCGCACCACGATGGCATCGTCGATCAGCAGGCCCACGCACAGGCTCATGGCCATCAGCGTGATCATGTTGATCGAGAAGCCGAACAGGTCCATGAACAAGAAGGTGCCGATCAGCGCGATCGGCAGCGTGAGCCCGGTGATGATGGTGGAGCGCCAGCTGTTGAGGAACAGGAAGACGATGCCCACGGTGAGCAGGGCGCCCTCGAACAGCGTGCGCTTGACGTTGGCCACCGACACGCGGATCGGCCGCGAGCCGTCGCGCACCACTTCCAGCGCCATGCCGGGTGGCAGCTGGGGTTTCAGTGTCGCGATGGCCTTGAACAGCCCGTCCACCACGTCGATGGTGTTCTCGCCCTGGCTCTTTTTCACCTCCAGCGCCAGCATGCGCTTGCCGTTGTACAGCGCCATCGTTTCCAGCTCTTCGGGCCCGTCCACCACCTGGGCCACCTGCGACAGGCGCACCGGCTGGCTGGCCAGTGCGTTGGTGGCGCCACTGCCCGTGCCCCCGCCGCGGCGGGCGACGATCAGGTTGTTCAGGTCCTCGGGGCGCTTGATGCGGCCTTCCACCTGCACCGTGCGCTCGGCCTCGGATGAGCGCAGGCTGCCGGCCGGCAGGTCCTGGTTTTCGCTGCGCACCACGTTCATCACGGCGTCGACGCCAACGCCGAAGGCCTCCATCGCCGCGGGCTTGAGGTAGACGTTGATCTCGCGCTTGACACCGCCCACCAGCGTGACCGAGCCCACGCCGCGGATGTTTTCCAGCCGCTTCTTGACCACCTGATCGGCGTAGGTGGTCAGCGCCTGCACGCTCTTGCTGCCGTCGGGCGAGGTGACGGCCAGCGAGAAGATCGGTGTGCTGGCCGGGTCGAAGCGCGATACGCGCGACTCCTTCACCTCGTCCCTGAAGCTGGCCTTGATCACCGCCAGTTTTTCGCGCACGTCATCGGCCGCCCGGCGGCCGTTGATGTCGAGGTTGAACTGCACGATGACCACCGAGCTGCCCTCGTAGCTGCGCGAAAACAGCTGGCTGATGCCGGCGATGGTGTTGACCGACTCCTCGATCTTCTTGGTGACTTCACTTTCCACCACCTCGGGCGAGGCGCCGGGGTAGTCGGTTTGCACCACCACGGTGGGAAAGTCGATGTCGGGGAACTGGTCGACCTTGAGGCGCGAGTAGGAGAACAGCCCCAGCACGACGAAGGCCAACATGACCATCACGGCCATCACCGGGTTGCCGATGGAGACGCGGGTGAACCACATGGCGGCTTACCGGGGGGCTGACGGAACGGCAGCCGGTGCAGCCGGTGCCGACGCAGCGGCGGGCACGGATGCCACGGCCGGCGCAACGGCCAGCTTCAGCCGCACGCCGTCGGGCACCAGGCCGGCGCTGGCGGCCAGCACGCGATCGCCGTCGTCCAGGCCTTTCAGCACCTCCACCATCACCACGTCACCCACCTGGCCGCGGCCACCCAGTTGCAGCGGGCGCAGTTCGGCGCGGCCGGCGTTGATGCGGATGGCGTAGGGCTGGGCCTGGTCGCTGCGCACCGCCGACAGGGGCAGCGCCAGCGTGGTGCGCTGCGCCAGGTCGATCCAGCCGCGGGCAAAAAGCCCGTTGCGCAAGCCGGGGTTGGCCGCCACGGCCAGGTAAGCCAGCACGGTGCGCGACCCGCTCTGCGCGCTGGGGTTGATGCGGACCACGGTGGCGGCCACGGTGTCGGCGCCGCCTTCCAGCGTCAGCCGGGCCTTGGCGCCCACCCGCAGCGTGGCCAGGTCTTGCGGCGCGATGGCGGCTTCCAGTTCCAGCCGCGACAGATCGACGATCTCCAGGATCTTGGCATCCAGCGGCACCCGTTCACCGGGCTGGGCAAGGCGCTGCGCCACCACGCCGCTGATTGGCGCGGTCAGCGTGGCATCGGCGCGGCTTTTGCGTGCCAGCTCCACCCCGGCCAGCGCCGCCTGCAGCGTGGCCTGGGCGCCGGCTTCGTTGCTGACCGAGGTGTCCAACGCGGTGGGCGAGATGAAGCCCTGCGCCACCAGCGCCTTGTTGTTGGTGAGCTGGCGCTGGGCGATGTCCAGCTGGGCGCGGGCGGCCGCGGCCTGCTGCTCGGCCTGGCGCAGGCGCCACTCGAATTCGGTCGCATCGATCTGGCCGATCACCTGGCCGGCGCGCACGCTGTCGCCCTCGCGCACCGTCAGGGTCTTCAGCTCGGCGGCCACACGGGCCTTGACGAAGGCGGTGTCCACCGCTTTCAGGCTGCCTGAGACCTCCAGCGTGCGGGTCAGCGGCTGGCGGCTGACGGTCAGCACATCCTGGGCGGCCAGCTCCAGCAGCGGCTGGGCCGCGCTGGCGGACGTTGCGGCTGATGTTGCGGCTGATGTTGCGGCCGAAGATGGCGCAGCGTCACCGGAACGGCCTTTCAGCAGCCTCAGGCCGAGCCCACCCAGCACCAGCACGACAACAACAAGCAACAACCAGCGGGTGCGGGATTTCATGGGCAGGACGGCAATCAGGTTGGAGGGCAGCAGGGCCGATGACGGGAGGCGGGCGGGCAGCTTGGCGGCGCGGTGTCAGCCCGCCGGCGGCGTGGCGCTCAGGCCCGTGAGCACGAGGTCGATGTGCCGGGCAATGAAGGCCTGGCCATCCAGGTGCCAATCCCCCGGGCAGGCGCCCAGCGAATGGCGGTGCAGGCAGATCATCACCAGCGGCAGGATCAACGAGTGCACCGCATTGTCCACGTCCACCGAGCGAAATTCGCCAGCGGCCATGCCGCGCCGCAGGATGCCGCTGACCAGCGCGTGCGCCGGGCCGATCACCTCACGGGCGTAGTACTCGGCGATGTCGGGGAAGTTGCGCACCTCGGTGATCACCAGCTTGAACACGCCCGCAGCCGGGCTGTCATAGAGCTGGCCCCACCAGTCGACCAGCATGCCGCGCAGCAGGTCGGTGGCCGGCCCGATGAAGCTATCGGCCTGGGCCGCGCCTTCGGCGATGCGGGCCGCCAGGTAATGGCCGATCACCGCCTTCAGCAACTCTTCCTTGCTGGGGTAGTAGAGGTAGAGCGTGCCCTTGGACACCCCGGCGCGGGCCGCCACTTCCTCGATGCGGGTGGCGGCAAAGCCTTTTTCGACAAAGGCCGCCAGGGCAGCGTCGAGCAGTTCCTGCGGGCGGGCCTCCTTGCGGCGGCGGCGTTGAAAGAGTTCGGCGGGGCACATATTAATGACTGACTAGTCAGTAATGTAGTCGGGTGCGGCGTGGCGGGTCAAGCCGTGGCGGCTGCCAAGGCTGTGGTCGGCCATGGCGGCCTCCTAGAATCTGGCTTTCCAGTCGCCCATTCCGGACACCCCATGCACCGACGACACCTGCTGCTGATTCTGGCGGCCACGCCCCTGGCCGCGGGGCTGGCCGGCTGCGGCGGGTTGCTGGGGCCGCAGGTCATCACACTGGGTGAAGCGGAATTGGTCGCGCTGATGGGCCGCAGCTTTCCACAAACCCGGCGGGTGCTGGAGGTGCTGGAAGTCGAACTGAGCACGCCGCAGCTGCGGCTGATCCCCGACCGCAACCGGCTGGCGGTGGTGCTGAACATTCGCACCCGCGAGCGGCTGCTCGGCGGCGCCGGGCGCGGCCAGATCAGCTTCGACAGCGCGCTGCGCTACGAGCCGCAAGATGCCTCGCTGCGCCTGACCCAGGTGCGGGTGCAGCAGATCGGCTTCGAGGGCGGTGCCGCCAGTGGCCTGCAGCGCCTGGGCATTGCTTTGGCCGAGGCGGTGCTGGAAGACCTGACGCTGTACCGCCTGAGCGCCGAGCGTCAGGCCAGCCTGCGCCAGGTGGGCCTGCAACCGGGCGCGGTGACGGTGACTTCACGCGGCGTGGAGATCACGCTGGCCCGGGCCGGCGGCTGATCCCGTGACCGGCTGAGCGGCGGCGGGCGGCGGCGTCATGCACCCCCGCTATCATCCGCAGCTTTTGCCTGGGGGCGGGTGTGGACGCTGTGCTGTTGCTGAAGGCCGCCATCATGGGCGTGGTGGAAGGGCTCACCGAGTTTCTGCCGATTTCGTCAACCGGCCACCTGATCCTGGCGGGCGCGCTGCTGGGCATGGACGATGACAAGGCCAAGGTCTTCGATATCGCGATCCAGACCGGCGCCATCGTCGCGGTGATCATCGTCTACTGGCAGCGGCTGCGTGACACGCTGCTGCAACTGCCCAGCCAGCCCAAGGCGCAGCGCTTCGTGCTGAATGTGTTGATCGCCTTCCTGCCGGCGGTGGTGCTGGGCCTGCTGTTCGGCAAGGCGATCAAGGCGCACCTGTTCACGCCCGAGGTGGTGGCCACCACCTTCATCCTGGGCGGCTTCATCATCCTGTGGGCCGAAAAGCGGCAGGCCGCGGCAGCGGCGTCTGCCCTGCCGTCGGCCGCGCTGATCGCCACAGTAGACGACATGAGCCCGCTGGACGCGCTGAAGGTGGGCCTGGTGCAGTGCCTGGCGATGATCCCGGGCACCAGCCGCTCGGGTGCCACCATCATCGGCGGCATGCTGCTGGGGCTGTCACGCAAGGCGGCCACCGATTTCAGCTTCTTCCTGGCCATCCCCACGCTGATCGGTGCCGGCGCCTACAGCCTGTACAAGGAGCGTGCGCTGCTCAGCCTGGCCGATCTGCCCATGTTTCTGGTGGGCCTGGTGATGGCCTTCATCAGCGCCTACGCCTGTGTGCGCTGGCTGCTGCGCTACATCGCCAGCCACAGCTTCGTGCCGTTTGCCTGGTACCGCATCGTCTTCGGCATCGTGGTGCTGGCCACGGCCTGGAGCGGCGCCGTCGCCTGGCGGCCTTGAATCTGGCCGGTACCTGCTGCCCGCCGCTGTTCAGCGCCGCTTGAACACCAGGTCCCACACGCCGTGGCCCAACTTGAGGCCGCGCGCCTCGAACTTGGTCAGTGGCCGCATTTCAGGCTTGGGCGCGTAGCCGTCGGCCGTGTTGCGCAGTGCCGGGCAGCCGCCCAGCACCTGCAGCATCTGCTGCGCGTAGTCTGCCCAGTCGGTGGCGCAGTGCAGCCAGCCGCCAGGCGCCAGCCGGCTGGCCAGCAAATCCACCAACGCCGGTTTGACCAGGCGGCGCTTGTGGTGCCGCTTCTTGTGCCACGGGTCGGGGAAAAAGATGTGGATGCCGGCCAGCGAGGCCGGCGCCAGCATCTGCTGGGCCACCTCCACCGCGTCGTGCCGCAGCAGGCGCAGGTTGTGCAAACGCCGCTCGCCGATCTCACGCAGCAGCGCCCCCACGCCGGGCTGGTGCACCTCCACGCCGATGAAATCCAGATCGGGCCGCGCGGCGGCAATCTCGGCCGTGGCCTGGCCCATGCCGAAGCCGATCTCCAGGATGCGTGGCGCCTCACGCCCGAACGTCGCCGGCCAATCCGGCACCGCCGGCTGAAAGGGCAGCACAAACTGCGGCCCCAGTTGCTGCAAGGCCCGCGCCTGCCCGCTGCCCAGCCGGCCGGCGCGCAGCACAAAACTGCGCACCGGGCGCTGTTGCAGCGGCACACCCTCGGCCTCAGGGGCGATGACGGCGGTGATCGAGTTGCTGGTGAGCGGGTCGAAACTGCGCCGGGCGTCGGCGGGCTTGGGGTCGGGCATGAAGTCGGGCAGGGGCAGGGGCTGGGGCGTGGGGCGCGCCGCCGTTGGCAGGGTGGCGGCGCGGAAAAGGCGGGTGGGCAGCGAGGGCAATGGCCGCCGCGAAAGAAGCCACCCGGCAGGCCGTCTGTTGCGGCATTCATGCGCCGCTGGTGCGGGCTAGTCTGGCCGGGTGACGGATTTTGCCCCAAGCCCTGTGCCCGACAACCCGCCGCGCGGCCCCGCGCCCGGCGTTGCGGCGGCCGTTGCCATCAACCGCCGCCAGGCGCTGCTGGCCGCGGTGGCCGCGCTGGCCGCGCTGGCCAGTTGCGGGGCGGTGCCGCTGGTTGAAGCTGCCCGGCCCGCCAAGCCGGCGCCAGCACCGGCCTCCACGGGCCAGATGCCCGCCGCGCTGCGGGCGGTGATCCAGTCCGCCGGCCTGCCCTTGGCCTGCATCGGCCTGCAGGTGCAGGCGGTGGCGGCCGATGCACCGCCGCTGGCCAGCCTCAACGCCGAGCAACCTTACCAGCTGGCCAGCACCACCAAACTGGTCACCGCGCTGGCCGCGCTGCACCTGCTGGGCCGGCGCTACCGCTGGCGCACCAATGCATATCTCACCGGCCCGCTGCAGCAAGGCCGGCTGGCGGGCGATCTGCTGATCGTTGGCGGCGGCAACGCGCTGTTGCGGTCCGACGAGTTGCAGGCCTGGTTTGGCCGCATGCAGGCGCAGGGCCTGCAGGAGGTGCTGGGCGACATCGTGCTCGACCGCGACGCCTTCCGCCTGCGCGAGCAGGACTTTGCCGACACCCCGCTGCCCACCGCAGACCGGCCGCACCACGCCTGGCCGGACGCCTTGACGCTGGACGAAGGACGGTTGCGGGTGAATGTGCAGGCTGGTGCCGGGGCCGCCGGCAGGCCGCAAGTCAGTGTGTGGCCGGCACTGGCGGGTGTGCGGTTGGACAGCCAGGTCAGCGGCGGCGGCTGCAGCGTCTGGGCGCATTGGCAGCCGCCGCCCGCGGGCGCAATGGCGGGCGATCCGTCACTGGCGGTGCGCGGCCAGTGGGGCCGCCAGTGCGGCGAGCGTGAACTGCAACTGGCGCCCTTGTCGCATGAACAGTTCACCACCCGCGCGGTGCTGGGGCTGTGGCGTGGCGCCGGCGGCCGGCTGCGCGGCCGGGTGATCGACCGGCCCGGCCAGCGCCCCTGGCCTGACCGTGACCGAGCGGCGCCGCCCGCCGAGGCCGATGCCACCTTGCCGGGCCTGGCAGAGGCGCCTTCAGAGCTTGCGCCGCCCTGGTCGGTTCACCAGAGCGAGCCGCTGGCGCAGCTGGTGCGCGACATCAACAAGACCAGCGACAACCTGGCTGCACGCTGTTTGATGCTGTCGCTGGCGCGCGGGTTTCCGCAGCGGTCGGCCACGCTGGCCGATGCACGTGACCGCCTGTCCGGCTGGCTGGCACAACAAGGCCTGGCCGGCGATGACATCGTGGTCGACAACGGCTCGGGCCTGTCGCGCGCCGAGCGCGGCAAGCCGCGGGCGATGGTGCAACTGCTGCGCAGCACCTGGGGCACGCCGCAGGGCCGGGCACTGCTCGACAGCCTGCCGGTGGCCGGCATCGACGGCACGCTGGCGCACCGCATGACCCGCGGCGCCGCCACCGGCCGCGCTTTCCTCAAGACCGGCAGCCTGCTCGACACCCGCGCCCTGGCGGGCTATGTGCATGCCGCCAGCGGCACGGTCTACGCGGTGACCGCCTTGGTCAACCACCCCGAGGCCGCACGCGCCACGCCGGCGCTGGACCGCCTGATCGAGTGGGTGGCGGCGCGGGGTTGATTGGCGGCCTGCCGCCGCCCCCGCCGCAGCCCGGTTAGAACCTTTAATGGACTATATTCGGGCTGATCCATAACCCAAGATTGCTGCCCACCATGCGCTACTCGACCCAGGTCAGGTCCATCAGCTACCTGAAGGCCAACGCCGCAGAGATGCTGCAGACCCTGGCCGAGCAGCGTGAGCCAATACTGATCACCCAGAACGGCGAGGCCAAGGCGGTGTTGCAGGATGTGGTGTCGTACGAGCAGATGCAGGAGACCCTGGCGCTGTTGAAGTTGTTGGCGATGGGCGACCGCGAGATCGAGCGCGGGCAGTTCAAGCCGGTCGACGAGGTGTTTGCCGATCTGCGTGCCGAGTTGCGCCAAGACTTCAAACCGGCCCGGTGACGCCGCCCGACGCCTGCCGGGCCAGTCTCACCGCCGGGGCACAGCAAGACCTTGGCGCCATCGTGCGCTGGATCGCCGAGCATGATTCACTGCGCGCCAGCGAGCAAGTGCTCGACAAGGTCATGAACACCTGCCGGGGGCTGCAACCGCAGCCTGAGCGTGGGTCGTTCCCAACCGAATTGCTGGCGCTGGGCATCCGGCGTTACCGCCAAGTCTTCGTCAAGCCCTACCGGATGATCTACCGGGTGCTCGATGACCGGGTGGTGGTGGTGCTGATCGCCGATGGCCGGCGCAACCTGAAGTCGCTGCTGGAGCGGCGCCTGCTGGGCGCCTGAGCGGGCTAGAACCTCAACAATTCAATCACGCAGGTGCTGTTTTGCTGGAGCGGGCGAAGGGAATCGAACCCTCGTCTTAAGCTTGGGAAGCTTCAGCTCTGCCATTGAGCTACGCCCGCTTGGATGAGGAGTTTATGCGACTCGGTCAGCGCGCCATGCGCGTCGTGCACGCCGCCGTCCGAAAGCCGCCTGGCCAGCCCCAGCACTGCGGGCCCACGCCAGCCGTCAAACGCCTGCGTCACCTTCTTCGTGGATCAATTGGTTGACCACTTCGGCGTTGCTCGGCCGCGCCGATGAACTGCCGTGGCGGCACCGTGCCGCGCTGCGGGTGCTGCCAGCGTGACCAGCCTGCACGCCGTTGGGATGATCACCGAGCTGGCCGAGCTCGTCGCGGTGGTTCCGGCGCATCGGGCCCACGTTGGCCCGCGAAGCATTCTCGCTGGCGCTTTTCGGTCAGGCGCAGGCGGAGCACCACGGGGTCGTTCAACGTGCTGGGCCATTTGCCGGGTTTTCGCGCCTCGTCCAGTGAGCACGTCGGCTGCAGCAGCGCGGTGGCGGTCATCACCAGAACGGCCTGGCGGTGCTGTTCGATCAACGGCGCTTGCGCCCCGCGGGTGAGGGGTTGCGCCAGCGGCCACGACAGCACCGTGGGCGCCAGCGCGAACCGGGTAGTTCCCAGCGTGGCGCTTGCAAGGGCGCTGCGGCATCATGCGGGTCAATCGATATGAACGATCCCATCCAGTTGCTGCACCTGGGCCCTGGCACGCCCGACCTGTCCACTTCCGCTTTCGGCCCCTTCGTGGTGCGTCCGGTGGCCTCGCTCGACGAAGTGTCTGCGGCGCTCAACCACCAGGCCTACGACGCCATCGTGCTGCACCAGCCCGATGCCGATGGCCTGCAGGCGTTGGCCGCCTGGCCGGGCCTGGCGCGGGCCGTATTGGATTCGGCGGTGCTGGTGGTGGCGCCCGAGCCCGGCGCCGCCGCCGCGCTGCGGCTGGTGCAGCTGGGTGTGCAAGACGTGCTGTCGCGCCGCGAGGCCAACGCGTTGGCGCTGGCCCGCGCGCTGCGGCTGGCGGTGGAGCGCAAGCGTTTGGAGCGCGCCGCGCGCAAGGCCTACGCCACCGACCTGGCCACCGGCCTGCCCAACCACGCCCAATTGATGGAGCACATGAGCCATTTGCTGGCGCTGCGCGAGCGCGAGCCGGCGGCGATGGCGCTGCTGGCGCTGCGCATTGACGGCCTGGCCGCCACCGAGGCCCGGCTGGGCACCGAGGCCGCCAACGTGCTGCGCCGCAAGGTGGCCGTGCGCCTGCGCTCGGGCCTGCGC
>Ga0105048_10009338_pt1 | contig 15623 bp, 15 predicted proteins | sample MAT05_FD_78382 | JGI IMG/M metagenome (GOLD analysis project Ga0105048, IMG submission 78382) | Freshwater microbial communities from Lake Fryxell liftoff mats and glacier meltwater in Antarctica - MAT-05 | ecosystem: Environmental > Aquatic > Freshwater > Ice > Liftoff microbial mat | place... | reverse complement strand
CCGCGCGGCAGAAACCTCGACGCAGAGCGCTCACCATCCGTCGCGCGCTGCACATTGTATACAACGGGCGCGCACGTAGCACACGGCGTGCCGTCAATTGTTGCTCAGACTCTGAGTCGCCTGGCGCGCGGGATCCTCCCGGTGATGCTGCTCCTCGCCGTTTACCTCCTGCTCCGTGGGCACGACGCGCCGGGCGGCGGGTTCATCGCGGGCCTCGTCACGTCGGCCGCCGTCATCACGCGATCGCTTTCGTTCGGCTTCGAGCGGACGCGACGGGCGCTCCAGCCGCTCGTGCGGCCCGCGACCGGGGCGGGCCTCCTCCTCGCCGTGACGACCGGCCTCGCTGCGGTCGCTCGCGGTCGACCCTTCTTGACCCATGATCAGATCACGATATCGCTCTCCGCGAGCTCCAGACTCCACCTCTCCACAACGCTCCTCTTCGACGCCGGAGTGTATCTGGTCGTGGTCGGAGCGACGGTGACGCTGCTCGACGCGTTCATCGAAAGGCCAGAGAGGTGATCGCCCTCGCCGCCGTCGCGGCCGCCGCCCTCCTCGCGGCCGGGCTCTACCTCATGCTGTCCAGCGACGTGCAGCTCCTGGGGATCGGGTTTCTCCTGCTGTCGAACGGCGTGAACCTGCTGGTCATCACCGCCTCCGGGATCCCGAACGGCGCCGCGCCGCCGCTGATTCGAGGCGCGGCCGCACAGCCAAACATGTCGGATCCGCTGCCCCAGGCGTTCGTCCTCACGGCGATCGTGATCGGCCTGGGCATGGCCGCGTTCCTCGTCGCCATGGCCGTTCGGCTCCACCAGGAGTCCGGCAGCGACGATCCGGGCGGAGAGTGAGACCCCTCAGGACGCGGTCTCCCCGTGAGGTCAGCGCGGCGGGCCGGCGACTGGCGCGGGTCCGGTGAGCGCGTGCAGGAACGCCAGCAGATCGTCCGTCGCGACGCTCCGGTCGAGGCGCTCGAGGAGCGGATCACGGCGGCCTACCGCGGGCTCCCCGGGAAGGGTCCGGTAGAAGTCGATCACGTCCTCGAGCTTGGCCAGCTGGCCGCCGTGCATGTACGGAGCCGTCTCGGCGACGTCGCGCAACGAAGGCGTCCGGAATGCGCCGAGGCGATCGGTGGTCCGGGCCGGCAGGAAGCGCAGCGCGGGGCAGTCGTCAGCGTCGCTCGCTCGAGATCCACAGCGGAACGGATCCCGCTGGGCCGCGGCGGCGCCGACCTCCCACCCCGGATCGGCTTCGGGCGCGCCGAACGCCGGTGGCGGCCCGACGTTGTGGAACTCGTGATCGCTGAGCAGCGGACCGTGATGACAGAGCACGCAGCGACCGTCGCCGATGAACGCGCGGAGACCGCGAACGGCCCCAGCGGAGAGGTGGCCGCCGCCGCTCGGATCCCCTTCGTCGAGGGCCGCGACGTACCGGTCGAACGGCGCGGGGCCAGGCTCGAACCTCCGCAAATACGCCTCGATGCTCTTGCCGGCATGCACGAAGATCCGATCGATCGCCCCGCGGTCCGAGGGCGTCATTCGTGTCCACGCGACATCGTGCGGGTGGCGGTCGTCCCCGGGGACAGGCCTCCCTTGCTGCGGAAAGCGCGTCCGGTCGGAGAGATCGGGCAGCACGCCGAACGCCGCCTCGTAGGCTCGACGATGGGCGCGCGCGATGCGGTGGGCCACCCCGAGGCGCGTGAAGCCGTGCTCGTCCACGGCCTCTATCGCCCCGAGAGCCTGCGACCAGACGCTGTCCTTCCGGCCGTCCCACGAGAGGAATGGGGCCCAGGGTGCGCCGAGCAGCGATGGCGCGTTGCGCGCGCCCTCGCTGAGCCCGATCGAGCGCGGCCTTCCATCGGCGAACCACCGCTCGGGAGCGTGGCACGTGGCGCAGGAGACGCGCCCCGCCTCGCTCAACCCCGCGTCGAAGAAGAGGCGCTCTCCGAGGTCCGCGGCGCGGGGATCGTCGGCGAAGGCGTTCCCCGGCGCGCCCGGCATCGAGCCGAGGGGCGAGAGGCTTCGGAGCACCTCCATCTCGCGGGGACCGAAGGGCGGCCCGCCGTCGCTCGGCGCGTTGCAGCCCGCAGCGAACACCACGATCGCGACGCCAAAGCGCAGCTCCCCGATCATCGCCGCGCCCGCGGAGGCTCGTCGTACGCGAGCGTGAGGCGATCCTCCGCCGCGCCGCGCCGCGCCCGCACAACGAACGTCCATCGACCGGGCATGTGCAGCTTCATCCCTTCGCTCCGGTAGACGCCTCGTTCGATCTCGCTGTGCTCCGGCGCGGAGGTCATTCCATGGCCGTGCGCGGTCATGATCGCGTCCAGATCGAGTATCGCTCCCGCCACGACCTCTCCGGTATGCGCGTCGCGGACGCGCGTCAGGATCTCGAAGAAGGCGCCGACCGCCGGCGGATCCGGTCGCAGCGTCAGGTCGAACGCATAAATGCCTCTCTCCCCGGTACCCCGGAGCGGCGCGGCCAGCCCGGCGGGCGCGGCTCTGGTGTCATTGCAGCCTGCTGCGGAGAGCGTCGTCAACGCCAGCGCAACTGGCCATTGTCTCCAGTCCATGAATCGTCCCTCCTTCGCTTCAGTCAGCGAGCGTGTAGAGGTAGGCCGCGATGTCGCGGGCGTCGGCCTCGGTGACGCCCAGGTTCGGCATCGCGGAGCGTGGCTCGATGTCCCGCGGAAAACGGATCCAAGCGATCAGATTCTCGGGCGTATTCGAGAGCACGCCGGCGATGAAGGCCCGCTCGCTGAAGGCCGTGAGCGGGGGAGCGACGCGCCCCTTGGCCCCGTCGATTCCCGGGATGATGTGGCACCCGCCGCAGCCGTACCTCACCATCGCCCGCGGGCCGAGATCGGCGTCGCCGTCGCGCACCTGACGCGCGGCGGGAGCCCTGCGTGTCCGACATGAGGACAGGAGCAAGGAGAGCAGCGCGCACAGGAACAGAGGGAACAGAGGGACTCGGTTCATTCGCTGCACGGTCCCTCCGGAGATCGTTCTCGATGGCCAGGCGCGGGCGGGATCTCGAGTCGGCGAGCCGCGCGCTCGGAAGCGCGGAGCCAGGCCGTGAAGAGGACCAGCGCGGCGCCGCTGTAGACAGCGCCGCCCGGGACCCACATCAGGACGCCGGCGAGCTGTTGATCGTCGAGCGGCCCCATGCCCCACGCTGCCGCCCCCGCGCGGTGCTCGAGATACAACGGCACGCGAGCCAGGGCGAGCAGACCTCCGAGGGCGCCGCACCCGAGACTGGCCGTGAATGCATAGAGCACCGCAGCTCCATGGCCGATGCCCCCGCGGGCGCCGGCGCGCATCAGAACCTGGAAGAACAGCAGCGATGCGCCGAAGAGGCTCGCATGCTCGACGGCGTGCACGGCCGAGCTCCGGAGCGCAGCGCCGTACAGCGACGGGAGGTGCCACGCCGCCACGACGAGAGCGTGCAGCAGCCAGACCGTGAGCGGGTAGGTCACGGCGCGCCGTACGCCCGCCGCGCAGGCCCGCACCGGCAAGAGCCGTCGAAGGCCGCGCGGGACGCCGCGCGAGAGCGCCGCGCCGGGGGCGGCGAGCGCGAGCAGCGGCGCGGCCACGGTCATCAGGAGGAGGTGCTGCGTCATGTGCGCAGAGAAGAGCGCCCCGGCGAGCGCATCGAGCGGTGAGAGCAGCGCGAACGCGAGCGTGAGGAGCCCGCCGGCGAACGCGGCCGCCTGCCAGCTGCGGCGCCGCATCGAGGACCAAGCGCCGCGCAGGTACAAAAGGGCTGCGAGCGCGAGCGGGCCGAGGATCGCCGGCTCGTCCGACCAGCCGGCGTCGCCGCGGAGGTCGCCGGGCGGCCCGACGCCGGCCATCGCCGCGCGAGGTTGAAGCAAGGCGGCGCCGGAGCGCGCGATCCACGAGGCGACCGGCGAGCTCTCCTCGCCGATGCACGGATCCTGGATGAACGCGGGCACGGCCTCGGCGAGGATGACGAGCAGAAACAGACCGCTCAACATCACCCCTCCGCGCGCCATGAAGAGGGCGTTCTGCGCCGCTTCGACGTCGTCGCCGCGGATCTGCTGCGCGCGCGCCCGGCGTAGGCTGCTCCACGAGAGGATCCCGACCGCGATCACGGCAGATCCGCAGGCGAGCGTCACCATGTGGAGCAAGTAGGTCGCGCCGGCAGCGCACGCGACCGGCACGAGGGAATACCGCGCGAGGAGGTGGACCGCCCACGCAAACGGTGCTCCGAGGACGCCAATCCAGAGCCGGAGTCGGCCGCTCGATCTGGACGTCTCCGCGCCGGGCTCGCTGCCGACCATGGTCTTCAAAGCAACCTCGGAGCGAGGTAGACAGTCCCCCAGGAGAGGAGGCTGCTCGCGGCGGCGAAGTACCAGTAGAGCGCGGTCGCCTGCACGGCCACGCGGCGTGTCGGCAGGAAGTAGCCCGTGAACGCGAGCGCCGTGACGCAAGACCCGAGGAGGAAGACCACGCCAACGTGCATGAGCTGGTATCCGCCGATGGTCCACACGGCCGAGGCGTACGCGTTCGTCGCCCAGGTGTAGTCGCGGTGCCGCCACTCGAGCAGCGTCAGCGCACCATACGCGACAACGAGCCCGAGCCCCGTCACGAGGCCAAGGCGGAGGCGACGCTGATCACCGCGAGCGATCCCCCGCTCCGCCCAGACGACGGGGACGACGCTCGCCGCGAAGAGCGCTGTGGCGAGGGTCGACGCGCCGAAATCGGGCGAGCCGAGCCCCTCCGGAGGCCAGGTGGGCGTGTGGACGCGGAGGTAGAAGTAGCTCACCTGGAGCGAGAGGATAACCATGCTCTCGATGACGATCAGGATCGCGACGCCCCAGAGCACCGTGGATCGGCTCCCCGATACCGAGCGTGGCAAGGCGCCCGACGCCACGGGCTCCGGGCTCCCGCGCCCGTCCCGAGGTGGCCAGAACCAGCCCACCAGCGCCGCGAAAGCGAGCAGCGCGCCGAAGGGGACGAAGAGGAGATCGACGGCCGCGCCGAGGAAGCAGACGGTGAGCGCGACAGCGAGCCAGAAGGGCCAGATCGAAGGGCCGGGGAGATCGAGGCGGTGGTCCGGCTGCGCGTCGAGCACGGTCGTGGCCAGCGTCTCGCGGCGCACGTCGCCCGGATCATCAAGCTCCATCGCGCGCAGCGGGCGCTCACCCCAGAGCGGATAGAGGTCGCGAACGATCGGAAAGAGCCGGAAATTGTAGTCGGGCGGCGGCGAGCCGACCGCCCACTCGAGCGTCCCGCCCGACCATGGATCCGGAGTGGCCGGCGCTCGGAGCAGCCTGCTCGCCACCAGGTTGAACAGGAGGGCGAAGACGCCCCCCGCAAAGACGAACGCGCCCGCCGTCGCCAGGATGTTATCGAGCTCCCAGCCCTGTCCTGGCAAGTAGGTGTACGAGCGCCGCGCCATGCCCCGCAGCCCCACCAGGTGCATCGGGAAGAAGGTGAGGTTGAACCCCACGAACATCAGCCAGAACGTCACCTTGCCGAGCCGCTCGTGCAGGTGAGCGCCGGTCATCTTTGGCCACCAGAAATGGATCGCGCCGAAGATCGGGAAGACGACCCCGCCGATCAGCACGTAATGGAAGTGCGCGACGACGAAGTAGGTATCCGTCACCTGCCAGTCGAGCGGCACGGAGGCCAGCATGATCCCGGTCAGCCCCCCGAGGATCAGCAGCACGATGAACCCGAGCAGAAACAGAAAATGAGCGTCGAAGGTCGGCGCGCTACGCCACAGCGTCGCGATCCAGGCAAAGATCGTGACGCCGCTCGGGACCGTGATCATCATGCTCGCGGCGGTGAAGAAGCTCATCCCGAGCTGCGGCAGCCCGGCTGGGTACATGTGGTGAACCCAGAGCCCGAAGCTGATGACACCGATGGACACGGTCGAGACGACCACCGCAGTGTAGGCGACGAGCGGGCGCCGGGCAGAGACGGGCACGATCGCGGAGCCGATGCCCAGCGCGGGCACGAGCAGGATGTAGACGTCAGGGTGACCGAAGAACCAGAAGAGGTGCTGCCAGAGCAGCGGCTCACCGCCCGCGGCGACGTTGAAGAAGTGAGTGCCTGCGAAGCGGTCCGTGGCGAGGAGCAGGCTCGCGAGGACCAGCGGCGGCATCGCGAACACGATCATGAACGCGGCGACGAGGATGGCCCAGACGAAGGGCGGCATCCGGCTGAGCGACATCCCCGGCGCGCGCTGCTTGAAGATGGTGACGATCAACTCCACCGCGGCCACCAGCGCGGCGACTTCAAGGAACGTGAGCATCGTGACCCAGTAATCGATGTTTGGCCCCGTGGAGTACCCGGGGCCCGCGAGAGGTACGTAGTTGTACCAGCCCGCGTCAGGCGCCTGGCCCGCGATCAGGCTGCCATGGAGCATCACGCCTGCGATCAGGTAAACGAAGTAGCCAAAGGCGTTTAGCCGCGGGAAGGCCATGTCCCGCGCGCCGATCATCAGGGGGACGAGGTAGATCGCCAGCCCTTCGAGGAAGGGCAAGGCGAAGAGGAACATCATCGTGGAGCCGTGCATCGTGAACAGCTGCCCGAACCGCTCGGGCGAGACGATCTCGGCCGACGGGCGGGTCAGCTGCATGCGCATCAACAGGGCCTCGACGCCGCCGATCAGGAAGAACACGAGGCTCGTCAGCATGAACCGCAGGCCGACCACCTTGTGGTTCACGTTGGTGAGCCAGCCGTACAGTCCGGGCGGGCTCGCGAAGATGCGGGCGAGCGAGCGCTCGACGGGATCGTCGTCCTGGTAAGTCATCACCGAAGTCCCTCCAGGTAAGACAGCAACGCCATGAGATCTCCCGGAGTGAGCGACGAGGCGGGCATCCGGCTGCCGGGCTTGTGGTCGTGCGGGTTCAAGATCCAGCCCGCGAGGTTCCCGCGGTTGTTCGCGAGCGTGGCGGCGGCGAGCGTGCCGCGCGAGGCAAGGTGGGTGAGGTCGGGGCCGACAGCGCCGGTCTCGAGCGGCGGCGTGACGCCGCCTATCGCGTGGCAGTGTCCGCACGCCGCGCCCAAATACACCTCGAGCCCGCGCCGCGCCTCGGCGTCCACAGGCGCCGCAGCGGGAGCTCGCTGGGCTGCGGCCCAAGCGTCGAAGCTCTCCTGTGGCTCGGCCACCACGATGACGGCCATGAGCGCGTGCTGGACGCCGCAGAACTCCGCGCATCGGCCGACGAACCTGCCTGGATGGTCCGCCTGGATCCAGAATATGTTCGTGTGACCTGGGACCATATCCATCTTCCCGTGGAGCTCCGGGACCCAGAAATTGTGGATGACGTCCGCGGACGTGAGCCGCAGTCGCACGGGCCGCCCGGCGGGGATGTGGATCTCGTTCGCCGTTGAAATGCGGAGATCTGGATATCGCACCTCCCACCAGAACTGGTGACCGCGGACGTCGATGGTGACCGCGGTCGGGCCAGGTGGCCTCGCCACCTCGGCGCCGACGCGCACGGAGGCGACGAGGAGCACCACGAGGACGACGACGGTGACGAGCGTGCCGAAGACAATCCAGGCCAAGGAGGCGGGCCTCGCCGCGTCGTCACGGCGCCGGACCGCGGCGAGGACCAGCAGCCCGATCGTGATCGCCGCAGGAACGGCGAGGACCACGAGAAAGAGCTCGAACAGGCCGACGATGCGGGCTGCCCCTGGTCCGAGCGGCGTGAGCGCGGCAGGCGACGGCCCGCAGCTGCTCAGCAGGGACGCGAGCGCGCCTGCGAGCGCCGCGCGACGCAGTCGACTCACCGGCTGCTCTCCTGGAGTTCCAACCGACCTTCGGCGCCGGCCGCGCGGCGGGAATCAATCGCGGTGAGGAACGCGACGATGTCACTCATCTCCTCGGCGGTGAGCTTGTCGCGATAAGCCGGCATGTCGCGGACGCCAATGAGCGTACGCACGGTGATCTCCTCGGGCGAGATGCGTTTGGCGAGGTTCGTCAGATCAGGCCCGTAGATCCCTCCGCGGCCGAGGACCTGATGGCAGTACTGGCACCCTTTGGCGTGAAAGAGCGCGGCACCCAGGTGGACGGGGCCTTCCGTGGCGCCGACGAGCGACGGGGGCAAAGGCTGCGTATCGACGCGCGGTACCCACGGCGCCCGATAGCCGAGCACCAGCAGCGAGACGAATCCGATCACGACCGAGCCGACGAGCAGGACTGCCCACGGCCGGCGCGCCGGGCTCCGCTCACCCCGGCTGGCGACGAGCGGGAGCCCGATCATCGCGAGCAGAACGAGGATCGGCGCGTACACCATCACGACCTCTTCGAGCCCGCGCGGCTTGATGAAGATCAGCGCGTAGTACCAGCGCAGGTACCAGTCGGGCCGGGGATCGGTCGCGAGCTCCGTGGGATCCGGCGGCGCGCCTGGTCCCTTTGGACCGACGACGAGCGCGAGGACGACGATGAGCCCGACCACCCCGGCGGCGAACACGAACTCGCGCCAGAGGCCCCAGGGGAAATAGGGCCGGCCGTGCTTCTCGGTGAGCTCGGCGTACCAGGCTCGGTAGGTGCGCGGATCGACCGGCCGACCGGCCTCCGGCGGCTCCGAGACACCGTTCCTGTAGACCAGGAAGAGGTGGAGCCCGACGCCGGCGAGGATCAACGCCGGGAAGATGAACACGTGCAGCGAGAAGAATCGGCTGAGCGTCGTGCCGCCGATGGTCTGGCCCGCGAGGACCAGCTCGGAGAGCTCTCTGCCGATGAGCGGCGTCCTCCCGACGAACTTCGACGCGACCACGACGGTCCAGATCCCGTTCTCGTCCCAGCGCAGGAGCTGCCCCGTGAACGCCATCGCCATGACGACCACGAGCAGCACCACACCGCTCATCCAGCTCATCTCGCGGGGGAACTTGTACGATCCCGTGAGGAATACCCTCCCCATGTGCAGGAACGCGAGGAGGATCATCGCCGAAGCACCGTAGTAGTGCGCCGCCCGCACGAAGGCCCCGAGGGACGTGCCCGTCAGATATTCAAGGCTCTCATGCGCGCTCTGGGGAGAAGGAATGTACTTGCTCAGCAGGGCCGCCCCGGTGGCGATCTGGACCAGGAAGGACACGAGCACCGAGAAGCCGAAGACATACATCCACGCGCTTCTTCCGCTCTCCGCCCCCGGCGGGACCTTGTGTTTCGTGAGCAGGTCGACGACGGCGGAGAGCTGGAGTCGATCATAGAGCCACCGGCCGATCGGGCGAAAAATTCGCATGCTCACTCGTCTCCTCGCGAGCGGCGTGCGCCGAGAGCGGCCTGAATCGCGCGCGTCCGGACCTCGACCCGTCCGCCGCGAACCCGGATGCCGTGCATGGGCAACGGTCGCGGCGGCGGGCCGGCAGCCACCGTGCCGTCGCCGGAGAAGGCTCCGCCGTGACACGGACAGAGGAACAGCGCTGCTCCGGTGTCCCAGCGGACGGGACAGCCAACGTGGGTGCAATAGGCTCCAAACGCGACGAAATCGTCGGACGACGTCCGCCGCACCCAGGCCGCCGTACGCGCCGCGAGCCCGGCCCAGGGCAGCGGATCCGGATTGAGGAAGGTGACCTTGACGGTAGCCCCCGCGGGAAAGGCGTCCATCGGCCCCACGTCACGCCAGACGTCAGCGTCGCGACGGATGAGCGGTCGGAGGAAGAACCCGACGACGGGCACGCCCAGCAGGAGCGCGCCCACACCGCCGAGGGTCACGCAGAGCCACTCGAGCGCCCTCCGGCGAGTCGGACTCTCCGACGGCTTTGGTGTCTCTCTCTCTCTTTCACAACCATTTGCGACGTTGCTCATATAATCCTGGTTCACACGTGCGGACTCGCGAGTTCTCAGGGACCGACTCGCGACAAGCTTGGGCTCTTCGCGCGGCCAACCTCATCGGGATGATCAGAACCATCTCATCGGGGAGCAGCCGAGCGCCCCGTGCTCGCCTGTCAGGCGCTTCACTCGATCGTCGGGCTCGACAGAGTCTCCCGCAGGTTTTGCAGCGACTGGTTCAACGACTCGAGCGCTCGCGCGGCCTCGTCGAACCGCTTCTCGCCGGAGAGCCGCAGGTAGCTCTCGAAGGCCTCGCCGGCGCGCCGGATACTCTCGGCGATCGGGCGATCGAGCCCGAGGATCGGCGCACGAGGGCCGAGCGCCTCGCCGGTCACCGGCTCGAGGAGGCCGCGGAGAGCCTCGTCGAAGGTGCTCGCGTAGCTCATGCGATCGTTGTGCATCAGCACCACGACGCGCAGCTCCGGGTAAGCCGCGGTCCTGGCCTGGATGAAGATCGGCTCGACATAGAGCAGCGTGTCGCCGATCGGGAGCACCAGCGCGTTACCCCGGATCACGCTGGACTCACCCTGGCTCCAGAGCCCGAGTCGGGCCGCCAGCACCGGATCCTGATCGATCTTGGTGTCCATCTGCTGCGTGCCCAGCACCCGGACGTCCTTCGGAAACCGGTACGTGAGCAAGCGACCGTAGCTGTCCCCGTCGCTCATGCCGGCGATCCAGCCGATCAGGACCTGGCGATTCTTCGGCGTGAAGGGTTGAATGAGCGTGAACTCGGCCCGCTCCGCGCCCGGGGGCTTCCACATGACGTAATAGGGGTTCACCGAGCGCACCTCGCCCTTGTAGTTCTCGGTGGCGCGCACCCAGAGGTCTTCTTGATTGTAGAACACCTCGGGATCGGTCATGTGATATCGGGCGTACACCAGTCCTTGCGCGAGGAGGAAGTCCTCCGGATAGCGAACGTGCTCGAGGAGGCCGGCCGGCATCTCCGCTCTGGCCTTGAAGAGCCCGGGGAACACCTTGCTCCACACCTGGATGATGGGATCCTCGGGCTCGAACACGTAGAGGCTCACCGAGCCGTTGTACGCGTCGACGACGGCCTTGACCGAGTTGCGCACGTAGTTTTCGCCCTGCAGCTTCGCTGCGAACCCCGGGCGTTCGTCGGCCCTCTCCCCGCGCCAGCGGGCAAGCTCCGGATCGGGGGAGAACGGCTGGCTGTAGGGGTAATAGCTGGACGTCGTGTACGCGTCGAGGATCCAGAACATCGCCCCGTCGACGACGACAGCGTACGGATCGTGATCGAGCGTGAGAAAGGGAGCCACAGCGCCGACGCGCTCGCGGATCTCTCGCCGGAACATCACGCGGCTCTCCTTCGTGGGGTAGCTCGACATGAGGAAGTCCGTCGCTCCGACCTTCCAGCCAAACAGAAACTTGCGCCAGAGCCCGTCGACCTGCACGCCGCCCTTCCCCGCGTAACGGGCGTATACGTTCTCATCGCCGCTCGGGTAGTCGAACTCGGGCTCCGCGCTGTTCCCTACCACGTACTGCCGGGTGAGCTCGCCGTAATAGATCTCTGGACGGGTGACCTGGAGTTCCGGGAACGAGGCGACGGGCGGGATGTCCTTCACCAGGAAATCGGGCAGCCCGCCGCGCGTGAAGTCGCTGACCGAGGCCATGGTGAGGCCATAGCCGTGCGTGTACTTGAAGTGCTGGTTGACGAAGGTCTGGTGCTCCCGCGGCAGGTTGGTCGAGTCCATCTCTCGCGCTGCCAGCATGACCAGACGGTAGCGGCCGTCGATCGTGTAGCGACCGACGTCGACCTCGGAGGTGTTGTAATAGAGGCGGATCGCCTGGAATTGCTGGAAGACGTCGGCGATGGCGCCCGGGTCCCACAGGCGCACCTCGGAGAGCACGTCCTGGTTCTCGGCGATGGTCTCGCGCGTGAGCTCCGGGGAGACTTCGAAGCGGGTGCTCTCGGCCCGATCGAGCCGGAAGCCCCGGCGGGTGAGCGCGATGCTGTTCGCGATATACGGCCGCTCGAGCGAGATCTCGTTCGGCCACACCTTGAGCCATTGAGACAGCGCCGGCAGCACGAGGAGCGTCACGACCCAGGTCGTGGCGACGCCGCCGACGAGCACGGCTCCCACGCGAAACAGCGTATCGCCGCGCCGATCGCGCGCGCCGCCGAGCCGTCGGTAGAGCGCGGTCGTCACCGGGGGCACCAGCAGAGCAATCCCCGCGACGAGCGTGACGACGGCGGTCACGTAATACCCGGGCAGGCGCACGTGAACATCGGTCCAGCCAGGGCCCTTCGCGGCACCGAGATCGGAGTACATCAGGTGGAAGATCGCCAGATACCGGCCCCACGCGAGGACCAGGGCCAGGGCGCCGACCGAGATGAACAGCGATCGAAACGTCTCGACGTCAGGCCGCGCCGAAGGGGTGCTCTCTTGATCTTGCCCCTCCGCATCCTGCGGTGACCCAGGTTCGCCCCTGCCCCCAGGCGGCGCCGAAGACTCCGGCTCCGCAGAGTCGGCGATCAGAGTCGCGAAGATTGTCGAGGCGGCGACCGCGATGAGGGTGACGACCAGAAGAAGGCCGTAGATCGCGTCGTAGAAGGGCAGCGTGAACAGATAAAAGCCCTCGCTCCGGCCGAGGATTGGATCGCTCACCTGGCCCTCGACCGCGTTGAGATAGCGCAGGACGACTCCCCAGCTCGCCACGCCCGATCCAGCGCCGAGCAGCGCTCCGAACAGCATCGCCACGCGACGAACGAGCCTCGACGACGGTCGCAGGGTCAACAGGAAGACGACCCCGACCCCGATCACCGCGCCCGCGACCCCGAGGCCTCCCTTGGCGAGGACGACCGTCCAGAAGCGGCCGGAGTAGCCCAGCTCGGCGAACCAGAGGTGCTCACCCCAGAAGCTCAGGAAGGCAAAGAACAGTATCGTGAGCAGGAAGATCCCCGCCCCGAGAGCGGCCCTCCCGCGTCGCTTGGTCGAGACGCCCGTCGCGAACAGCCCACCGCCCGCGGTCAGCAGGACGATAATTAGAATCAGGTACATCTGGCGCTCCTTCTCCGAGATCCCTTCGCCGACATGGTCACTCGTCGCGCGGATCGATCGCGGCAGGCGGCGCCCGCTCGCGCTTCACCGCCACCGGCTCGTACTCGTCAATCAGGGTTGCGGCCGGCAGTCGAACGAAAGAGCGGTAGGCAGCCCGACCGAGCAGGTGCGCTCCGAGAGGCGCTGTCGCTCCGATGAAGAGCATGGCCAGGACTGCTTTCGTGATCGTCGTCGTCTCCGGCACGTCGATCGCGAGCGCCGTCAGCAACGACAGGAGGCCCAGGGTGGCCGCCTTGGTCGGAGCGTGCAAGCGCGCGTAGAAATTGGGCAACCGCAGCACACCGAGCGAGGCGATGAACATGAAGAACACGCCGATCCCGAGGGCGAGGTCCACGAGCAATTCAGTCCACAAGGGTCCCCTCCAGGTACGTGGCCAGCGAGACGGTCCCGAGGAATCCCAGGAGCGTCACGATCAGTACTGCGTCGAGGTACTCAGCTGTTTCCAGCCGCATGGACATGAGGAGAACGCCGCCGATGGCGTCGAGGACGAGGCAATCGAACGCGGCCAGCCGATCGAAAGCGGTCGGTCCACGGACGATCCGGACGCCGCAAAGGACCATCCCGACGCCGACGACCGCGAGCCCCAGGAGCGGCGCGGGATTCACGCGCGCTCCCCGGAGCCGAGATGTGCTGGCGTCGCTCGAACGCCTCGACAGGCAATGATCACAGGTGCTGCGATAAGGAAGAATCGTGCCGACGCGCGCGAGGATCCGCCGCAGCGGCCGCGCCCGGCTCCCCGCAAGCCGTGTCGGTCGCTACGTGGCCCGAGGAGGCGCCAGTCTCAGGCGACGCGGTACGCCCCCTCGTACGCGGCGCGGACAGCCGCCTTGCCGTCGCGCTGCTCGACGAGCCAGGGGAACTTCGGCGCGTGCTGCCGCGGCACGGTGATCACCCCCGGGGCGACGAAGGTGCCAAAGACGTGGTCCCAGATCGGCGACGAGACACCGTGGTTCGAGTGCACCTTGCCGAAGTGGTGGCTGAGGTGATGAGCGCGCGCCCAGCGGGCGTAGCCGTTGCGCGGGGCGGCGACGTGGATGCGACGGTGGATCACCTCGTAAACGATCCAGCCAGTGAAGGTGCCAGTCGCGAGAGCAGCGCCGGGCGCGCCGGTGAGCCACATGGCGACCGCCGCGAGCGCGAGGAGGATGGGCGCCGCCACACCGAGCTTGATCCACCAGGGCGCGAACCAGTCGACCTGGGCGTGATGGCGCGTGTGCTCGCGCGCGAGGCGCTTGCCCAGCACGCGCACGTGGAAGACCCAGCGGTGCAGTAGATACTCCAGCAAGGTCCACAGCAGCACACCGGCGCTGAACGCGATCACGATAGCGAGGCTCATGCTTCCTCTTTCCGCGCCGCCGCGCGGGTGGCGCGGTCGAGGCAATCGTCGACGTCGTCGCGGCGCGCGCCCCAGCCGACGAGCAGGGCGCGCACGAGGCCGTTCACCAGCGCGGCGGGGCTCAGCCCGGGGATGTCGAAGCGCGCGAGCTTGCGATTGCCGACGACGCCGTGGAGCGACGCCCAGAGCAGCGCCACGCGCGGAACGTCGTCGCCGGGATCGAGCGCGCCGGCCTCGCGCGCGGCGTGAAACAGCGCGCCCGCTTCGCGCAGCAAGGCCAGCACCTCGGCGGCGAGCGGCGCGGCGCCGGCGTCGTCGACGACGGGGAGCGGGGCGGCGAGCGCGCGCACCAGCAGCGCCATCTGCGCGGGCTGCTGCTCGGCGAGGGCGAGGTAGCCGCGGGCCACGAGCACGATCGGCAGCAGCGCGCGGGCCTGCGCAGAGAGCGGGCGGCGCGCGCGCTCGGCGAGGCCTGAAGCCGCGGTGGTCGCGGCGCCCACCATCGCGCCGGCCGCGCGCACGACGCGCACGAGCAGCGCGGCGAGCAGGGCCTCTTTGCTCGGGAAGTAGCGGTAGAGCGCGCCCGCGCGGTAGCCGATCTCCTCGCCGAGCCGGGCCATCGTCAGGGCCTCGACGCCGTCGTCGCTGGCGAGGCGCTCGGCCGCGTCGAGGATGCGCGCGGTCGTCTCGGCGCGGCGGCGATCCCAGCCAGAGGGGGCCTGATCGCCGCCGGGCTTCGCCGCGTCAGCGCGCGCGTCTGGCGTTTCGTGAATCATGTTCACAATTGTGAACTAGATTCACAGAATGATCAACCGCGATCGGCGCGGACCGGCTCGCAGGCGTAGATCGCGCGGCAAAGCGCCACCGCGCGCGGCGATCGCACGCGCCAGTCGAGGCGGTTCATCACGTAGCCGAGGGTGATCTCGCGCGTGGGATCGCACCAGCCGAGCGCTCCGCCGAGGCCGGCGTGGCCGAAGGACTCGGGGTTCGGGGAGAAGACGGTGGTCTCGTCCTTGAGGAACCCTTGCGACCAGCCGACGGGCTTTTGCAGCACGAGATCGCGCTCGGACCAGCCCTGGCGCGCGTGCACGGGCGCGAGGGTCGCGGCGCTCAGGTAGGCGCGGCCGTCGGCGACGCCGCCGCCCGCGAAGGGCAGGTACGCGCGCGCGACGCCGTGCGCGCTGGCCGTCGCCGAGCCCCACGGGAGCTCGCTGCGGCGCACCTGCGGCGCGTTGTAGATCGCGAGGCCGGTGGGGCCGAGGCTCGGGTTGAAGAAGGCCAATGGGGATCCCGAAGGAGTCCTCCACCAAGAGCTCGATCTCGCGCTTCGACAGGCGATAGTCACCGCTGCATACCGCGACGATGGCTTGCAGACGCGGCCCGAACTGGCCTGTCGGCACGCCCGT
>Ga0105048_10009336_pt1 | contig 15627 bp, 13 predicted proteins | sample MAT05_FD_78382 | JGI IMG/M metagenome (GOLD analysis project Ga0105048, IMG submission 78382) | Freshwater microbial communities from Lake Fryxell liftoff mats and glacier meltwater in Antarctica - MAT-05 | ecosystem: Environmental > Aquatic > Freshwater > Ice > Liftoff microbial mat | place... | reverse complement strand
CGACCACTCCGATGCTGCCGACTATGCATATTGAGCAAGCGCCGACGAGGATCTTCCAATTCGCACGCACGTAGCGTCGCCGCTCAGCTCGTGCCCATTTTTGTACCTGACGGCCAGCTCGGGACATCTTTCTGTATCGGCAGGGCACGAACAGGTCTTGACAGCACACGGCTGATAGAGATTGCCGGAACTCGGGCAAAACGGGAACAGTCCGAACCGCTTGGGTCCGGACTGTCCGCGATCGCTTGATGAACCGGCGAACTAGGGCGTCCAGACCTGCTCGAACTTGGTGATCTGGCCGCCTTGCACCGTCATCAAGAACGCGAAAGAGGAAAACACGCCATCGGGGGCATCGTCGACCGACGGACTACCCGAACGGATCGTGCGCAGTTCGTCCGGCGTGATCCAGTAGCTCAACTGCGTATCGAACGCCGCGATCGTCAAGGACACGTCCGCCGAGAACGGCAGGTCGGCGATATCGCGACTCGGAGAGTTGGGGACGAAGATGTCGTTGAGGCACTCCTCGCCAGCGCTCGTCGCCATGTCAATGCACTCCTGCCCGAAAAACGCTTGGTACACGGTGATGTCGGGAGTGAACGTCTCGCCACCGTTGTACTGCACCCAGTACGCGCCGTCACCGAGCACGCCTGACGAAACGAACGGATCGGTGTGGTCGCCGGGCACATTGGGACCGTCAACTTGGTCGTACAGCTCGTGACTGGTGGGCGCCGGATTGGTGTCCGGCGCCGAAGTGTCTGGTGGGTTAGTCGCCGGCGGCTGCGTTGCAGGCGGGGCCGTTGCTTCAGTCGACGAAACGACGTCGGGTGTCGTGCTGCCCGTCACCGACGTGGTGCTGCCGGCATTGCTCTTGGAGGTACTGCTGCAGGCCGTGAGGCCAACTGCAACGAGCACCAAACTTGTGATCGCAATCCTTTGGAATTTCATGGTGAGTTCTCCTTTGGGTTGTCCGATGCGAGCCGCTCCCGGCGCATACCTGACGCTTTTCTCGGCGATTTCTTGGACGGCTTCGCTAGCGAATGCTGGCGCGCAATTGTTGCACCCAGTCGTCGGCATCGCGCCAGCGCGTGTCGACGAGTTCGCGCGCGGTATGTGCGTGCACTCCAGCGGCTGGGTAGCTGCCCAAGAACTTCACATGTCCCTGCTTGGAGTGCAGCGAGCGCATCACGTCGGCCATCAACTCGTCGGCGACGTGACCGTTGGCGTAGATCACGAAGCAATAGTCGCCGAGGCCACCCGCCTTCGTCGGACGCGACAGCAAGTTGCTGAGGTTGATTCGGCGCGCCGCAAATTCCTGCAAGATCGAGATCAGACTGCCTGGCTCGTCGGCGCGCTGATAGATGACGAGTGCGGTCACGTCGTGGCCAGTCGGCGCCGGAATGCCTTGCTTGCCGACGAGCACGAACCGCGTCTGATTGCCAGGATGATCGGCGATGTCGGCCGCCAGGATTTCCAACCCGTAGAGCGCTGCGCTCGTGCGCGGAGCGACGGCCGCGGTACCCGGCCCGAGTTCCTCGGCCACCATCTGTGCGGCCTCTGCAGTCGAGTTCGATGCGCGCAGCTCGGCCTGGCCAACTCGTGTGCGCAGGAACGTGTGGCACTGCGCGCTCGCGATCGGAATCGACAGAACGACCTTCACATCGGCGAGCGTGGTGCCGGCCTTGGCCATCAGGCAATGCTCGATGTTGAGCACGACTTCGCGTTGGATGAGGAGGTCGTGGTTGAAGGCGAGTTCGTCTTGCGTGAGATTGACGGTGCCTTCGATCGAGTTCTCGATCGCGACAAACCCGAGATTGACCTCGCCGGACTCGACGGCGTCGAGTACGTCGGGCATCGTGCGGAACAGAACGTGCTCGGCGGCGGCCAGGTCGGGCTGAGTCATCAGCGCCTGTTCGGTAAACGTGCCCAGCGGGCCGAGGAACCCAATGCGCTGGCGGCCAGAAGTCATCGGCTCAGACTATTGCGGCAACCGTGTGAGACCCCGTCGATAATCTCCGGAGAAAGTTGTTGGGATCTGAGTTGCAATTGTGAGTTTGACGAACTAGAGTTCTCATCAGTACTTCCCCGTACATATCGTTGCCGGGCTTGTTCAGCTGGTGACCGCAAGCCAACTTGACGATTTCTTGAGCTTCCGGGGAGGTGACCGCGCGTGCAACGTGACCAATTGGTGCAGCTTTTGGATACCGCTCGTGCTGTCGATGCCTGCACCACCGATCGGGCCGTGATTGTCGCGGCGGTGGCAGCAAACTCACGGCTGGTGGCTTGGTGCGATTCGCAACAACTGGCGGCCGCTGAGGCGCTCGAGAAGCTCGGCGCCGTTCCCGAAAGCGTGATGGCAGAAGCGTCGCGTTCGAATCCCCGCGATGGCGAGCGGGTGGTCAAGCGAGCGAAGACTACGAAGGCAGCGCCAGCGTTCGGCGGTGCTCTGGCCGAGGGAGCGATCGCGGCGGGCCATGTCGATCAACTCGGCGTCAGTCTGTGCCGGCTCGACGCAGCACAACAGGCAAAGTTGATTGCCGACGAAGCGCGCCTGCTGCTGATCGCCAAGAACGGCACACCCGACGAATTCGGGCGTGCGTTGCGCGCCGAGGAACGGCGATTGGCGACCGACGACGGAATGTCTCGGCTGCAGCGCCAACGCGCCGCGGTTCGATTGCACTCGCGTACCGACATCAATTCGGGGATGAACATCTTCACGCTCACGGTCGACCCAGTCACCGGCGTGCTGTTGCACAACCAGATTGCCGCCGCAACTGAGGCGCTGTTTCACGACGCGACGCCCGAGGGTTGCCCTACCGACCCGCTCGAGAAGCAAGCGTTTCTGCGCGCACACGCAATGTTGAACCTCATCAAGGGCGAGGGCATCCGCTTGGGGCGACCCGAGGTTGTCGTCGTGATCGACACCAGTACTCCCGACACTTCTACGGGTGCACCGACGGTCGACTGGGGTTTACCGGTCGAGATACCGCACCGCGTCCTGCTCGACTTATTCGGCCGCGCCGATGTGCACACGGTCGTCGTGCGCAACGGAGTTGTGCTGCACGCACCTGGCGAGCTCAACCTCGGCCGCACAACCCGGCTGGCCAACCGTGCGCAACGACGTGCGCTGCGAGCGACATACGCGACCTGCGCGATCCCCGGCTGCGCCGCGCGCTTCGACATCTGCAAGATCCACCACGTGCATTGGTGGCGTCGCGGGGGGCCAACCGATCTCAACAATCTGCTGCCCATTTGTGTGCGGCATCACACAGCGGTGCATCACGGTGGCTGGGAACTTCACCTTGGCGCCGACCGCACACTCACCATCACTCACCCCGATCAGACGACGATGACTAACGGGCCTCCGAAACGGAGGGCGGCATGATTGCCGCCGAGGTTTGCCGTGTCGAGTTACGCCTTGAGCTCCGCGAACCAGCGGGCGAGATAGGTGAGGATCACGTCTGCCCCGGCGCGCCGGATGGCGGTCAGGCTCTCCAGTGCGACGGCGTCGTGATCGATCCATCCGTTCGCGGCTGCGGCCTTCAACATCGCGTACTCGCCACTGACGTGATACGCGGCCACGGGCACGGTTACGGCGGCCTTGACCGCGGCGACAATGTCGAGGTAGGGCAGAGCCGGCTTGACCATCACCATGTCGGCGCCTTGGGCGATGTCGGCTTGCACCTCGGCGATCGCCTCACGGGCGTTGCGCCAGTCCTGCTGATATGCCTTGCGGTTGCCGCCGCCCACGATTGCGCAGTCGACCGCATCGCGAAATGGGCCATACAGGCCGCTCGCGTACTTGGCCGAATACGCCAGAATCGCAACGTTCTTGTGTCCGGCGCCGTCGAGCGCGGCGCGGATGGCACCGACCTGGCCGTCCATCATTCCGCTGGGCGCCACGACCTGGGCGCCGGCATCGGCCTGGGCCACGGCGATGCGGGCGTAGACCTCAAGCGTGGCGTCGTTGTCGACCGAGGTATTGGGGTCGCCAGCAGGCCCATCGAGCACCCCGCAGTGGCCATGATCGGTGTACTCATCGACGCACAAATCGGCCATCAGGACCACCGAATCGCCCAGGTCGGCGGTCAAATTACGCAGCGTTTGCTGCACGATTCCCTCAGGATCAAAGGCTTGCGAGCCGATACCGTCCTTGATGGTTGGCACTCCGAAGAGGACTACGGCACGTACGCCCATGTCGGCGAGCGCCCGTACTTCCTCACGCACCGACGCACGGGTGTGCTGCACAACTCCCGGCAGCGATGTGATCGGTTGCGGCTCGGCAATGCCTTCGCGCACGAACAGTGGGGCCACCAAATGGCCGACTTGCAGCGACGTTTCGGCGACCAAGTCGCGCATGGCAGCGGAACTACGCAACCGGCGCGGGCGGGCGGCAGGAAATGATCCGGTCACAGCAAGGCATCGTATTGAACTGGTGGGGGGATTCCGCCGTGGCTGATCTCCGATCCGAACCTCACTTTGCGGTCGTTGACGAGTCGCTGACGCTGGAACTGAACGCCATCCACGCGCGCCAACTCGGTTCGTTCGAGATGGCGGCCGAGTTGTTCTTCAGGGCCTCGAAGAACGAGGGCGACCTGCGCAAGGAACTCGACCTACAGATCCGCCAGGCGTGCTGTCTCTTGGCGATCGACCGGTACGAGGAAGCGGCGGCGTTGGCCGTCATCGTCGCCAATCGGGCGCGAACCGAAGGCTTCTTGGCCGAGCTAGCCGATGCGTTGGGTCTCATCGTCGACCATCACATGCGGGCCGATCGGTTAGCCGAGGCCGCCAACGTGTTGGCTGAGGCGATGTACACGCTCGATCAGCTGCCCAACGAGGCCCGGCACTATCAGGTCGTCCACAACATGGCCGCTACGTATGCGACGTGCGGCTTCGTGAAGGCAGCGCTCGATCTGTACGACCGCGCGTTGCATCTTGCCGACAACGACGGCGACCGTCAGTACACGTACTCCAGCATGGCGGGCGCCTATCACTACGCCGCACAGCGCGAAAACGATCCAAGTGAACGCGAACGCCTCATTCACGCGGGGCTGTATGCGGCGACTGCTGCGCTCGAACCGGTGGGCGAGCTCGAACTGTTGGCGATGGCCGGTGCACAGGCGCACCGAGCGATGATGCTGGCCGAGATCGGTCACTACGAGTCGGCACTCGACGATGCCCGCGCCGCACGGCGCATCACCGACGAGCACGGCATTCGCGAAGAGCAGGTCGTGGCGATGTCGGCGGAAGCAATCGCGTTATGGGGTTCAACGAAAGATCCCAGCGCGCTCGACCTGATCGACGCGACACTCGATCTCGCGCGAGAGATTGGTTACCCCGACTACCTCGCGCCGTTGTTGAAGACTGAAATCGAAGTGCTGTGGAGCGTCGGCCGTCTCGACGATGCACGCGCCGCGATGGAACGACAGCTCGCCGAGGCAAGCCAGCAGCTATACGACGAGCGGGCGGCGCGTTGGGAACATGTGCGCCTCGGTGTCGAGCATCGCCGAGTGGAAGTGATGAGTGAGAGCGATCCTCTGACCGGGCTGCCTAATCGTCGGTATCTCGGCAAAGTGCTGTCCAATGTGATCGATCGCAATACACCGGTCTGCATCGGCGTCATCGACCTCGATGGGTTCAAGCACATCAACGACACCTACGGCTATATGCAAGGCGACAGCGTGCTGCAAGAGGTTGCGGTGCTGCTCGAGCGCGTGTGTCGGCGCGGCGACTCAGTGGCGCGTCTTGGTGGCGACGAGTTCGTGATGCTGCTTGGCAATACGTCACCCGGCGATGCGCTGATGGTGTTCGAGCGTGTGCGCCGCCTGATCGCAGAGCGTGTGTGGCAGGGGATTCCAAGCGGAATTCGGTTGACGGCCTCGATCGGTGCGACAGTCGGTAGCGACTCTGGCAATCGCGAACATTTGCTGACCGAAGCAGTGACTGCGCTGCAAGTCGCCAAGCGCACGGGTCGCGACCGCATCTGGTTTCGATGAGCGCGCGGTACACCTTGTCGTAAGGCCCTGCCGCGTTCCGTCGCGGCATGGCCGGTAACGTCGCAGCGATGGCTGCGCAAGCATGGTTCTCTCTCGATCAAGTCGATGTCGCGCCAGGTTCCACTGTCGTCCTGCAAATGACGGTGGTCAATCTGGCCGATTCAACCGACGCGTTCGTGCTGACTCCGTCGGGATTGGCCGCCGCCTGGACAACGATTGAGCCGGCGACGCTGACGCTGTTCGGGGGCACGCAACAAGTCGTGGCAGTGGAAGTGCGGCCGCCGATGCTGCCCAGCACTACAGCCGGGCCGACATTGTTGGCGGTGCGAATCGTGCCGCATAGCGACCCCGACGACGTTCGTGGGGCCGAGACCACGATCGTCATTGGTGCCAGCCATAGCCGTCGGCTCGATGTGCTGCAGCCTGCACAACGGGGTCGTCATGGCGCAACGTTCGAAATGATGCTCGAGAACCGCGGCAACACGCCTGCGAGTTGTCGATTGCGCGTCATCGACCCAAGCGGACGGGTGGAGGGCGAGTTCGATCCACCAGCTGCCGGCGTCGAGCCGGGGGCAAGCACGTTGATTCGGCTGAAGCTGCGCACTAAAGGTCTGCAGTGGGAGCGACGAGCGCGCACGTTGCCATTCCGCATCGATGCCGATCAGACGGGCAGCCCGACGGCGACTGCGGAGGCAACATTCGTGCAGGTGCCGATGGTGCCGGAACGATTGATTGGCCGATTGGTCGCCACAGCCGCCGTGCTGGCAGTCATCGCGGCGTGTTGGTTCACGATCGTCAAGCCAGCCATTCGCGATGCTGCCGACGACGCGGTGGCGCAAGCTCAGCCAGCGAGTGGGTCGACCATTGCGATCGGCCCAGACGACACCGGGCCGACGGACGACGCGGTTGCATCAACGCTGGCGCCGATCGACAACACGGGGCAACCGACCGCGATACCGTTCGCGCCGCTCGCCGCGCAAGGCGAAACAGTCGAGCAGCGCTACGCAGTGCCAGCCGGGCAAGTGCTGCGCGTGACAGATCTCATCGTGCAAAATCCCAACGCCGATCAAGGAACGCTGACCATTCAGCGCAACGAAGTCGTGCTGTTCACCTATCGGCTCGACAACATCTTCAGCGATGTCGGCGTGCCGTTAGTGACACCGATCGAGTTTCTTACCGGCCAAGACCTCGTCGTCGTCGTGACCTGTGTCGGTGTCGGCGATCAGACCGTTGGATCGTGTGCGCCAAAAGTGACTGCTAGCGGAGTGTTGATTACCGGTTAGCGCTGCGTTTCCCGGAGTATTTCCCGCAACGTTCCCGGAATCAGGCTCCTGGCCACGCCGGCGAGTTCGGACCGCGGGCATTGCCCGGCGCCACGATCAAGACGTCGACTGTGGCTACTTGCTCGGCTGCCTGATTGGCATCAGACCCGATGCTTTGCGCGACAAGCGTTCGCTGGCCAGAGCGATCAGTCGCCCGCACGACCATCGATGCACTGAGGCCACCAGCGGCGTCGGTGACCGCAGTGATCGAACCGCCACTGCCATCGGCCCACGAGATCGCGACGGTCTCATTCGGCGCGAAGCCAGAACCGGTGACGTCCATTCGGCTGCCGGCCATGACCGTCGACCTGCCAACAGCCAGCGTGGGATCGTAGAAAGCGTCGCCACTGAGCAACATCGTGGCGTAGCCGCCATCGCGCGTTGTCACGACGACCTGTGCCGATCGGCGACCGCCGGCAGTCGGAGTGAACGTCACTTGCACATCGCACGAAGTCGCACCAGCGCCAAGCGTGGTGCCCGAGCACTTATCAAGTGTGACGAGGAAGTCGTCGGGATTGGAACCCCCCACTTCAATCGCCTTCACCTTCACGGAACCAAACGCGACGTTGGCCATCTTGAACGGGAGTGGAGCGGCGCTGGAGCCGACGAGGACCGAACCTGCGTAACCACCAGCGGGTGAAGGCGCCAGTGACGGATCGCCGCCGCGTCCGGTCAACTGGGCAGAAATCGAAGCCGCGTTGAAACCTTCCTCGCTGACGGTCAGCGTGGCTTTGCGTTCGCCGGCAGCCCTCGGCAGCAGCATCAGCTTGATCGTGCACGTTTCGCCGGGCGGCACTGCGACCGTCTGTTCGAGGCAGCTGCCACCACTAATCAGGAAGTCTTCGTTGTCGACCGTGGCTGTGACAGGCAGGAACGACGAAGGGCCGTTGTTCGACAGCACTAAGAACCATTCGGGGCCAGGGAACCAGACGGCGACGGTGCCGACGTCGAGGTCGGCGAGCGTCAGGTTCGGGGCGTGATCGACGATCGCCACCTGCCGTCCGACTTGCGGCGTGCCATACACCGCGCCGGCGAGCGTGTCGAAGACAACAACGCGTCCAACAGCCGACATACGCGGATGCGAGTTAGCGGCCGGCGCGGGAGTAATACCATCGGCGAGCATCGATACGCGGTTAATCGTGCCCAGCTCGGGTAAGGCCAACACGATGTCGCCATCCCCGGCATCGCCAACGCTGAGACTGCGTGTCGGGAACAGGTTGTTGCTGCGACTGACAAACAGCAATTCTTCGCCGCCGTAGTTCAGTGACGGTTGCGTCGCACCACCATCGGCCGCGATCGGAGGCGACATCGGATCGCCTGCCTCACGGCTCGCCAGGCTGAGCGAGTTGCTCACTCGGTTGAAGAGATACACCTGTGGCAAACAGACGTCGGCACACGGCGGCAATGTCGCGCCGGGAATCAAGTTGCTCGCGGTCGAAACAAACGCAACGACGCGGCCATTGCCCGACAACGCCGGACTCGTCGCGTCGCCCGTCGCGCCAGCGGGTGCCAGCGAAATCGCAGTGATGGTGTCAACGTCTTCAACGATGTCAGTCGTCGCAGGGGCAAGCGCGGGATCAACAAGATCGGCAGGTGTGCGATCCCAGACGTAGACATTCGAAACCGCGAAGCCGCCCTCGACTAACCCGACACCCCATTCGGGCACCGGTGCATCCGAGACAGCGTCAGAGGTAAACGCCAACACATTGCCATCGGCGCTGATCGCTGGCTCGCGCTGGCCGCGATAGCGAAATGTCGTATTGGGAGAAGCCGCAGGTGTGCCAGCAACAGCAAGCGAGCGGCCAGGCTCGCCAATCGCGACGGTGAGATCGACGACCGTCACGCCCAACACATCGGCTAGTTGCCGATCAAACTGGTGGGTATAGGCAACGCGGTTGCCATCGGCAGAGACAGCTGGCGGATACAACGGACTGACGTTGTCGCCAGCCGTGACATCAAAGCCCGAGCCGGCAGTCGCCGACACCAACTCCCAATCACCGGGCTCGCCATCGCAATGCGGAAGCAGCAAGCGATATGCGTCCCAGCGGCTGCCGATGTCGTCGTCGCGGAACAGATCGAGAGCTAACTCGGTGATCATCGTCAGCGTGCAACCATCGGCGCTGATCACGGGCCACAGCGTCCGGCCAACGCGCAGCGAAGTGCTGCTGGGGGTGAGATCGACCACGACGTCGTACTCGCGATCCTTCAGCCAGATCGTGTCTTGCTGGGCGCCAGCGCTCTGGTCCGTGCTCGCTGCAGCGTCGTTGACTACATCGGCCGGATCGGTGGCGGTCAGTTCGCGGACACCGGCGTAGACGACCCAACGGCCGTCGGCTGAGACCGTCGGCGTTTGCGACAGGACCGACTCGACAACGGCCACCGGCAACTGCTGCATCGGTTGCGCAGGCGCGCGCCGACCAGCGGCGACCTGGGTTGCACCCAGAGCCGTCAGCAGCACACCCAAACCCACAAAGAGGGCCCGGCGGTGAGGAGTCGATGAGCGTCGCGATTGCATGAGTGAGTTGGTTTCCATGGAAGGGTAACCGGCCGGAGATTTTCGGGAGCTTAACGCTGGCTTAACAAATGGCGTTCCAACGCCATGACCAATCCAGACAGGGAATGATCGGCAGCGACGACGGCGACCTTAAGCCCAGCATCTGTCGCCGCGGCCGCGGTTTGAGGTCCGATTGCCACCACCACCGGCGGTGTTGCGTCACCGAAAACGTTGGCCCACGCCCTTGCTGCCGAACCGCTCGCGAACAGCACCGCATCCGCCGACAGCGCAGCAAGCTGCTGGCCAGCAGTCGCCCGCGTCGCGACCGTTCGATACGGAGCAACGACGCTCAGCGCCGCTCCCCGATCGCGCAAACCATCGGCAAGTGCTGGTTCGGCGTTGGCGGCCTGGACGAGCAGCACTCGCGAAACGGCCCCCGCGACCGGGAGTTCCGCGAGCAAACCAGCCGCCGACTGCACCACGGGAACAAACGCAACGTCGACGCCGCCCGCCCGCAGTACGTCGGCCGTGGCGCTGCCGATCGCCGCAACGCTGATGGCGTGACCCAATTCAGGCAATCGCTCAGCGAAAGCGTCGATAACACGTTCCGCCCCATTCGGCGAGGTCACGATCAGCCAATCGAAGCCCACAAAGTGATCGCCAGCTAGGCCAGTGAGTTGGGCAGCACCGGCATCGTCGGTGACGATCTCGATCAGCGGAATCACCACTGGGATCGCGCCCGCGGCCTGCAAGAGCGCTGCCAACTCGTCGGCTTGCTCGACAGCACGGGTGACCACAACTCGCCGACCCGCGATCACCGAAGTCATGAGCTGACGGTCCTCTTGAGTAATCCCTTCGGCAATCCTTCGTGCAATTCCTCGTGCAACTGTCTCGCGAGGCGAGCGGCAACGTTCAGTCGTGCCGAGCCTTCCGGCAGCGCGGTGCGACGGATCAGAACTCGGTTGACCTCGGGTAGCGCCAGAAAACCGAACAATTGGTCGCCATCGGCGTGTGGCTCGACATAAGCGCCGAGGGGGAGCGAACAACCCGTGCCGAGTTCGGCGAGGAAGGCGCGCTCCGCTTCGACGGCCCCTCGGCTGGCGGCGTCGTCCACACCCGCCAACAGATCGGCGACCCACTGATCACCCGCGCGACACTCAACAGCGACACATCCCTGCCCTGGCGAAGGCACGAACGGATCGACTGGAAGGTACTCGGCGATGCGATCGGTGAGCTCGAGGATTTGCAGCGCCGCCACGGCCATCACCAAGGCTCCATCATGCGGCACCTTCTTGAGGCGAGTGTGAATGTTGCCGCGCAACTCGGTGAACTTCAGATCGGGGCGCACATGCGCGAGTTGCGCGCTGCGGCGCACCGAGCCGGTCGCCACTGTCGCACCGGACCGCAAGTCGGCCAACGATGCGCCGACCAGCGCATCGCGCGGATCACGCCGTTTACAAAACGCCGCGATTTGAAGATTCTCAACGCCATCGATCGCAGCAATCGCGGAGGAGGGCAGATCCTTCGCGCTATGCACGGCGACGTCGGCATCGCCGTTGAGTAGGGCCCGCTGAACTTCCTTGACGAACACACCCTGACCACCCATGGTGTGCAGCGGCACGTCCACACGCTTGTCGCCAAGCGTCTCAATGAGCACGAGTTCGACGAGTAAGCCCGGATGGCGCTGTGCCAACAACTCGGCAACCGCACCAGCTTGCGCTTGCGCTTGCGCGCTGCCCCGAGTCGCGATGCGCAATCGTCCGCGAGACACCTCCCGGCGCTCTTCGGCGCTCATCGGCTTGTCAGACCGCCCTTGCGGATCGTGCGCTCGCGGTCGGCACTGGCACCGCACCACTGGTGCGACGCTGCTCGTAGTAACTCAAGATCTGCAATTCGACAGCAAGGTCGACCTTGCGCACTTCAACTCCGGCCGGCACCGTCAACACGCTCGGCGCAAAGTTGAGAATGCTGGTCACGCCAGCGGCGACCAAACGATCGGCGGCGTCTTGCGCCGCGACGGCAGGCGTCGCAACGACACCGATGTTGATCCGCTTACTCTGCACGATCTGTGGCAAATCGTCGACGGGACGCACGCGCAATCCACCCAGCACGCTGCCGACCTTGCCCGCATCAACGTCGACGATCGCCGCGACCGGGAAACCACGCTCGCCAAAACCGCCGTAGCCAGCCAGCGCCTGACCGAGGTTGCCAGCACCGACAATGACGACTGGCCAATCGTGGGTGAGGCCCAACTCGCGCTGAACCTGAAAGATGAGGTACTCGACCTCGTACCCAACGCCGCGCGTGCCGTAACTGCCCAGGTAACTGAGGTCCTTGCGCACCTTGGCGGCGTTGACGCCACCGAGTTCGGCTAGGCGATCCGACGAGATGCTGTTGATACCCAAGTCGCGCTGCTCGCCCAGAATCCGCAAGTACACCGGTAACCGCGACACTGTTGCATCAGGGATGCGGCGGCGGTTGCGATCGGGGGACATACCGCTACTCACGTTAGGCCACTCGTGCACGCGTTCACAAAGCCCACAATGGTTGAGCGTGACCTGGCTCTGGCCTGACCGGGTGACTGAAGTTCCGGTTACTCTCCCCGCCGATGAACGCCGCGCTCGCAGCCGCCGCCACCCTGGTGGCCAGCGCCTTCGCGCTCAGCACACTCGATCGCTGGCTACGGCGGCGGAGGTCGCACGACTTGGCGTGGACGGTCTCGCTCGCGCTCTTCGCCCTTGGCGCTGGCGCGTTGTGGTGGGCAGAGTCGGTCGGTTGGGGCCTCGGCGCGTTCCGCGTCTTCTACTTGGCTGGCGCAATCCTCAACGTGCCGTGGTTGGCGTTAGGCACGGTGTATCTGTTGGCCGACCGGCTGCCATTTAGTGCGAAGTTTGGTGATCGCGTGCGCGGCTGGTTGATCCTTATCTCGGGCTTTGCAGTCGGCGTTGTGTTGTTCGCACCGACTCGTGCCGCGGTGTCGGGCGACGAGTTACCAACGGGCAAGGACGTATTCGGTGTTGCCCCGCGCGTACTCGCCGCGGTTGGCTCCGGTCTGGCAGCGTTGATCATCATCGCCGGTGCAGTGTGGAGCGTTTGGCGGCCGCGACGGTCGGGCAGGCGGTTGCTGCTCGGCAACGTCTTGATCGCCGTCGGCACATTGATCCTCAGCGCCAGCGGCACACTCGCTGGTCGCCTGGGCAAGGACCGCGCCTTCGCAGTCACGTTGCTCATCGGAGTCTGCGTGCTCTTCGCCGGGTTCCTCGTCGCGACAGCGACGAGATCAGATCAGCGAGCGTCGTAGCAGCTTGCCGTTGACGTTGCGCGGTAACTCGTCGACGAAGATGATCTTCGACGGGCACTTATAACGCGCGAGGTTGTCGAGGCACCAAGCGATCAGCGAGTCCTCGTGCGCAAGGGCACCGGGCTTCAACACCACAAACGCCTTCACTGCTTCGCCCGTGTGCGGATGCGGCACGCCGATAACTCCGCACTCAGCCACTTCGGCGTGATCGAGCAACACGTCTTCGACCTCCGCCGGGTACACGTTGAAGCCGCTGACGATGATGAGGTCCTTGGCGCGATCGACGAGGTAGAGATAGCCATCGTCGTCGACGATTGCAATGTCGCCGGTGCGCAGCCAACCGTCGGCGGTGAGCACACGGGCGGTTGCTTCCGGTTCGTTGAGGTAACCCTTGAAGACGTTCGGCCCCTTGACCCACACCTCGCCTGCGTCGCCTTGCAACGCGTCGTTGCCCTCCTCATCGACCAGGCGCACCTGAATGCCGTCGAGCACCTTGCCAACCGAACCGACCTTCACTTCCATACCCGCCGAGCTCGTCACAACGGGTGACGCTTCCGTGAGTCCGTAGCCCTCGAGCAGTGACAACCCGAACCGCTCCTTGAGACGCCGCATCGCTTCCTCGGGCATCTTTGCCGCGCCAGTCAGCGCTAAGCGCACGGTGGCGAAGCTATCGGCGGGCGCGTCGTCCATGTGACTAAACGCCAGCCACAGCGGCGGAGCGCCAGGGATGATCGTGACCTTGCGGTCGCGAATCGTCTCGAGCGCGGTGAACGGATCGAAGCGCTGCTCAAGCACCAAGGTGGCACCGCGCGCGAGGCCGAGACCAATGACGACGTTGAGGCCGAAGATGTGAAACAGCGGCAGTACTCCATAAACGACATCTTCGGCCTTGATGCCGTCGGTGCTGCTGCTCTGATCGAGATTGCTCAGCAGATTGCCGTGGCTCAGCATCGCGGCGCGGGGCGAACCGGCCGTTCCGCTGGTGAAGATCAGCGCCGCGAGATCGTCGGGGTCTACGTCGGTAACCGGCACCGGGTCGGCGGCGAGCAGTTCGTCGAACGAAGAGTGCGCACCCGTCACCGTTCCCGGCTCGGTGCACACAACGTGCTGGATCGTTGCAACGACGTCGCTCTTGACGTGCGACCACGCTTGCGCGGCCGCAGGCTCGACAACGACGAGCTTGGCTGCAACCGTGCGCAACTCGCGCTCGATCTCGGGTGCCGGACTACCGGGATTGAGTGGCACCGTGATGGCGCCGAGGCCGAGGGCCGCGAAGTACGACTCGACGAAGTAACGGCCGTTGCCGCACAGCAGCGCGATGCGATCGCCCTTGCCGATGCCGAGCGCCTGCAACCCACCGCGCACGTGCGCTATCTGATCGCGCAGCTGGCCGTAGGTCGTCTCGCGACCGCGGCTAATGATGGCAACACGATCCGCCGGATGGGCGTCGAAGATGTGCGCGAGGTTGGTCATAGCCGTTCCAAGGTCATAGCCGTTCCAAGGTCATAGCCGTTCCAAGGTCATAGCCGAACGAGCGAAATGATGGCGGCCGTCAAGATCGCCACCAGCAGAAGACCGAGGGTGAGTGTGGTGGCTGGGCGCATTGACGCAACGCTAGCGGCGCAGTTCGACCGGCACTGAGACGGCGGACTCAACTCCATCGCTGCCGGGCTGCAGCGTGATTTGGTCGGCCGCGGCGAGCGACAGTTCGTCGGCCGCTGAGCGGCGGTCAAGCACAAGCGTCAGCAGACCGGAACCGTCGAGCAGCAAGCCGACCGCACCGGGACCCAAGGCTCCGGCCCGCCCGACGCGCAGCACCGAGCGGGTCTGCTCGCCGGCGGTGACCTGCAGCCGAGTTCCTTCGGTCACTCCCCATGGCGCGACGTCGTCGAGCCCGATGTTCAGCTGGCAGTTGCCGTTGTGGTCGATCCACAACACCTCCGCCCGCACGCCTTCGCCGCCGCCGGTGCCATCGCCATCAAGTCCGCGCGACAGCGGGACAATGCCAGGCAAGATCGTGTCGGCATCAACCAGCGTGCCGAGGTCGGCAAGGTCACTGCCGTTACATAGGTGCGCCGCAACCGGGGCGAAGACGTCGCGCACGACAAGCGTGCCGCCGGGGCTGGCGAGGTGGAACTCGTCGCGATCCAACACGACGGCGCGTTCGGCACCACCAACCATCGCGACAGCGGAGGCGAGCAATCCGTTGTCGGGACCAAGCAGCACACCTTTGCCACCGGCGACCTCAACGGCCACCGGCCGCCGATCGCCGACATCGACCGCCGCCAGAATCACTCCTGACGGCAGATAGGTGACGGAGCGCGCGAGTGCCAGGCTGCCAGCGCGGACGTCGTAGGGCGGGATGTGATGTGTGAGGTCGACGACCTGCACGTGCGGTGCAAGATCACGAACGATCGCTTTCACCACGCCGACGTGCTCGTCAACGAGACCAAGGTCGCTGAGAAACGAGATCGTGTCGAAGCGGCGACCCATGGGCGGCCAACGCTAGCGGAGCCT
>Ga0105048_10009335_pt1 | contig 15627 bp, 11 predicted proteins | sample MAT05_FD_78382 | JGI IMG/M metagenome (GOLD analysis project Ga0105048, IMG submission 78382) | Freshwater microbial communities from Lake Fryxell liftoff mats and glacier meltwater in Antarctica - MAT-05 | ecosystem: Environmental > Aquatic > Freshwater > Ice > Liftoff microbial mat | place... | reverse complement strand
GGGGAGATTCGCACGCCCGGCGGGGCCTGTCGGCGCTTGTATTCGCTCTTGAGCAGCAAACGCACGATGCGCTCGACCGTGGCGCGCTCGAAGCCCTCATCAATGATTGATTCGGCCGAGCGATCTTGCTCAACAAAGCGCTGCAAGATGCCATCGAGAATGGCGTAGGGCGGCAGCGAATCCTGGTCTTTTTGATCGGGCCGCAATTCCGCTGACGGCGGCCGATCGATCACTGCCTGGGGGATCACCAGGCCTTGCGCATTGCGGTAGTCGCACAAGCGATACACGTCGGTTTTGTAGACATCTTTCAACGGTGCAAAACCGCCGCACATATCGCCATAAATCGTCGCGTAACCGACCGCCATTTCACTTTTGTTGCCGGTTGACAGCACCATCTTGCCGAATTTGTTCGACAGCGCCATCAGCGTCACGCCGCGCGCGCGCGACTGCAAATTCTCCTCGGTGATATCCGGCGGCGCATCGCCGAAAATGCCTTTAAGTTCGTGCAAAAACGCATTCACCGGGCGCTCGATCGGGATCACGTCGTAATGCACGCCAAGGTCTAGCGCTTGGCGCTCGGCCTGGGTTTTTGATAGATCAGACGTGTAGCTGTAGGGCATCATCACCGCGTGCACGCGATCGGCGCCCAGAGCGTCGGCGGCCAGCACCACGGTCAGCGCCGAATCGATGCCACCGGACAAGCCCAACAGCACGCCAGGGAAACGATTTTTCTCGACGTAATCGCGCAAACCCAGGCGCAGCGCTGCGTAGACCTGCGCCTCGCTGGACGCCGCCAGCTCGCCAAATTGGCTGCGCTCCGCGAAGCGCCGTGAGGTGAGCGAATACTCGAACATTGCCAAGCATTCAGCAAACGGCTTAAGCACTTGGGCGGGCACCTCGTTGGGTGCGTAAGCGAACGATTGGCCGTCAAAAACCAGCTCGTCCTGGCCGCCCAGCAGGTTCAAATACAGCGCCGCCAAATTGAGCTTGCCCAGATGCTGATCCAGCGCCGCCACTCGCTCGGCGTGCTTGTTTACCGCAAACGGGCTGGCATTGATCGCAATGATCGCTTCGGCCCCCGCGCGCAGCGCAGCACTCGCCGGTTCGGCCTGCCAGACGTCCTCGCAAATCAACACACCAAAGCGCGCGCCGCCCACCTCGATCACCATCGGTGCGCGTCCCGCTGCGAAGTAGCGCTTCTCGTCGAATACCGCGTAATTCGGCAAATCGTGCTTGTGATAGACGTCCACCACCCGCCCGTCGCGGATAAACGCCGCCGCATTAAACAGCCGCCCATCGTCAAAATGCGGAAACCCGACAATCGCCGCAATGCCGTTGCAACTTTCAGCGATCTCCTCAATGAGCTCATTGCAGCGCCTGCGAAAGCTCGCCCGAAACAGCAAATCCTCCGGCGGATAGCCACTCAGAGCCAGCTCCGGAAACACCACCAGATCGGCATTCCCTTTCTCGCGCGCTTGCGCAATCAGCTGCTTGATCTTGGCCGCGTTATTTTCAACATCGCCGACCAAAAAATTGGCCTGCGCGAGTGCAATGATTGGTTTCATGGCGGCAAGTTTAGCGGGCAGGCGTGATGAGCAATTGAACTGCTCGCAAAGCCTCAACTTTCCTTCGCTATCATGCGCGGATGAATCAACATTTCGACATCGTGATCGTGGGCGCCGGTTTAGTCGGCTCGGCGATGGCTTTGGCCTTGCGCGATCACGGCTTGAAAGTCGCTTTGGTGGAAGCCCAAGCGCTCAGCGCGCGCAAATCCCAGCTCACCAACTTTGACGATCGATCGCTGGTGCTGAATGCGGCCAGTCTGCGCATTTTGCGTGCGCTCGATGTGCTGGGCGACTTGGAACTACACACAGCGGCGGTGCGGCGCATCGTGATCAGCCGGCGCGGCGAATTTGGCTCCGTGGTGCTGAATTCCGACGAGATCGGGCCCGAAGCCTTCGGTGAAGTGCTGCCGGCGCGCGCGCTGGGCGAGCAGTTGCACCACGCGCTGCGCGCATCGGCATCCACCCAACTCATTGACCACGCGCGCGTGGTCGGCATTGAGCCAGCGGATAACGCGCTCAGCTTGACCGTCGAGCGCGCGGGCGAACAGATCAGCATCAACACCCGATTGCTGATTGCGGCCGACGGCAGCGACTCGCCGGTGCGCGAATGGGTCGGCATCAACTACAGCGAAACCACTTATGAACAATCGGCGATCGTGGCGACTCTCAAGCCCGAACGCGCCCACGCCAACTGTGCGTTTGAGCGCTTCACCGACGAAGGCCCGCTCGCACTGCTGCCGCGCGAAAACGCGCTGATGGGCCTGGTTTACTGCGTTCGTCCCGAGCGCGTGGAGGAGCTGCTGGCGTTAAGCGAACGGGCTTTTTTGGCGCACGTCGGCGAGCAAGCGGGATTTCCACTGGGTCGATTCTCGCGATTAGGCCCGCGCCTAAGCTATCCCTTGCGCCTACTGCGTGCCGACGCAAGCACGGCAGATCGCACCGTGCTGATCGGCAATGCGGCCAACACGCTGCATCCCATTGGCGGACAAGGTTTTAACTTGGGCCTGCGCGATGTGGCGGGCTTGCTCGATCTGCTGCTCGATCCGCGCCACGCGCTCGGCAGCGCCGAGCAACTCGACGCCTATCGCGAAGCCCGCAAGGCTGATCAGGACGCCACCGTGCAATTCACCGACACGCTCGCACGCGCCTCGGCCCAGCGCGGCCCGCTTGCCGCGATCGCGCGCGGCGCGATGATGGCTGGGTTCAATCTACCAGGGCCGCATCGCGCCACGCTGATGCGCCATGCGATGGGCTTTCGTGGCACAGCACCCTCGCTGATACGAGCAGGCGCATGAGCGCGCGCCGCGATTTTGAGCTGCTGATCAACGGGGCCGGTGTGGTCGGCATGAGCCTAGCTTTGGCCGCTGCTAGATCCGGCATGCGCGTGGCGCTGCTCGATCACCACCCGATAGCGGCACACTTTCGATTAGAAAAAATCGACTCACGCGTATACGCGCTAGCGCCGGCAAGCATCGCGTGGCTGCAATCCCTGGGCGTGTGGAGCGCCGTGCAAGCGCGGCGCGCGCATCGGTATACGCGCATGGTGGTGTGCGACGCGCTCAATGCCAGCGAGCTTTCATTCGATGCAGCCGACCTCGCACGCCAAGATTTAGGCGCAATCGTTGAGGAATCAGCCGTGCGCGCCGGCCTGCTTGAAGCACTTGAGCAAGCGGACGTCGAATTGCTCGGATCAACCACCATTGAAACGCTCGAATGTGCCGAGGGGCGCGTTCGATTGGGCCTCAATGACGACCGACGCTTGCGCGGGCAGCTGTTGATTGCGGCCGATGGCACGCGTTCACGACTGCGCACGCTGCTCGGCGTGGAAGTGGATGCGGCCGACTTTGGGCAAACCGCGCTGGTCGCCACGCTGCGCTGCGAACACCCACACACCAACACCGCATGGCAGCGCTTTCAACCCGGTGGTCCGCTGGCCCTGCTGCCACTGGGCGATGGTTTGAGTTCGATGGTCTGGAGCATGCCCAGCGCGCGCGCCGTAGAATTACAAAAGCTCGCCCCAATCGCTCTCGCAGCGGCAATTGAACGTGCTTCAGATCAGCGCTTTGGCGCTATCGAACTCAAAAGCGCGGTGGGACAGTTTGTGCTTGAAAGACACCTCGCCACACGCTTGCTCGGCGCGGGCTTCGTCATCATCGGCGACGCGGCGCGTGCTGTTCATCCATTAGCTGGACTCGGCTTGAACTTGGGGCTAGCGGACGCGCGTGAGCTAATAAGCGCAATTGCTAACCTAAGAGCCGACGGTCGTGACTACACCCGAGTCGCCGCGCTGCGTCCCTTTGAGCGAGCGCGCTTGAGTGAATCGGCGTTGGTGAGTGCCGCGCTGAGTGGCATCAACGGGCTATTTCGGCGCAGTGAACCGCCGCTCGGCATCCTGCGCGGACTAGGCTTGGGTGCCGTTAATTACAGCGAAACCCTGAAGCGCCTGTTTGCTGAAAAGTCGCTCAACGTGCGCTTCGGCGCTTTTGAATAAAACGCTCATACACGATCGGCAGCAGTGCCAGCGCCGCCAACGCCGCAAGCGGCCCAATAATCGCAGGCTGGCGCAGCAAGTCAGCGCTCAACGGCGCGGGGCTTTGCAAGCGCTCACCTAACCCTGAGCCCAGCCAGCAAATCGCAAAAGTAGACGGCAGCGTGCCGACCAGGGATGCGCCCAAGAACAGTCGCGTGCGGCAGCGCAGCACCGATAGCGCCAGCGTCGTAAGACCAAACGGAAACACCGGCACGAGCCGCAAAAACAGCGCGTAGGAAACCGGATTTCGCTCAAAAGCATCCCGCAGCTTTTCACCCAGCGCGCGGCCCTTATCGGCCAGGCGCGCTCCAATCGCCTGTTGAACCGCCCAAAACAGCAGGTATGAGCCGAGCACCGTGCCTAACACGCCCTGAAATGTAGCCAATAGCGCGCCAAACAAAAACCCCGCTGCCAAATTGACCAGCGACGTCCCCGGCACGGCGGTAGCCATCAGCAGTGTGGCGAGCAGCACCTGTATCAAGCCGGCAAGCAGCCGATGCTGGTCGACAAACGCAACCAGCTCGGCTTGATGCGCCTGAATGTTGGCGAGCGTGAGCTGTTTGAGCGCGCCGCTGGCTAGCAGCGCCGCCAGCAGCAGCCCAATCAGCAGCAGCGGCCAAAGCGTTTTAAGGCGCTTCAAACCCGCCGCCATAAATCACATCGGCATCCAGATAGAGCACCAGACCGTCGTGATCGGACGAACGCAAAATCGAGCCCAGCGAGTTGTAAAACTCAATCGGTGCGTCGGCATTCGCGCGGCCATACTCGACCCCGCGAAAATGTCCGCGCGCAAACTGGTTGTACAGCGCGTGGTCGATGGTTTGCGCTGAGCCTGCGAAGTTATACGAGTAGCGCTCGGCCGCAGGCACCTGCTTGGTCGCAATAAACAGCGATGGCGTGGTGAGGTTAGGCCCGGAAAGCAAATTGTCGCCAGGCACCGCAGTACCAGCAATCTGGTTGACCACGTCCACATAGCCATCGGTGAACTCGTAGGCGTTCAAGTCGCCCACCACTGCGATAACGCGATCCGGGTTGGCGTCTTGATAGCTATCTACTTCAGCCGCAACCGACTGCGCCTGAGCCAGGCGCTTTGCTCGCACACGTGCGCCATCGGTAGGCGACTCGATACTGCCGAACGAACGGGTGTGATTCATAAACACCGCAATTCGAAAAGCACCACGCGACGCTTCCAAACGGATCATCGGACGATCGTTCAACGTCGCAAAGGTGCCCGTCGGGAACTCAAACTGCTCATCTTTTCGCAATTGCGCAAAGCTCTCCAGTGTGATGTCCGAACGCACCAAAAACCCCACGTTGATGCCACCAATGTCGTTGCCTCGGAGCAGTCGTGAGGTGTACGAGATTTGTGGCGTGGTGTTAGCGCGGATGTAGTCGGCGATGGCGTCGAGCACCACTAGATTCTCAACCTCCGCCACACCAATGATTTCCGGCGCGCGCAGCTGGCCCAGGATATACAGCGCGTGGCGTTCAACGCGTCGCGCGAACTCCGGCGCTGTGATCACATCATCGTCGGTCAGCGGATCGTCGACCGTGTCAAAACTGCGGAAGATGTTATAGGCGCCAACGCGGAACTCTGTCGCAGTCGGCGCCCGCGTCGGACGCGGCAATACCGCCGGATTGGCCACAATGGACGTCGGCCACAGCTCATAGAAGCCAAACTCAAATCCCAAAATGCCGCTCGCAGTGAAGGTTGATCCCGCCGCCAGAATTTGATTCGGCTGCCCCAAACGGTCCGCATCCACTTTGAATAGCTCCGGATTGCCGTCCCAAACCGGCAAACCCACCTGCCCCGGAAACTTCAAACCCGGTTCGCGGAAAGCGCGCACGCCTGAGGCGGTTGCAAAAAACTCAGCAAAAGCCTCAATCGGTGGATTCACCGTTGGCGTGGGAATTCGCCGCGTATTGCCCTCGGTCACCACGCCGGTCGCCACCTCAACGCGCATATTTTCGAGACATTCAAACTCGATGGCACAAGAGGGCATTGCCGGATTCGGCGACGGGCGGCTCCCATTCAGCGCGACTGCGCTCGGCAGCGGATTGCCCGAAGAAAGCACCGCGGTGCCGATCGGCGGCGGAGAAATCTCAGTTAAGTTGCCAAACTCAATCACCGTCCCGGTAAAGGTAATCGCATCGCCTACCGCCACACTCGGCGCGCTACCGGTGAACACAAACAGCGCGTTGGATGTATCGCCACTCGCATCGGCCCGCACATCCGGCGTTTGCACAAAAAACCCATTCGACGAGCGCGCCGTCACCACATTGTTTTCAAACACAAAAGTCTGGTTTAGAAAGGGCGTGACTGCCCCGCTACCCTGCACTTCAAAAATCTCTTTGCGCGCAAAATCATCATTGCGAATAGTCACAATCGCCGGACCCGGCGGCACGTTGGCATTGCTGATGTCCGTCAGCGCGACCCGAAAGGTTTCGTTCGCCTCGATCGCCAAATCGCCATTCACACTCAGCACAATTTGCGCAGACGTAGCCCCCTCAGCAATCGTGCGCACCGAATTGCTGATTGCCGTGTAATCGTCAGGCTGGGTGGCGCTCAAGTCGGCTGTGTCTACCCGAAAACCAACGCCGCCCACCGGTGCGGGCATCGACAGCGAGACAGTGACCGTTGCAGTCACCGTTCCGCTATTGCCTTCAGTCACCGTGACATCGTTCAGGCTGATCGACGGCAAGGCCGGATTCAACCCATCGCCAGTGACACTGATATCGTCAATACCCACCCACTCATCGCTGCCGGTTGCGTTCACCGTAATCCAACGAATCTGCACCAGCGGCACGTTGTTCGCAGCCGGCGGCAGCACAATGTTCACTGACGTCACCTGCAGCGCCGTTCCCGCAGTCGTCGCATCGGCAACGAACGCAGCCGGAATATTTGTGAAAACACCCGTTCCCCCGACCCGAAACTGCAGCGCCATTGGCTGAATCGCATCATCCCCCGAGCCATCAAGATCGCGCAGTTTGTATTCAACGCGGATGTTCTGGCGCGCCGTAGTATTGAGATTCAGCAACAAAAACGGCGCATCCGCCGTCCCCGAACCCTGCATCGCCACCGCCGGATCAGTCAATTCAAACTCAGCCAATCCACCCGAAGAGTTCGAGTTCGGGTTAGTCTGGTTGACCAGAACATTCAACGGTGTCCCCGTGCCATCAGCCACCACGAGCTGCGGATCCGCCCCAATAGTAGTCGTCAAATCATCCCCCCGATACCCCAAAAACCCCGGCACCGCCGACCAATCGTTGGCCGTGAAAAGTTGAGAGGTTGCAGTCCACGTCTGGCTAGCAGGAAGTGGTTGGGGAGTGGCGTTGGCTTGGGCGTGTTGGTAAGTAACAAACAGCATCGGCACCAAGCCTACAATAATCAAAAATTTCATTTGCGCACTCGCAATCTGGTAGCGTTTAGTGAGAGCGGACCTTCCGCCAAAAATGAGTAGTTTCGAGATAAGAAAAATGCACCCAGGACTTCGCAAAGATAGCAAAGATAGCAAAAAACTACTTGTTCTAGCGTACGCAACCGGGATCCTCGCCGCGCTGACAATTTTTTCGTTAAACGTCCAAACGTATAGGTTTCAGAAAATATTTAGCGCTGATTTCCTCACACCCTTTCTAATTGCACGAGATTTTTTACTCTCAATCGGATCGGTTCAGTTCTGGACACTACCGGAAGCTCCATATTTCTTTCCCGACATTTTTGTTGCCATAGTTTCTAGCTCGCTGTTTGCTAACTTAAACGACGCTGTCTTAGTCGTCATGTTCGGCCACGCATGCCTTTTAATCACAACCCAGTTGCTTGTTGTAGATCAAGTGGGAGGAGAGAATAGAGTCGCAAGCATGTATTTTTTTCTATTACTGTCACTAGCCACGCACATATGCATATTCACCTACGAGCAAATCTCCTATGAGGTATTGTACGGCTTTATTATTCGGCAGTATGTTCACGCGTGGACGGTTCCGATTGGATTAGTCAGCGGAATTTTAATCGTTGCCTACTTGAAACGCCCTAGAATGGGAATCGTCTTTGCTCTATTTTCTATTACTGCAGTGTCGGTCTACAGCGACCATCTAATGCTCGCCCATCAAGTGGCACCTATAATTGCTTCAAACCTGCTTATTACTCTCTTTTATCGGGCTGAGTGGCGTCGCCTTAGTTTGTTAAGTTTAGTTGTCGGCACAGCCGCGGCGATCTCTTTTCTATTTTCTAAACTTTATCTTTCGACGACTCCGGCAGTTTTCTTTTCGGCCCACAAGTCTTACCACGTGCTGACTGAGAGCGCCCAGCTTCTGTTGACGTCCTTTATGACATCGCCAATCTCAACTTGTTTTCTCATAGTTCCATGGCTTTGCAGTCTAGGCCACTTTTTTCGAATTGTCTTTCGTCACTTAGCGAAGTCAAGCAATCGGCCTGCACCGGGGATAGCTGAAGCATTTTGGTCAGCCTTTCTTACATTCTCTCTCCTATTCGGGATTTGTGCGATTCTCGTCGCAGGAAGATTCTATGGGTATCCTACCCTAAGGTATTTTCAAATCCATGCGTTAGGGCTTCTAGGGATGACCTTAGCCGCTCAGCGATCTCAATCCGCTAAGTTTTTTGTAAAGAAGTGCAAGGAAATTTATCCTCATTTTTACGTCGTGTTCTCAATTTCTGCTCTTGGAATAGCGTCAATGCTACTTGGACCAGCACTAAAGGTTCGTGAGTATTTTCCTCCTTCAGCGAGGTGTTCCCAAGAAATACTCCAAATGCAGACACCAATAAAAGTACTAGCGAATTATTGGCCCGCAAAAACTATAACAGCTTATTTGAAGCCGAATGTAGTTGGCATAACGGTCGCGCGCAACGGCACCTTTTGGCCTTGGGCGATTTCACTTTCTGACGCTTCGGGGCTTTTGGAGGTGTCCACTGACTCCGGCCCCAAAGTAGGAGCTGTTTTACTGGACAAGCTCAGTAGGCACGAAATTGCGGGAAGGTTTGGTCCCCCATCCACGAGGCGATTTTGTGAAGGATATGAGTTTTGGCTCTATGACGATCGAGCTTTAATGACGCAACGATTTCTTAGCGGGGTTGAATCACCAGTGTCTGAAGCACTTGCGGCAGGCCACGCGATTTATATCCCAAGCTGGTTTTGGACCGAGGCAAGCACTTCGAGCATACAGTTCCGATATGAATGGAAAGCCATAGTCATCCTGAAGGCGTCGAAAACTAGGGGCTTTTTCATGGTTGAACAAAAAGCTGACGACGCTGCGCGAGTGAGCATAGTAGCGACAAGTGGTGACACTGTGCTTAGCGGACATTCGATTCTAGATCTAGCTTCGCTTAGCGCGGACCGCCCAATCCGTGTAGAGCTCACAATGAGGAAACAAACGGGTGAACCTTCCACAATTTTGCTCAGCCAAAATAAGAGAAAACCCCTCAACTCATTTTAAGATTCTCTGTGACACTACACCTTAGGCGAATCCACTCCCTCTCTAAGTCGGCTAACATTAGTTGAGTAGAGTTCAATCCCTTCATCTGAGAGAAACGCTGCTTAGAGAGTTTCGTCGCCCATTCGTATAAGGTAATGTCTATCGAGTTTAGGTCGACAATTAACTCACGTTCTTCAGAAGTCACTTCTGGCCGATGTTCAATTGACTGAGCTACGTTCCTTCTTTCGGCAAATGGCTCACATAGGCGGAGCGACACAGCTAGGAATGTGACAAGCGATTGAAGCTCCTCGACCGAGGAGAAAACAGTAAAACAATGCTCCAAGTTCTGCTTGCAATCGTCCAGAATTTCATCTTCAAATAGATCACGAAAGCAATCGAAACTCGAAAAGCGCCTAGCCATGCCATTTCGGCATTCGGACATTTTAGGGTGAATGAGAAAGTCCCGCAGCGCTAACCTCTTTGCAAGAGTCGCGAGTGTGCCAGTCGCTTTCCCCCGCAGGTAATTGTAGTAAGAAAGTACGCGCTTCACTGGATCACGAATCAAAGTAAAAACAAACGTTGGTGCACTAAGCTCTGTAAAGATCTGAGATCGAACTGTGTGATGACCCATAAGTAGATGCGGGGAAGAAGGCCAGTCTCGGTAGAGTCCAGGGGCTTTCTCATACACTTGTTGATTCAAATGGAGAACTTGTCGCGGTCTATAGTTCTTAGCAAGTAGGTCTTGGATCGTTTGCCCGCCAGTTTTTGGAACATGAAGAAAAAATACACTACGCTCCAGGCCTTTCAAATGCAGCGCGTCTTCGAATTGAATGGCTCGCGAGTGTAAGTTAGAGGCTGGCATGGCTTGAGTCTTTATAAATACGGCCAGAAAAGCATCGAGTACTTTTTACATGCCATTTTCGTGCGAATCAGGCTCAAAATGTGGGAATCCCACTCTATTTTTTTTGATCTTTCGTTGGGCGAACGTTTCACGTTTTTGCACAAGGCTGACACGAAATCCGAGTTGACTTCAAGGCCCAAAAATTCGTAAAGGCATCGCAACTCTTTTTCCGGTTCTAGAATAAATTTCTCGTGCCATAAAATTTGTAGCAAGGAAGCATCCAGTGAGGTTGCTGCTAGGAGGACAGAGTTCGCCTGTTCAAAAAACTCCTGCACCAGAGATTCAGTGATTGGGATTTCGCGCCTAGCGGACATTGCAGCAATTGTGTCGAAAGGACTCCTAATGACGCTTAAAAGTCTAAGCCGCTTTCCATAAAGCTGATAAACTTCTGAAAGGATGTTCGGATCGGTACGGAGCACCTTAGAGGTTCCTCCTCCGCGTTTGTCTCCTACTACAGATAGTTTTCTATAGGTGCCGTGGTGGCCAATCGAGAACTGATAATCATAACCGGTGTTTTTCCAGCCTGTGGGTTCGCCATTTTTCCGAGCTGCTTCCATCAGCAACAATATTCCGGAGTCGGCGGTTAAAGGCCCCAAACGAAAAACATCAAAAAAATTAACTTCGTTAGCAATCATGGCGTCAGAGTGGGCGTCTATGAGCGCTCCTATGAGACTGTGACCGCTATGAGCAAATCCGATAAAGAAAACAACCCGGGTGCTTTGATCCGTTTGCGCCATTAGTGACTCCAATTGTCGGCCAAAAAAAAGGGGCCTTTCGGCCCCTTCTGATCAACGCGTACCTTCAACCACCGATGTAAGTTTGACGTCGCGACTCGAACTCATCGAAACCGACGCCATTACCGACTTCCTGTGAGATGTAGTTCAGGTTTGGCCGAATCAACCCGAGGTTCACCTGATCAACTGCTTGTGCGGTAACTCCGTCCTGAAAGTTAAAATTTCGGAGTCCAGCTCCGCCGGCGCCAAAAGCCGTACCCGTAGGGGCTGGCGCCGCGCCTGCTGCGTTTACCCAATATCGCAGCGTTCCATCCGTAGCAGCATCTGAAGTCGCCTTTACCCACTCAAGCTCGATTCTATGGACAAGATCGCCGGCCGGCAGAGGGAATGAGAAACGGCATCTCCCATCGTTCTCTGTGGAGTTTCTGCAGCTTGCAAAACCAGTCACAGCGTAGCCCGAAGCTGCTCCTGTAAGTTTTAGCTGGAAAACACCGCTACCATTGGGAATCTGCCCATTAAAGATTTTTACGCGAGCGTTCGATGCGGCTACACCGAGACCGTTGGCGTTCATCAAGAACTTAGCGCGATACCGTATTTCCCCAGCCGGTGTTTCATCGCGAACGCGTACTTGAGCGGCCTCAGTTGCTCCGGGGGTAACTGTAGCCACCATTTTGCAAGTGGTCGATGCATACCCAGGCGTATTAACTACTATGGTGCCGCCGGTCTGCGTCGTCGATGTCCACGCTGTTGGGGAAGCGGGACACTGAGCGAAGGAGACGGTGCTAAGGCAGAGACCACCAACAGCGAGAAATATCGCAGCGATGGGCTTGGATTGATTGTTCATTCAACAACTCCTAACTCAAAATGAAGTGATCGAGCCGAGGCTCGAGGATGCCCGTGCATGCACTTTAGATCAGCCTCGACTCACGGTCAAGCACTCTTCACATCGTCGACGAAAAAAATCTACCATCGCAAGCGCAATAACTCTGTTGCCGGCACCCGAAACATGACAGAAGTCGAGATAGACCGACGATCTCTCCTCGTCCAAGATACCGCTTAGGTCGAGGAATCCCGCATTCGCACGCTGCCCCTCGATCACGCTTGCCGTTGTCAGCGCAGTTAGTGAGCGATGCGCCACCTGCCTAACTCCAACCGCAGCACTTTCGCTCAGTGAAGGATACCGTTTTGTAAAAATTGTGGGTTGCCAAACCGATACGAAGTGGAAATCGAAGTCGCGCGCGATCGCGCGAACTACTCGGAGGTTGGCAGCGTATGTTGAGGCTGCCTCGAGTGACAGCCGCCCTACATCTGGCTCTTGCGGCTCGTGCGCTCGAAAGCTCCAGACGCTAAACAGTCTTTTACTGACAATTTTCATAAGCTTATCGGCCTCGCGTGACGAGTTGAACTCCAGAACTCGATTTCCTTCATTTTGTGGAAGGCCGGCGACACCTGCTTGAAGCGCAGAAAAAACGTCATTTACGCCATCGTAGAAGACTACAAGGTCTGGTTTGGGCCGCCGTTTTAGCTCCTCAAGCAGAGCTATCACATTTTGGGTCGACACGTAACCAGCCTCCCCAAAATTTAACACGTTAGCTTCTATTCCTCGACCATCTAACTCCTGCTGAACTATCGATGGGATCGTATCCCTATCTCGGCTTCCGGTGCCCCATAGGGTCGAGCCACCAAACATCCAAATTTGCAGAGCAGCTCGGTCGGATCGACCACCAATAGTTTTCCTTAGTCCGTCGTGCCCTACATTTATATGTTGCCCGACAAATGCTGATCTGCGCCAGTATGTATATGGCTCCCAACGCAAAGCTTTTGATTTTTTTCGCTCTGCTTCATACTTGGAGAGCCATCTCACTCCTTTCAGCGCGTCCGATTGCGCGTGGTTACCAGCGATTGCATAAGGATCAATTATTGCGAATCCTTTTGGCGGAGGAATCACAAGCGAGATTAGCTTGTCTATTAAAACCGTCATAACTATGCATAAGCCCACCACAATCCACGCTTGCCCAATAAAGCTCGCGCAGCCTCGAAATACATGTGAAGTCTTTCTCGCAAATTTTCGCATCGTTTGATTGTCGGTGACTACTTGTCAAGACCCGCCTGTTCGTAAACCTTTTTGACAAACAATTCTGGTTGTTGTGACCTCCATAGTTTGAGAGCCTGAACTGGCGACAAGTGGTCAAGGGCGCGCTGGGGGATGTCGTGATTATAGCTATGCATTGGCGTATTTCATGAGAGTTGTCTCAAGTTCCTTGGCCGTTTTGAAACGGGTTTGCTGCACTACATCGCTGATTCGCCCGTTGAACCGTTCGACCATCCCGTTGGTTTGAGGGTGCCGCGGCGGAGCCAATCGATGCTCAGTACTACGGATTCTACAGCCTTTGTAGAACGCTTGTTGGCCGGATGGTTGTTTGGTTTCGCCGGCAAATCGATCAGAGAATTGGCTGCCATTGTTGGTGACAATTTTGCTAATTTTCAGGGGTGCAGCGGTGTGTAAGCGGCGGATAAAGTCGGTGCTACTGAGTTCGCTTTGAGCGTCGCAAATGCGCACAGATACCCAGCACGTGGCACAATCGACGGCTTCGACCAGTTAGCGAAGTGCCTGATCATCAGGCATTTGGGGGAGATATTTGATGTCGACGTGCAGAAAGCTTGGCTCATAGGATTTGAAGGTTTTGACCACAGGCTCCGTCTCGCCGTTAGTCAGTCGCTGCAGTTCGCGCAGCTGTCGGACACCGTTCCTGTTTAGGCATCGCAGCAAGCCGGAGCGAGATGCTAGTGGGTGGATGGACTCGCGAACCACCACCAACAGGTCGTCCAGCGGCACTAGCAACGTCCTGCGCAGTATCCCAACCACAGATTCCTGCGCTGCTGAGAGCGTCGTCCAAAGCTTATGCGGCCGATGCGAGCGGTCCTGCGGGTCCTCGCGCTGTTGCCACTTACGCACCGTCGCTTTGGTGACGTTGTGCACGGGCGCCTGCTCCTCTTGCGAGGGGTGCTTGCCTTGATTTCCGTTCGCAAAACCGGCGTTGTGCGGGCTTGGGCGAATAATGGCAAGCTCTTGATTGGGATATGATCACATGAAGCCCAACAACAATAGCAAAAGGTGCAACACTCTGCAATATATCCTCAGTTGAAAAGTCTTCGCGTTAGAAGATCCTTGAAAGCACCTTCAGCGACCTTAAGCTGGGTTCTAAACGACCAGAACTAATTAAAAAGGGTAATGAACAAACGGATCTTTACATTTATGGAAGGTGTGGTCGCAGGCTAATAACGAATTTTTGAGTGAATGCCCAACATCCGAAGCCATACATCAAAATGTGGAGAAGCGTGAAACCTGTAATAGTGCACACTCACCACGATCTTTGGCCAATCGAAGCTCTCGCTGTCCCTCAGTTGCTTGGTGAACGGAAGTGGAAAATTGATACCTGTGTGCAGGACAAAAGTTGCACCGGGCGACTTTCCAGCCACTACTGCGAGCGCAATTTGATCCATGCATCTTTTGTTGCCTTCTGGGAAACGCTGTTGCGATTCGAGCGCTGTGAGGACTTTCAACCAATGGCGACCGTGAAAAAATATTCGTCTAAACATAACAAATCCAGCATTGTAGTAAGGGCGAATGATTTCGCCGCCAACTACTGTCTGTACGCGCGCACCTGAGTTTAAGCCATGGTCGCTAATAAGTGCTTGCCAGTAGGCGTCGTTGGGGTCGTTGGTTCCCGAACTTCCGGGGCCCTTTCTATTGACTGGACGTAGTCCAATTGTGGCATCGCTGGGAAGTAACAGTGCTTCTATCGGTGATAGTACATATTTGTCGGAGTCCAAGAAGCACACGATTTCAGCGGTTGATGTTTGTTCGGCATGTGCGGTCGCGAGAATTTTGTTGGCGATCGGATAGTGATCGAATTCGGTATTCAATGGCTCGTTGATCCATTCAACACCCAGGCTTATCAAGTGCCGAATCGTTTCGGGCGCGGGCCAATGATTGGGCCGTGGTGAGTAGGCCCGCAGTTCCAGTGGCGTTTGACCGTGTCCAAATCTGGCTATCGACTCCGCCAGCCCAATGGCTTGGCGCTCAAGGTAACCTCGTTCAACGCAAAACACGATGCAGATGGATTCGCTCATGCAACTTCCCGGGTAAGCCACCACATGGCCGGATCACTCGCACTGTTCTGGCAGAACGCTTGCATGTCTACAACGGGGTGAGTACCGGATGCGTGGAGTCTTCTGGCGACAAGCTCATGGCGCGCAAGAATTGTCACTAACGCGAGGGGATCTTCGTAACGTGAGCGGTTAACTTCAAGAAATATATTGATGGCTGGATTCTGCGCAATCAGTTTTTCCGCGCCACACAGTGTCTCGAGCTCGGCGCCTTCCACATCAATTTTCAGGACGCTGACTGGACGCCCAAGTGCAAGGAGTTCATCGAGAACCATGGTCCGGACAATGGCGACTTTATTG
>Ga0105048_10009334_pt1 | contig 15628 bp, 13 predicted proteins | sample MAT05_FD_78382 | JGI IMG/M metagenome (GOLD analysis project Ga0105048, IMG submission 78382) | Freshwater microbial communities from Lake Fryxell liftoff mats and glacier meltwater in Antarctica - MAT-05 | ecosystem: Environmental > Aquatic > Freshwater > Ice > Liftoff microbial mat | place... | reverse complement strand
TTAATAGCCACCGCTGAACCGTCGGCCAGAAAAACCGAACTGGGCGGTTGATCGAAGAACGGCGCGAAGTTGGGGCCGTACAGTTTTAGTACGTCGCAACGAATGTCGTAGTCCCTAATAGGGAAGATAGACCATTGTGGATGGACCACTTCATACTCCGAGGTCTTATTGCCAGACCGTTTGGTGTAACCCCAGTAATGCTCCGTAATGAACGCTTCTTCGGAATCCGGCACGAGGGCGTGGCTGGTTCTATCGGCCCGGACACGGATATGGTTCCAGTCCTGCCCTACTTTCCAATCGTACTGAATCAGTTGCGCATCGCCGTCGGTTTGCCAGGTGTGGCGCATGGACCGGGTTTCGTAGGGTTCGCCATAGAGCGTATTGGCTACCAGCGTAATGGCAAACTTCGGCACTATTTCTTTCACGAATACCACGCCCCGTTTCCAGCCGCCGTCAGTTTTACGCCGGACGTAAAACCGGAGGTTAAACTCTTCAAATTCGGTGTGGAACGGTACGGCAATGGCACCCAGCATGCGGACTTTCTGGAACTGGAACCCAACCAGACTGCCGTAGCAAACGCCGTTGAACTCGTCCAGTTCAGTACCGGGCGGTACGAGCGGCTCCAGCACCCGCCGGTCAATGGCGTAGTTTGCGAAGATGAGCTGCCGCCATTCGGCGGTGAGGAAGGTAAAGGCCATAAGTTGAGTGAAGAGTGAAGAATAGGTACGCCGAAGCGGGGCTGACGTAGGCACAACAAACGTCAGCCCGTTCTTCGTTCTTCACTCTTTGCTCATTTCCCATACTTATCCTGATATTGCCTATCCGCTTGTGGCGGTCATCTAAGTTGGTAGTGCGGCCCTGAATGAACACCCGCTCCACTCTGTTGGTGCGCATGGCGAGGGCGTCGCCCGCCGAGACGAACAGGGTGGCGTGTTTGCCAGGTTCGAGGGTGCCAACTTTATCGGCGATGCCGAGAATCCGGGCGGTATTGCTGGTAATCATTTTCAGGGCTTCTTCGCTGTCTGTCACGCCGAAACCGACCGCCGTACCGGCCTGAAAGGGCAGGTTACGGGTTCGCCACCACTCACCGGCGTAGCTCAGACTCACCAGCACCCCCGCTTTTTGCAGGATACCCGGCAGTCGGCACGGCAGGTCAACGCCTTCGTCGGGGCGGTTGGGCAGGCGGTGCAGCGCGCTCAGGATAACCGGCACTTTCTGCTCGGCCAGAAAACCCGCTACGCGGTCGGCTTCCTCGGCTCCTACTATCACGGCCTTCTGAACGCCCATATCACGGGCAAACTGGGCAGCTTCCAGAATATCTTTGGCGTAATCGGCCCGGACGCAAAGGTTTTGCTGGCCCGAAAACAACCCACGCATGGCTTCGAGTTTGAGGTTCTTCGGCAACTGTCCCGTCTGCGATGCATAGGCCTTGGCGTCGGCAAACGTAGCGCGCAGGGCGGCAATGGCTTCGTCGCGCTTGTCGTTCTTCTTGATGACCCGCGAGAAATCCGTGTAGTCGAACACGGTAGCGAAGTAGCCCGGCCATGTAAGCCACAGGCCGTCGTCGGCTTTCAGAACAGGATAGACATGCTTACCCGACACGCTGATGACCTCCAAACCGTCCATGTTGATGGAGACCGTTACGTTTTCACGGCTCATCAGGGCCGCGTTGTACGGAATGGCGTTGTGCACTTCCGTTTTTTAGGCCCACCAGTCAGCAAAGGTCGAGCCACCCGCGCCGTATTTCGCCATATTGTCGGCCAGTTTGTAGCCCTCCAGAATGTGCGTGAACGTATTGACTTTAAAGCCCAGTGAATCGGCTACGTGCGGCAGTACCGGGGCGAAGCCGACGTGCTGAGGGGTTTTTTCGAACAACTTTATACCGGCAATCGAATCGAACTATTGCTGCATCCGCACGTAATTGTGCAGAAAGGCAATTACAATATGGCTCTGAACGTCGGCTCCAAAGACGATCAGCTTGTCAAGAAATTCGACTGGTACACTGCCATAAAGGGTCAGGCCACGAAGTTTTCGCCCACTAAAAAAGGCGTTCTGAATATCATGGCTGACAAAAAAGAGCCGATCGAAGCGTATCTGAAAACTCAGAAGCCTGACCTCAAAAGCCGAACGGGTTTGGTCGCGCTGTTTGCGTACTATGACAGCCTGTAATGAATGAACAGGCTTAGCGTACGTTGACATGACGGTCTTTTAGGGGCTACCACCGGAAGCCGCACGCCCGAATACCTCAAACTTTACAATGGAGCAAACTCATCAGAAAATACCTTCATATACCTCGTCAAGGCGCACGGTCAGGTCGAGAGCGTTGATGACAAACAGGTCATTCGGGTCGGTATAGTACGCGTACTCCCACTTGGTCCCCGTGCGCTGATATACCTCAACCAACCGTTCTTCCTGCGACACAATCAGGTAGCACGCCACGGAGTCCATGCCAATGTACTCGTGAAACTTCGCATCATGGTCCACACCCGATGAGTTTTCAGACGTCACCTCCACCGTCAGCACGGCCTGAAGAACTACGTGCGTGTTTTCATCATCGTCTTTCGGAGCAACCATAATGTTAGGGTAGCGATACCGACGGCCCGGAACTGTTCGTAGTTTAACGTCGTGGTTGTATACGTCGAACGGCTTTCCTTTCACACCGTTGCGCAGCGCAATGGCTATGTTCAGCGCGATAGTATTCACTTTCTTCGATTCTCCCGGCATGTCAATAAGGGTTCCGTCAACGAATTCGTGCTTATCCTCCGACGTCAGTTCGAGGTCAAGGTATTCATCCACCGTATAAATGCGCGTTGAGATGTCTTCGGCTATCATAGTCGTATTATGTTGGCGGGGTCAATATACGCCGTTTTAGGGAGTGCGGCAAACGGGGCTACTTACGGTACCAGCGGCTCAGTAGCAGCGGAGTTACGAACGAGGATGACGTACTGAAAATAGTCGGTTGTGGGGTGGTTGGGGTCGAACTGCATCTGCTGGGCTGGCGGCATGAACGGCGCGTACTTAATTCGGATGGGCGTTTTACGGGCGAACGAGCCGGGCCGGTCGAGGGCAAACAGGGTCAGCGTGTTGGGACGGGTGGCGGCCCGCATGGCGTCGATGCCTTCGGTCCGCATCAGTTCGCTGTCGTTGTTGAATTTGTCGAGCCGGGAATACGTCTTGCCCTTCTCCTGCCAGAACGGAGGCAGGAACGCCGTGGGCAGCATCATAAAACTATCCACGTAGCTGCACGTGATGGACACCACGCTGACGCCCGATTCGCGCACAAGACACGCGAACGGTTTGCCGCTGTTCAGGGGCGGTTGCTGCAGGACGTGAAACATGCCCCAGAAACCGTATAGTTTTTCATTATTCAGCGAGGGCAGCAACGTCTGAAAATTGGTAAAAATGGTTTTCTCGCGGCTTTTGATGGTCTTCAGATACGCAATGTTCGTGAGCAACTGTTGCAGTTCTGCCGTATCCCGGCCAAACGCCCGGCGATATATTCCAGATGCCTTTTTCCAGTCAGCAAGCCAGGCCAGCGACACTCCGGCAACGACACTATCGGGCCGGTTAGCCAGCAGGCCACGTAGCAACGAGTCGGCCAGCGGACGGGAGGGTTTGGGGAGTTTTTGACCGCGTAGTAGTTCAGTAAGGCGTTCGGCTACCAATGGTTTGTCCTGAATTCGATCAATGCCCACAAAACGAATCCGGCGGGCTTCGGGCAGGGTTTGGTTCAACGCCCGGATACGGCCAATTTTCTGGTAGAAATCCCGGTTAGCCCACTGCGCTTTTTCGGCCACCCACGACCGAAAGACTTTATTCAACGTCGTGGTGTCGCCCGTTTTCAGGTACTCGTTCAGGTAATGGGCTTTGATGGCGTCAACTTCGGCGATGTAGTACCGAACGCCCACCCGTTCGTTGAGGTGTTTCAGCAAGGCAAAGTCGAGTTCCTGCGGCTTCTGGATCCCGTGCGATTCGCCCAGCAGAAACAGTCGATTCTGGTAAAACGCATCGTTGAACAGAGAAAATTGATTCGGCTGGTCGGGCCGAATTTCCTCGTGCGGCACCGTGCTGTATGTGGTGTCGGTTTGGGCGATAACGTGACCGGTCAACATGTGCATGAGCAATGCGACATGGCAGAAAAAAATAGAAATCCGAACTACTGATTGGGCAGAAAACATAGCAATTGCGCGTCGTTGGTTTGGCTCGACTCCACAAAACTGCATAACCAGCGCAATCTCCACAAGCCGCCGGGACAGCCCGCACCGTGCCGGGACAAACGGGCATTTCCGGGATAGTTGGGATAGTTTCCGGGATAGTCAGGAACCCTGCTTCATCGCGCTTATCGCGGCATCGAACGCATCGAGGTAGCCCCGCGATACCGGGATGGTTGCCGGTACATCGGTCAGGGTGAGCTGGTAGCCTCGGGCGTTGCCATCGGTATGCGTTACGGCGTTCAGGTTGATGAGAAACGCCCGGTGGCACCGCAAAAAAGCCGGGTACGGGGTCAGCAGCGCGGCCACGTCTTTGAGCGTGGCCCGCAACACCGTTTTCTGTACTGCGCCTGCGTTAACCCAATAAACATCCACGTAATTGCCGACTGACTCTATGTACCGCAACTGCTCAGCTGCCAGCAGCAGCCGATCACGGCCATTCTCGGACGTCAGCACGATTTCCTCCAAACTGTCGGGGTAGTTTGTAACCGCTGCCAATGGGCCACTTTCATAAGATGTTGCGGGTACCGACGGAGACAACCGGGCGTTCATCAACTGCGCGTGGACGAGGTTGCGCCGGAGTCGTCGCTGCTCGGTCAGCAGGACATCGAGCGTGGCGGGAAAAATGCCAATCAGCAGCACGTTCAGGTACATCCAGCCAAACGGCGGGTAGTCGTTGCCGGTCAGATAGAGAATAAGCTGATTGCTGATGCTGACCAGCAGCAGCACCACCGGCACGTGCAGAGCCTGCTTCCAGATTGTCCAGCGGTCTTCGTCGTACAAACGGGGCAGCAGTTTCGGCAACACGTAGCCCGCCACGAAGACGGCCAGCGTGATACCCGCCGTCAATAGCAGCAACAGTCTCGTCGCCAGGCCATCCGCCCGAAACTTCCCACCACCAAACAGCAACAGTACGCCCAGCACCACGCCCCCACCCCGTAGTGCCGACCACAGTTGAGGTTTCAGACTAAAATCAGCCGCCATCGGGCGGTTCAGGAAACGGGAAATCCAGCGCAGCATGGGCGCAAAAGTAAGGTATAGGCCGTATCTTTGTCTATGGTTTCTGAACAACAACCAACTACACAAACTACTACGCTGCCCGTGATGGAAGCCTTTTATACGCTTCAGGGCGAGGGAACATTCACGGGGCGGGCGGCTTATTTTATCCGGCTCGGCGGCTGCGACGTGGGCTGCCACTGGTGCGACGTGAAAGATTCGTGGGACGTTAACGCCCACCCACATTACAGTGTAAATGACATCGTAACAGGAGCCGTGCAGTACCCCGGCAGGCTGGCGGTTATTACGGGGGGTGAGCCACTTATGCATGACCTTACGAGCCTGACAAATGCGTTGCAAACGGCAGGGTTTCAAACCAATATCGAAACGTCGGGCGTGTGCCAGGCCGTAACAGGATCATGGGACTGGATTTGCTTTTCGCCCAAGAAATTCAAAAAGCCCAACCCCGACATTTATCAGCGGGCCGACGAACTGAAGGTCATCATCTACAATCAGAGCGATTTCACCTTTGCCGAGTCGTTCGTGCCATACCTGCGGCCCAACTGTAAACTCTTTTTGCAAACCGAGTGGAGTCGTTCCAATGAAATGCTGCCCCGCATCGTTGAGTACGTTAAAGACAGTCCGCAATGGCAGCTTTCGTTACAAACGCACAAGTTTCTGGATATTCCCTGAACCAACGAGGCCTGAAGAGTGCAGAATCGGTCCGCCGAAGCGGGAGAACGATTTTCATCATTGTGTTCGCTCTTCACTTTTCGTTCTTCGTTCTTCACTCCGTTCAGGCCCAGCCCCAAAAAGCCAAAAACCTGTATGAACAGTCGGTGAAGCTATTCAGCGAACGGCGGGTAAACGAGGCCATTCCGTTCATGGAACAGGCCATCAAAGAAGCCCCGGACTATGCCGATGCGCACCTGAAACTGGGGCAGCTATACGAGTTCAGCCGTCGCTACGAACCCGCGCTCAACGCCTTTCAAAATACCCTGCGGCTCCAGCCCGAAAGTCCAGCATCGAGTGGTGCCTATCAGTCGATCAGTACCATCCTGTTGCGCATGGGTCGCTACGCGGATGCACTTCCCTACTTAGAGAAATATCAGGCGCGGTTTGCCCCCCAGTCGGCACAGCGTAAGCGGATTGCGTGGCAGATTGAAACGGCGAAATTTGGCCAGGACGCGCTCCAGCACCCGCAAACAGTTGATCCACGCCCACTCTCGACGGTACTACAAACAACGCCCTCGCAGTATTTTCCGGTCCTGACCGCCGACGAGCAGACGCTGGTCTTTACAGCCCTCAAGCCCGAAGGCGACGAAGATCTGATGGTCGCTACGTTCAACGGCGAAAGCTGGTCGCCCCCGGTATCGCTCTCGCCCAATATTAACACCAACGGCAACGAAGGCACAGCCAGTTTGTCGGCCGATGGGCGGATGCTGGTGTTTACGGCCTGTCAGGGTCGCCGGGGCTTTGGAAGCTGCGATCTGTATGTAAGCCGTAAAACCGGCAATGACTGGTCCGCGCCCGACAACCTCGGCCCGCAGGTCAACACCCGCTTTTACGAAAGCCAGCCCGCCCTCTCTGCCGATGGCCGACGGCTTTATTTCATCTCGGACCGGCCCGGTGGCCACGGTCGGCGTGACATCTGGCGCAGTGACCTCGACACCGAAAACAACTGGCAGGAACCCGTCAACCTCAGCGCACCCGTCAACACGGGCCAGAATGAAGCCTCGCCGTTTATCCACCCCAACGGGCAAACGCTGTTTTTTGCCTCCGACGGCCATCTGGGCATGGGGGGGTACGATTTGTTTGTTTCAGACCTGAACGCCAGTGTCCGGGCCGGGGCCGACAGCGGGTCAGTCTGGTCAATGCCCACGAATTTGGGGTATCCCATCAACACATCCGAAGATCAGGCGTCGCTGTTTGTGTCGGCCAGTGGCAAACGGGCGTATTATTCGTTTGAGGAGCAGAAAGAGGGCGTTTCGCAGCAATCACGGCTGTATGCGTTCGACCTGCCCGAATCCCTGCGTGAGCGGATCAAGCCGGTGAGTTTGCTGAAAGGTGTCATTGCCGATGCGAAGACGCAGAAGCCCCTGCCCGCCACCGTCGAACTGATCGACCTCAAAACCAACCAGACCGTATCACGCGTGCAGGCCGACACCCAAACGGGGCAGTACGCCATTGTCTTACCCAGCACGGGCGAGTTCGCGCTCTACGTCACCACGCCGGGTTATCTGTTCAAGAGTTTATCGTTCGATTTTACGCAGTCGGTTAAAGCCGGTCAGGCAACCGGAGCGGCCATGACCCTGAGCGTACCGCTCGAACCAGCCGTATCGGGGGCAGCGGCCAAAGAAACACTCAATAATCTGTTCTTCGAGTTGAGCCGATATAATCTCGCCGACAAATCGCGCACTGAACTCGACCGGCTGTCGGCGTTTTTGAAGGCCAATCCGGCGCTGTCGATTGAAGTGTCAGGCCACACCGACGACACCGGCGAAGCTGCTGCCAACCTGACGCTCTCGCAGAAACGGGCGCAGACAGTGGCCACGTACCTGGTTCAGTCGGGCATTGCTCCCACCCGCATCCGCGCCACCGGCTTTGGCGAAACCCGTCCACTCGTGCCAAACACCAGCGACGACAGCCGACGCCAAAACCGGCGTATCGAATGGAAAGTCCTGTAGTTGTCCCACCAGCCCGACAGGCCACACTTTGCATCCCAACGGAATTTTTTTCAATTTTGCGTATGTTGCCTGTATATGAAATCTATCGGCAGATAGCTGATTCGTTCTTACTAACAACATACTGCTTTATTTTGCGATGACTCCCGAACACATCAAGTGCCTGATTATAGGTTCCGGCCCCGCCGGATATACAGCCGCCATTTATGCCGCCCGTGCGGGTATGAACCCCGTTTTGTATCAGGGTGCGCAGCCTGGCGGCCAGTTGACGATCACGACCGAGGTCGATAATTTTCCCGGCTACCCCAACGGCGTACAGGGGCCGCAGATGATGCAGGACCTCGAAGAGCAGGCCCGCCGGTTCGGCACCGATATTCGCTACGGCATGGTTACGGGCGTGGAATTTACGGAGCAGCCCGCCCACGACCAGCCCCATCGCGTAATGGTGGACGACAAAATCGAAATCACTGCCGATGCGGTACTGATCTCGACCGGAGCATCGGCCAAATGGCTGGGGCTGCCTTCCGAGATGCGGCTCAATGGGCGGGGCGTTTCGGCCTGTGCCGTGTGCGACGGGTTCTTCTTCCGGGGGCAGGACGTAGCCATCGTGGGCGCGGGCGATACAGCCGCCGAAGAAGCCAGTTATCTGGCTAATCTCTGCCGGAAGGTCTATATGCTGGTTCGGCGCGACGAGATGCGGGCATCGAAATTTATGCAGCACCGCGTAAAAACAGCCCCGAACATTGAGATTCTGTTCAATACCGAAACGCTGGAAGTCCTCGGCGACGACGAGGTATCGGGCGTTCTGACCAAAAACAGCATTACCGGCGAACAGCGGACGCTGGACGTAACAGGCTTCTTTGTGGCCATCGGTCACAAACCGAATACCGACATTTTTGGAGATTACCTCGACCGGGATGAGAATGGCTACATTCTGACCGAGAAAGGTAGTACCCGCACCAACATACCCGGCGTTTTCGCGTGTGGCGATGCTCAGGACAACATTTACCGGCAGGCCGTTACGGCGGCTGGCACGGGCTGTATGGCGGCTCTGGATGCTGAACGTTATTTAGTCACACTCGAAGTGCAGAACCAGGAACTTGTACTTTAATCCGGTTCCGGTATTCAGTTCACGGTTTATGGTGGGCTGAGTACCGGAAACCGCAGACCAAATTCTAATGAGAAAAACCGTTGTTTATTGGTTGATGGCCGCTGGATGCCTTGGCCTGACCGGAACGGCAACCGCCCAGGAACGCGGACGATTCAGGAATAATCTAAAAATCACGCCCAAAACGCAGACAACGCCGGGCGGGCCGGTGGTCGAGAGAATAAGGCAGACCGAGACGCCCTACGATCAGGAACCGACGCCCCTCCGCTTCAACTCGCAGTTTGAACCCGCAAAGGCTCTGAACCCCGTTGTCAGCGAAGATACCAGCCAGATTGACCAGGGCGAAACCAGCGTTGTTGAAGTCATTGATTCGGTACTGGTAGGCAACGAATGGGTCAAAATTGCCGATTACTACGCTGTCTGGGATTCACGCACGGTTGACCCGTATGGCATTGATCCGCTTCAGTTTGAGGAAGCCATCGATATCAAACTCTACGACCCCCCGGCCAATCACTACTGGTCTGCTCCGCTAACGGAGGGGAAAATGACCTCTAATTTTGGGTATCGCTGGGGCCGCTGGCATACCGGCACCGACCTTGACCTGGAAACCGGCGATCCGATTTACTCCGCTTTTGACGGCATCGTACGCATTGTAGGCTGGGACGGCAGCGGCTATGGTCGATTTGTGCTGGTACGTCATTACAATGGATTGGAAACAGTTTACGGACACATGTCCAAGCAGACTGTGGAGCAGGGGCAACTTGTAAAAGCGGGCGATCAGCTTGGCCTGGGCGGCAGCACGGGCCGCAGTTCGGGGCCGCACCTGCACTTCGAGACCCGCTTTGAGGGTAACCCGTTCAGCCCGCTCAACATCTACTCGTTTCCCGAAAACACCATCAACTCCGACCATTTTCTGCTCACGAGCAACGTCTGGGATTACCTGCGGGGTGGTCGCTCATCGTCGGGCGAGGGATTATCCAAGCCACGAATTAAGCGAACGGTGCTGCACCGCGTCCGGTCGGGCGAAACAGTGTCGAGCATTGCCAGCCGTTACGGGATGTCGGTTTCGACGTTACTCCGCAAGAATCACATCTCGTCGCGTGGGCGTATCAGACCCGGTCAGAAACTGCGGGTCAATTGAACGTACACGCAATTCGGGAGCATAAAAAGGGCGTACTCACCAATGAGTACGCCCTTTTTATGCGTTTTGGTCGGAAAATCAGATAACCCATACTTCGTCTCGCCGGACGTAGTAAATCTGATTACGCCAGAGTACACGCAGGTAAATATCTTTGGTGCCGAAGATGTTCATTTTGTTGCCCCGCCCCACAATTTCGGCTACCGATGCGGCCCCCGATGGCTCTGCCCGTAGCAGAACGCGATCTCCGCTCGTAATACCCATCTGTATGCGTTGCGGCAAGTTGATGAAGACGAGCAGTAAAAGCAGGTAAGCGACAAACGTTCCTTTTTGCCGACCCGAAATAATCTGTTGCCGTCGTCTCTTGAGCCAGAAAACGACGAATCCGTAGCCCGCCGGTATGAACAGAAGCAGAAACACGTACAAATTGTATTTCCGATAAAACAGATAGAAATAGTTCAGGTCATCAATCTCGTAACCGGAGAGATTATTGGCCTGCGCTACTTCGCCCATCTTGCGCAGAACGGCATCATCGGGATGGCTATCGAAATAAAGCTGTAGAAAGTACAGAAGCCGGGGAGCATCGTTCTGCCGTTCATTGGCACTGGCCAGTTTCAGCAGTATGGCATCAGTAGGAGCGTATCCGCCTGCTATTACCTTCTCGTAAAGCTGAGCAGCTTCTGCCTGATTGCCAGCCGCAAAGAGTGAATCGGCCCTGGTCAGCAGCGCAGTCTGCCCCCATACCCGACCGGGCAGCAATAGGCAAAGCAGTATAGGAATAAACAGGCGCATTGGCAGATACTAAGGGCAGAACAGGATCAGTCTGGTCTAACTAAAAACGGGAGCGAATGAACAGTATCTGCTCGTTCGCTCCCGTTTCACGCACTGAAGTATGATTAGAACGGCAGATCGTTGCTGTCGTCTTCAAACGTGGTGTTGAATGGCATACCGGCGGGCTGGCTCGGTTGAGCTGGCCGTTGTGCAGCCGGGGCCGGACGGCTGGCCGGGGCGGCATACCCTCCTCCCCCACCTTCGTTACCCGTCGAAGCACCCTCGCCGGTTTCGATGCGATAGGCCCGTAGTTCGGTGTACCAGCGTTCGTTGTATTCGCGGGATTCGGGGCTGAACGTAGCTTTAATCATGTCACCATCGGCAAATTGCTTCAGGTCGCCGGCTTTATCGCCCCAGGCGGTCATGCACACTTTTTTCGGGTATTGCGTATCGAGCGTTTCGAGTACAAATTCCTGCTTGTTCCAGGGGCCATTTTTGCCCTGTCCCGTTACTTCGGGTAAAATTTTTACGAGTTTACCGACTAATTCTAATGCCATGTTGGGTAGGCGATTACAGTTTATTTGGATGGATAAAAGTACGAAAAAAAGGCTAAAAAGCACATCTACTACTCAAAATAGACCAAACTTTCGGGGGGTCGATTTGCAAACAAAGAGCAAATAATTACCTTTGCACCCGCAACAAACGGCAAGCTTGGCGTTGCGACACATCTGGCCACGTGGTGAAACTGGTAGACACGCCATCTTGAGGGGGTGGTGCTCACAAAGCATGGGAGTTCGAGTCTCCCCGTGGTCACATAAAATCCTCATAAAAAGCCGCTTATCCTTATCGATGAGCGGCTTTTTTGTTGGCGATTTAAACATTGGGTACAGCAGAAATTAGACGGCATATGCTGACTTGCTGCGTCCAAACCAGATTAGATACCCCACCGCCACCAGAGAAAGTACCGCACTCAGCCCAAAAGAGGCCGATAGACTCGCATCGCCCGGTACGTGGTTGAGCAGCCAGCCCGACCCCAACGCACCCAAGCCGATACCCGCTTCCAGCGCAATGTACATAGTGGACATGGCCCGGCCCCGCGTTTTTTCGTCGGCGAGGTCGGCGGTCCAGGCCTGTACGGTAGGCGAGTTCATACCCGAAGCCGCTCCGTAAAGAATCGCAGCTACCCAGAAAATCAACTGAGTATGCGCCACCATCAGTAAACCAACCGACACCGCCAGCAGGGCCGTTGACCAGATCAGAACCGGTACCCGTCCACGCCGGTCCGACGTCCGGCTGAACAGCAGCCGGATGGCCAGCGAGGCCAGCGTGTAGACCGTAAAGAATAAGCCTTTGTTGGCAATGCCGAGGTTCGTGCTGAGCGTCGAGATCAGCGTTAGTACCACGCCGTAGCTAAAGGACTGTAGCCCCAGCACAATAAATGGCGGAATGGCGGCCCGGTCGAAAATCTCATCTTTTTTGAGCCGCAGCAACGACCACCGGAAACGTTGCGGCTGCGCCAGCGTTTCGGGCATTTGTAGCAAAATACCAATGGACAGCAGAGCGAATGCCGACGAAGTCCAGAACATCACGTTCATGGAAAAATCCTGCGCCAGCCAGCTCCCAATAGCCGGCCCAAGCGACATACCCATCGCCGTGAACAAACCGAGCATCCCCATTGCTTCGCCCCGGCGGGTGGCGGGTACTACATCGGTCACATAAGCAGCGGTGGCAGTGGGTTTGGTACCGGTCGAGAAGCCATGTACAAGCCGGAGCGTCAGGAATCCGCCCACCGTGAGCAGATACGGGTAGAGAAATCCGCAGACAAAGCACACCAGCGAGCCAAAGGCCATGACCGGCACCCGCCCGACGGTATCGGTAATTTTGCCACTGAACGGGCGCGATACCCCCGCCGTGAGTGTAAAGAGCGCGATAATCAGTCCAACGTACTCGCGCCCGCCCATGCTGGTGAGATAGGCGGGCAATTCGGGAATCATCATCGAGAAACTGGCCGAAAACAGGAAATTGCTCAGACAGAGCAGCCAGAACGAGAGAGTAAACAGGGCCGAACCATCGGCAGAGCGGGGCAGCGAAAACGGGCGAACAACCAAAACGAAACAGGGTATGTTCGGCCAAATTTACGGCTTTTTCTGGCGAAACCGGCTCTTTAAGGTATTCAGCGCAGTAGCATCAAAGACCCCTGCTCACGATTGCGGGTCTGACTATCACCCTGCCGGATCAGGTAATCAACTCGCCAGGCATATACCCCCTGATCGCAGCGTTTATCCCGGTAAAATCCGTTCCACTGAAACGGCGGGGCCTGAGTCTGGAAAACTACTTCGCCCCAGCGGTCAAAAACCGCCATCGACGTAATAGTCATATCGCCACAGCCGTAGGCCAGAAACACATCGTTCAGGCCGTCATTATTGGGCGAGAAGGCCGTGGGCGCGTATAGTACGCAGTCGCAGGCTCCGTAGCTGATGCGTACCGAATCCAGCACGGTGGCGCAGTCGTTACGTACACCCGCCCGAAATACGCCCGACTGACTCACCAGCCGCCGAACCTCAGCAAACTGATCCTGCCAGAAAAATGTCCCCTCACTCACCACCGGCTCTATAGTGACCGTTTCGGCTCCGCACAAATCGCGGTCGGGGCCGAGTTCCAGCGTGGGTGGCAGGATAAAGCGGGCCTGAATGCTGTCGGCGATGGTGCAGGTGGCCTGCTTTACTACCACCCGATACTGACCCGGCCCGCGCACGGTCAGGGTATTTTGGGTGCTGCCATCCTGCCAGCGAAACGAAGCTCCGGGCGCATCAGGAACGGTCAGCGTAAGGGTTTGCCCCTGACAAAGGGTGGTGTCGCGCCCCAGATCGAAGTTGAGCGCGTAGTCAACCTTAATGGAGTCGGTAAAGGTTTTGCAGGACGTAATGGCCGTTACCGAATACAGGCCGGGGCGGGTCACGAGCCGGGTGGGCTGCGTACTGCCATCGTCCCAGCGGTAATCGGTGGCTCCCGGCGTGGTGGCGTCGAGTTTGAGTGTACTTTGGCGGCCACAGAGTGTGGTATCGGCACCGAGGTCAAGTTTGACAGGTACGAGCGAAACGTCGTCGATAAAGATGTCGTAAAACCCCAGAAAGACAGGCAGCGTATTAAAACTGCCGATCAGCGCGTACTGCTCGTTGCCCACAGCTTCAAACACGCCGTCGATGCGTTCCCAGGTCAGGCGGGGTCGCCGACCTGTTTGTCGGTCCAGAATTTGCGGGCGAACGGGCAGCAGCAGCGAGTTGGTACTCTCGACCGGCTGGGGCGTAAACCCCGCGCCAATGGTACCGGCAATGTACTTCCCGGGCGCGTCGGTCGTGATATACATCGAGAAGTAGTAGCACGACTTCGCTTTGAGGGGGGCGGTTAGTTTGACGGCGAAATACTCGGCCCAGTCACGATCAAAGAACAGGCCTGCCATACCCTGTCCGGTATGGGCGGGCAGGGCCGACCGGAAAGCCGGATTACACAGGTTGTAAAAGTCGGGGGTGGCGCGGGTGGGGTTGTACCAGGGCAGGGCTTCTTCGAGTTGATTACTCTGTCTGGGGCAGTTTCGATACGCTTCAAACCCCCCGTTTGGTATCAGGTTCTGCGCGTTTCCCGTTCCCGCAACCAGCAGCAGACCCGTGAGCAGTACGGATTTAAAACGCCTGAACAGAGGAGATTGCTGGTGCATTTGCGGAACAAACTGATACCTGATGTGGTATGGAAACGTGGCCTTAAATATACGAAATTTTGGCATGGCCCAATGCCTGTGGTGGTTCGTAGCTACCCGTGGCATGACAGACCATTTCAGAGTGCCGTTTATCCCGCAGACGACGGGTTCTGATGAGTTTTGCCGTAAATTTGCCGAAGCATTTCACCTGAAATATGTCGCGTAACCTTCAAATTGGCCTGTTCCTGACCGTCTCCATTCTGCTGACGACGTTTACCTTTTACTTCTGGCAGATTTACCGCAGCCCGAATTTACAAACGCAGGAAGGCGACAAACCCTTTGCGCTGCTCATTCCGCCCGGCTCCACGTTTGAGTCGGTCGTTGATACGCTCCAGAAGAATGATGTGCTGAACGATGAGGTTTCGTTTCGGTTTCTGGCCAAGCTGATGAAGTACCCCGACCTGGTGAAGGTGGGTCGCTACGAGATTACCCCCCGAATGAGCAACCGGGCGGCTCTGGTAAAACTGCGCAGCGGCAGCGAAGACCCGCTCACGCTGACCTTCAACAGTATGCGTCAGAAGAGCGACCTCATCGAGCGCGTGGGCAGTAAGTTTGTCTTTGGTGCCGATGCCCTTGCCCAGCGACTCAACGACCCCGCCGTGACGCAGAAATACGGATTCGACACCACCACGATTGTGACAATGTTCCTGCCAAATACGTACCAGATTTTCTGGACTATCAAGCCCGATGCCTTTCTGGACCGGATGGCCGCCGAATACAAAAAATTCTGGACGTCTGAACGTCAGGCCAAAGCCAAAGCACTGGGAATGAGTCAGGTGCAGGTGCAGGTGCTGGCGTCGATCGTAGCTGCCGAAACCAACAAACGCGACGAGCAGCCGCGCGTGGCGGGCGTGTATCTGAACCGGATTAAGCGGGGCATCAAACTCGAAGCCGACCCCACCGTGATCTTCGCCCTGCACGACTTTAGCATCCGGCGGTTGCTAACCCGGCAGCTTTCGGTCGATT
>Ga0105048_10009331_pt1 | contig 15629 bp, 16 predicted proteins | sample MAT05_FD_78382 | JGI IMG/M metagenome (GOLD analysis project Ga0105048, IMG submission 78382) | Freshwater microbial communities from Lake Fryxell liftoff mats and glacier meltwater in Antarctica - MAT-05 | ecosystem: Environmental > Aquatic > Freshwater > Ice > Liftoff microbial mat | place... | reverse complement strand
TGCGTGCCGACCGCCGAGGGGACGCCCAAGCACTCGGTCTATGTCTCGGTCTACCGCGTCCTCGAGCACCTGCCGGTCGCCGCGCTCGGCCGGCTTTACCTGACTACCGCCTATGGCCATACGCTGGGCCTTTCGCGCGGCGAAATAGCGTCCGAAATGAATCACTGCCTGCACCTGTACCAGGACCTGGCTCCGGTCAATAGTCTGGTGGTCAGCAACCTCGACGCGCAGAGCTTCTACGCCAGCGTGACCTCGAAGCCGAGCAAATTCATCCGTTTCCCGGCGCTCTTTTTCGTCGAACTCGAACTCGGCGAACTGGCGAGTGATCCGGAGAACGGCCAGGCCAACGATCTGCCCTACCCCTTCATCCATCATCTTCGCGAAGCGCTGATGGTGCTCCAGCCGATAACCGACGACACGGCGAGCAGCAAGGACAGCAAAATGGTGCACCGTGTGCACTCGCTCGATTTTCCTTACCGGATGGTCAAAGGGGGATTTTATGTCGGCAACGGGCCTGACCTTGCCTTCTATCCGATGCTCCCGCATCGCCAACTGCGCGACGAATACAGCCAGTGGTGGCGTTCGGCCAACATCTGAGCGCCAGCCGCCAGAGCGCCCACGCGGCGCAAGAGTGTGACGCTTGATCTTCGCGTGAGACCGGCGCCGCAGGCGCCCGGGCAGACCCACTACGCCGGCCAGGCCAAGGCTGAGGCTGATGAGCCGACCGCGCCGACGCGACGACGCGACGAGCGGCTAATACGTTAAAATCTTGCCTGCACTTGCCCGCTGCACTCGAAACCCGGCCAACTCCGGCTTTCAAATTACACGCCGAGAAGGACATTCATGACCCGCCTTACCAAGATCGTCGCCACCCTCGGCCCCGCCTCGCGCGACCCGCAAGTCCTTGAGACGCTGATCCGGGCCGGCGTCGATGTCGTACGGCTTAACTTCTCGCACGGCAAGAGTGAAGATCATATTGCGCTCGCCGCGAGCGTGCGCGAAATCGCCGCCAAGGTCGGGCGCCCGATCGGTATTCTCGCCGACCTGCAGGGGCCGAAGATCCGTGTCGGCAAGTTTGAGGGCGGCAAGATCACCCTCGGCGTCGGTGACCGCTTCATTCTCGACGCGCAATGCCAGCTCGGCAACCAGGAACGTGTCGGACTCGACTACACCAACCTGCCCAACGACGTGAGTTCCGGCAACGTTCTGCTCCTCGACGATGGCCGCATCGTGCTCGACGTCGATCGCGTCACCGGTCATGAGATCCATACGACAGTCCGCCACGGCGGCGAGCTCTCGAACAACAAGGGAATCAACCGCCAGGGCGGCGGCTTGTCGGCGCCGGCGCTGACCGCCAAGGACATGGACGACATCCGCACGGCGGCGCAGATCGGCGCCGATTTTCTTGCCGTGTCGTTTCCCAAGAGCGCAGCCGACATGTACATGGCGCGCCAGTTGATGTTTGCCTGCGGCGGCCACGCGCTGACTATCGCCAAGATCGAACGCGTCGAAGCGGTGGCGGCGCTCGAGGAAATCCTCGACGCCTCCGACGGTCTGATGGTGGCGCGCGGCGATCTTGCCGTCGAGGTCGGCGACGCAGCCGTCCCGGCGCTGCAAAAACGCATGATTCGCATCGCCCGCGAAAAGAACAAGGTGGCCATTACCGCGACACAGATGATGGAATCGATGATCCACGCGCCGACGCCGACGCGCGCCGAAGTCTCGGACGTCGCCAACGCCGTGCTCGACGGCACCGACGCCGTCATGCTCTCGGCCGAAACGGCGGCCGGCAGCTACCCGGTGCAAACCGTCGAATCGATGGCGCGCATCTGTCTGGCCGCCGAAAAGTCGGTCATGATCACGCTCGACCGCCAGTTTCTCGACCGTCACTTCACGCGCATCGACCAGTCGATCGCCATGGCCGCGCTGTTCGCCGCGTATCACCTCAACGTCAAGGCGGTGGCCGCGCTGACCTCGTCGGGTTCGACTGCGCTGTGGATGAGCCGGCTCAATTGCGGCATACCGATTTTCGCGCTGACCCAGGAACCGCGTGCGCAATCGAAAATGACGCTCTATCGAGAAGTTTATCCGCTGCTCATGAAGAACGAGGACGACGACCATGAGGTCATGCGCTACAACGTCGAGCAACGGTTGATCGAAGCCGGCGTCGTCGAAAAAGGCGACCTCATCGTGCTCTCCTACGGCGACACGCGCGGCATCACCGGCGGCACCAATACGATGACCATCGTCCGCGTCGGTGAGAAGCCGTCACCCAAACGTTAAGCACCAAGCAACCGTCCGCGTAGCGCTCCGCCCACTCGTCTCTTTACACTTTTCCGGATCCCCAACCATGAGCCAAGCCCTTTTCGAATCGACTATCAAGAGCCTGCCCCTTCTCGGCCGCGGCAAAGTGCGCGACATCTACGCCGTCGGCAACGACCAATTGCTGATCGTCACCAGCGATCGCATCTCGGCTTTCGACGTTGTTCTTCCCGATCCGATTCCGGGCAAGGGCAAGGTCCTCACCCAGATGGCCAGCTTCTGGTTCGAGCGGCTGGCCGCCATCCTGCCCAATCAGCTCACCGGCATTGACCCGGAAAGCGTTGTCGCCGCCGACGAGCGCGAACAGGTGCGCGGGCGCGCGCTGGTCGTCAAGCGCTTGCAACCGCTACCGATCGAGGCCGTCGTTCGTGGCTATCTGATCGGCTCGGGCTGGAAAGATTATCAGGCGACGGGCGCCGTCTGCGGCATCAGGCTGCCGGCCGGACTGCAACTTGCGGCAAAGTTCGCCGAGCCGATTTTCACGCCGGCGACGAAAGCCGAACAAGGCGACCACGACGAGAATATTTCGTTTGAACAGGCACAGCGCGACTGCGGCGCGGCGCTCGCCGACGCGCTCTACGGTACCGGCAAGACCGGTGCTGAAATCGCCACCCAGGCACGTGACGCGGCGATCGCGCTGTATTCGGCGGCCGCCGACTATGCGCTCACGCGCGGCATCATCATCGCCGATACCAAGTTTGAATTTGGCGTAGACAGCACGGGCACGCTGCATCTGATCGACGAGGCGCTGACCCCCGACTCGTCGCGCTTCTGGCCGGCCGACGGCTACCGCCTGGGCAGCAATCCGCCGTCCTACGACAAGCAGTATCTGCGCGACTATCTCGAAACGCTGAGCTGGAACAAGACGGCCCCGGGCCCAGGCCTGCCGGCCGAAGTGGTCGCTCGCACACGCGAGAAATACATCGAGGCGTGCGAGGTCCTGACCGGACGCCGCTTCGTCGACTGAGAACCATGCGCCGCCGACCGGGTCAACCATAACCCCTTCTGCGGGCCAGGCCGACGCGAAAGAACCGCGGAGCCGGGCGAACCGGCACGACGCTGTGGGCGGCTCTAGCCGCCCACCACTTTTTCAACCGTGAGATTGGTCATCATGAACCCCCTGCTCGACTTTTCGGCGCTGCCGCGCTTTGACACCATCAAGCCGGCCGACGTCCAGCCGGCCATCGCCCAGTTGCTCGAAGAGAACCGCGCGCTCGTCAACCGGCTGACCGGCAAGAACGTCGCGGCCACCTGGGCGGGCTTCGTCGCGCCGCTCACCGACGGCCTCGAGCGCCTCGCGCGCGCCTGGGGCATCGTCGGCCACCTGCATGCGGTCAACGACGTTCCCGAATGGCGCGAAGCGTATAACGCGATGCTCCCCGACGTCTCGCGCTTCTTCGCCGAACTCGGCCAGAACCTCAATCTGTTCACCCGATACAAAGCGCTGCGCGCCAGCGACGAGTACGCCGATCTGTCGCTCGCCCGGCGCAAGATCGTCGACAATGAAGTACGCGATTTTCGCCTCTCCGGCGCCGAGTTGCCGGCCGACAAAAAGCCGCGCTTCCAGGCCATCAGCGAAGAGCTCGCAAGCCTTGGGGCGAAGTTTTCCGAGAATCTGCTCGACGCGACCAACGCCTTTTCCGAGCTTGTCAGCGACGCAGCGGAGCTCTCCGGCCTGCCCGACGACGTCCTCGAGGCAGCGCGCGAAGCGGCGCAAAAAGACGGCCTGGCGGGCTGGAAATTCACCTTGCACATGCCGTCCTACCTGCCGGTGATGCAGTACGCCGACAGTCGCCGCCTGCGCGCAGCGATGTATCGCGCCTACGCCACGCGCGCCGCCGAATTCGGCCCGCCCGAGCTTGACAACGCGCCGCTCATCCGGCGCATCCTCGAACTGCGCCGCGAGGAAGCGCAGCTCCTCGGCTACGCCAATTACGCCGAGGTCTCGCTGGTCCCCAAGATGGCCGAATCGGTGCCGCAGGTGCTCGCCTTCCTGCGCGACATGGCAGCCCGGGCCAAACCTTTCGCGCACAAGGACGTCGCCGAGTTGCGCGACTTCGCGCGCCAGGAACTCGGTCTTGCCACGCTTGAATCGTGGGACGTCGGCTATGCTTCCGAGAAGCTGCTGCAGGCGCGCTACGCGTTTTCAGAACACGAAGTGAAACAGTACTTCACCGAAGACAAGGTACTCGCCGGCCTCTTCCACGCCGTCGAATCGTTGTTTGGCGTTTGCCTCAAACCCGATAGCGCGCCGGTCTGGCACCCCGACGTGCGCTTTTTCCGCATCGAAACGCGAAGTGACGAAAATGCTAAGGACAATGCCGGCGAGTTGATCGGCCAGTTCTACATCGACCTTTACGCGCGCGACACCAAGCGCGGCGGGGCGTGGATGGACGAGGCGATCACGCGTCGCCGGGTGAGCGACAAAACGCTCGCGGCCGACGGCGTCCAGAGCCCGGTCGCATATCTCAACTGCAACTTTTCGCGGCCGGTCGGCGAGAAGAGCGGCCAGCCGCTGCCGGCGACTTTTACACACGACGAGGTGGCGACGCTCTTTCACGAAACCGGCCACGGCCTGCACCACCTGCTGACGCGGGTCGATGAACTCGGCGTCTCGGGAATTCACGGCGTCGAATGGGACGCCGTCGAACTGCCCTCGCAATTCATGGAAAACTACTGCTGGGAGTGGAGCGTCGTGCGCGAGCTCACAGCGCACGTCGATACCGGCGAACCGCTGCCGCGCGCACTCTTCGACAAGATGGTCGCGGCGCGTAACTTCCAGAGCGGCATGCAGACGCTGCGCCAGATCGAGTTCTCGCTCTTCGATCTGCTTCTGCATACCGACTTCGACGCCAGCGACGAGCAGACGTCGGTTGCCGAGTTGCTGGCACAAATCCGGCGCGAAGTCGCGGTTCTCGTTCCGCCCGAATGGAACCGTTTCCCGAACAGCTTCTCGCACATTTTCGCCGGTGGCTACGGCGCCGGCTATTTCAGCTACAAATGGGCCGAAGTGCTTTCCGCCGACTGCTACGCCGCTTTCGAGGAGGCCGGCAACCCCTTCGACGCGGCGGTCGGCAAACGCTTTCTTGACGAAATCCTGGCGGCCGGCGGCGCGCGTCCGGCGCTCGAGAACTTCCGCGCATTCCGCGGCCGCGAGCCGCAAATCGACGCCCTGCTCCGCCACTGTGGCATGGATGGTATGATCTCGGCGTAAAACGGAGGATCAAAACATGTCCCAATTACGCTTCCTTGTCCTCGCCGCCGGCTTGCTTGCCGGTTCGCTTGCCGTTTCGCTTGCCGCCGCGCAAACCACCTACCGTTGGCTCGATACGAGCGGACAAACGGTCTACTCCGACCAGCCACCGCCGGCCGGCGCCAAACAGGTCGTCAAGATCAGCGGTGAGACGAGTGGCGATGAAACGCAGATGCCGTTCGCCACGCGTCAGGCTGTCGAAAAATATCCGGTAACGCTATACACCGCAGCCAATTGCGTCGAGATCTGCCAGAGCGCGCGCGACCTGCTCAACCGCCGCGGCGTCCCGTTCACCGAAAAGCTGGCGACCAACGATGCCGAAACGACCGAGCTGTTCCGCCGCCTGGGCAGCGAAGCGGGGTTTCCCAGCGTCTTTGTCGGTCAGCAAGGCTTCAAAGGTTACGAGGCGGAGTCCTGGAACAACCTGCTCGATCTTGCCGGATACCCGAAGACCGCGCCCTACGGCGCCAAGCCGTCCGGCGCCTTCGCCAAGTGAGCCGATGAAGCTCGCCGCGTGGAACGTCAACTCGCTCAAGGTGCGCCTGCCGCAACTGCTCGAGTGGCTGGCCACGCGGCAACCCGACGTCGTCTGCCTGCAGGAAACCAAGCTTGAAGACCATAATTTCCCGCAACGCGAGATCGAAGCGGCCGGCTATCAGGCGGTTTTTTCCGGGCAGAAGACGTACAACGGCGTCGCGCTGCTCGCGCGCCAGACGCCGACCGACGTCGTCTGCGGCAATGTCCATATCGCCTGTGAGCAGAAGCGGTTAATCGCCGCGACGGTGGGCGGCGTTCGCGTCATCTCCGCCTACATCCCGAACGGCCAGGCGGTCGGCAGCGACAAATACGCGTACAAGCTCGCCTGGCTCGCCGCGCTCAGAACCTGGCTTGGCGAGCAGCTCGCGGTCTATCCACAACTGGCGATCGCCGGCGATTTCAACGTCGCACCCGAAGATCGCGACGTGCACAACCCGGCGGCGTGGGAGGGCCAGGTTCTCTGCTCGCCGCCCGAACGCGCCGCTTTTCAGGAATTGCTGGGTCTCGGCCTGCGCGACAGCTTCCGCCTCTTCGACCAGCCCGAAAAAAGCTTCTCGTGGTGGGATTACCGGATGCTCGGTTTCCAGAAGAACCAGGGCCTGCGCATCGACCACATCCTGCTCTCAGCGCCGCTCGCCGAGCGCTGCGTCGCGTCGCGCATCGACCGCGAGATGCGCAAACGCGAACGCCCGTCCGACCATGCACCCGTCATCGCCGAGATCATTGATCGCGAATGAACCGCTGAGCGGAGAAGATCGATAGGGCCCAGCTTCGCTGGGCGATGCAGCCGTCGCAACTCACCAATCGCGCGCTACGCCTTCGGGAAATCAGCCCCCCGCGCGACCGCTTCCCACTCGATAAAATCCTCGCGCAACTCGTCGAGCTTGGCCATCGCCAGATCATGCGCCGCGTTGCCGAGCAGCAGATGGTGCGGCGGATTTCCCGACTCGACGGCCTTGATGATCGCCTGCACGGCGCGCACCGGGTCGCCCGGCTGCTTGCCCGAGTTCTCACGCAGCTGCTTCATCTTGAGGCCGACAGTCGGCTCATAATCGTCGATACGCGACGGTGTCTCGGCCGCCGAGCGACCCGCCCAGTCGGTGCGAAAACCGCTCGGCTCGACGATCATGACCTTGATGCCAAGCGGCTCGACTTCCTGCCACAGTGCTTCGGACAGACCCTCGACGGCAAACTTCGTCGCATTGTAATAACCGAGCGCGGGGAACGAGCGCAGACCGGCGAGCGACGACAGATTGACGATGAAGCCGCTCTTCTGCTCGCGCATCTGCGGCAGAACGGCAGCCGTCATCCGGCCAAGGCCAAAAACATTGACGTCGAACATCCAGCGCACGCGCTCTTCGTCGCTCTCTTCGACCGAGCCGAAGTAGCCGAGGCCGGCGTTATTCACCAGCACGTCGATGCGACCGAAATGCTGCTCTGCCGCTTTGACCGCTGCGTCGACCTCGCCTTGCACGGTGACATCGAGTTTGACGACCAGCGCCTTGCCGAGTGTAGACAGATCGCTGAGATCAGCCGGATTTCGCGCGGTGACCACCACACGATAGCCGCCCTCGAGCAGCTGTTTGGCCAGTTCGCGGCCAAAGCCGGTCGAGCAGCCGGTGATGAACCAGACGGGTTTTTCGCTACCGGCGGAATTGCTGCTTGTCATTTTTTCTCTCCATTGAGGTGTCGGACACAGGCCATTATCCGCTCTTTTTGATCCTGCGAGCCGCGCCGCCACTTGCCGGCGCAGTTGACTCGTGCAACGATGGGCGTTCGATCAGGTCAAGGAAATGCACATGAAACAATCGCCGGCGACCCTGCCTGCTTCGTCGCAACCGATCGGAGAAACGCAGATGGACCTCCTGCTCTGGCGCCACGCCGAAGCGGTGGACGGCAGCCCCGACGCCAAACGCAAGCTCACGCCGCGCGGGCAGACGCAGGCGCGGCAGATGTCTGTCTGGCTCACGCAGCACGCGCCAAAAGATCTGCGTATCATCGCCAGCCCGGCGCTGCGCTGCCAGCAGACCGCCGAAGCACTCGGCCGGCCTTTCGCGACCGACCCGCGCCTCGCCACCGACGGCAACGTCGCCACCCTGGTCGCCGCCACCGGCTGGCCCGACGGCGGCGCGGTGCTCATCGTCGGCCACCAGCCGACGCTCGGCCAAACCGCCGCGCTGCTTCTCTCCGGCGAGGAGGCCGAGTGGGCGATCAAAAAAGGCGCGCTGTGGTGGTTTTCGAACCGCACCCGGCGCGGCGAAACGCAGACGATACTGCGGGCGGTGATGGCACCGGACTCCGTGTAAGCGGGGTCCGCGTGTCCGGTCGACATGCACCAAAATTGGTGCTAAATCAAGCACCCTAAACCGTTTCAGTTGCGAGACTTGCATGGACACCCTCTACGCCAATATGACCGTCAGCGTCACCGACGTAAAGCGTAATTTTGCCGAAATTATCAAACAGACCGACGAATGTCCGGTGGCCATCCTCAATCACAATAGACCTGCGGCCTATCTCGTCCCGGCGGCGCATTACGAACGTTTGATGAACTACCTTGAAGACCTGGAAGATGCCAAACTGATTCGGGACAGGGCCGCGGGCCCGTTTATCGAGGTCGGTCTGGATGAGCTATAAGCTGCGCTTTCACAAGTTGGCATCGCCGAGTGGAAAAAGCTCGACAAGAGCGGTCGCGAACCTTTCAAGCGCAAACTTGCCGAGCGCCTCGACAATCCGCAGGTGCCCGGCGCAGCACTCTCAGGGATGCCGGACTGCTACCGAATCAAGCTATTGCGCATCGGCTATCGACTGGTCTATCGGGTCGAAGACGATGTCGTATTCGTTACGATCGTCGCCGTCGGCAAACGCGACAAGTTCAAAGTTTACGAATCTGCGCAGTCAAGACGCTGATTAATATCCGCACCCATAACAGCATGACCCGTGGGGCGTGACAGTTTTCGTCTGGCAACTGCCGGAAATCGTCACTTTTCTCGATGATGCAAGCCGGCGCCCCACGCAATAGCGACGTTTGCTCTCCGTATACCGTCTGGCACGATAAGTGCGTCACACGCCGCGAGCGCCGATTGGCGTTACTCTCCAGGAGAAACACGATGAAAACTCTGCAAAAAGGCTTCACCCTGATCGAACTGATGATCGTCGTCGCGATCATCGGTATTTTGGCAGCGGTCGCACTGCCGGCGTATCAGGATTACACCATACGCGCGAAAGTCAGTGAGGGCTTAGTCCTCGCGTCCGCATTAAGGACAGCGATCGCCGAAACCCATACTGCCAGGGGTCCCGGCACAAAAATTTGCACCACGCAAGCCGAATGTGATGCGCTCGGTACGTCAGTAATGGATGCCGCGGCCTTGGCAGCAAACCGGAACGTGGCGTCGGTTACGAGCAATCTTGCGGGCGTAATAACCATCACATATAAGCCGGCGGTTGTTCCTGCCGCTAACAGCACTATCGTCATTACGCCGACCCCCGTGGATTTGAGCGTAGCCGCCAGCGCCGGCCAGACCATTTCCTGGAATTGCACAACGGGCACGCTGCTACAGAAATTCCGCCCTGCTACGTGCCGCACTTGATTTAGCAATATCGCATAGCGACAAGGAGCCCTCGGTCTCAATTTTGGGCGCAGTACGAAAAGCCTCGCCGCGGCGGGGCTTTTTTTCGTCGCCAGAAGGAGAAAATGCTGCGAAAAACGGAACGCAGGTTTTTTGCTTTAATTTTAGTTTTTGGGCCGCTGTCCGCCGTGTAAGCCGTCTTGCAACGGGGCTAGGTCCGGTTTTCGCGTTCGCCCGCCTACGTACCCGCCCAAAAGACGTTCATCCGACTCACTCTTGCCTTGGCGGCTTTTTTGGTATGCAATACCGCATTCCTTTGACCATCTGGTTCCCCATGGCTGAAAGCAAAAATTACCAGATCACAGTGAGCGCCTCCCCGCAGTTCATCGCCGACCAGTCGGACCCGGCGGCCGATCGTTATGTGTTTGCTTATACGATCACCATCGACAACACCGGAACCGTTCCGGCGCAGCTGATTTCGCGGCACTGGATCATTACCGACAGCAACGCGCGCGTGCAGGAGGTGCGCGGACTTGGCGTCGTCGGGCAGCAGCCCTTGCTCCAGCCGGGCGAAAAATTCGAGTACACCAGCGCCTGCCAGCTCGAGACGCCGGTTGGGACGATGCGTGGCAGCTATCAGATGACGGCCGAGGACGGAACGCAGTTCGAGGCGCTGGTCGCCGAATTTACGCTGTCGATTCCGCGCGTATTGCACTAGGGTCAAGACCGACGAGGACATGGCGATGTATCTTGAAGCCTGCCTCGAAGAAGCTGGAGACGATGCTGCCTTCATCGCGGCAGCGCTAGGGGACATTGCCCGCGCCAAGGGAATGACTCAGCTTGCCCGCGCAACGGGCCTGGGGCGCGAAAGCCTCTACAAGGCACTTTCCGGCGAGGGGAATCCCAGCTTCGCAACCATCCTCAAGGTCCTGCACGCGCTGGGCCTTAAACTGCGCGCCGAGACTGCCCATGCCTGACATCAGCCATAATCTCACTGCCGCGGCGAGCCGTGTCAGCCACACCCGCTGTGCCCCACTGAGAAGCCGCATCGCGCAGCAGAGCTGCGCTCCTTGGCGTCCCGACGCTTTGACCTTGAGCGCTGGCCACGATAGACTATGCAGAAATCTGCATTTTGAAAGATTTCGCCATGAGAACCACACTCGATATCGACGATGCGTTGCTGCGCCAGGCCAAGTCGTTTGCGGCCAGCGAACATACCAGCCTGACCCGCCTGATTGAAGAAAGCCTGTGCATGCGCCTGCGGACGCGACAATCCGCCGCACCAAGCGCCGCGTGCCAGACGCTACCCGTCTATACCGGTCGCGGTGGCTTGCAATCGGCCATCAGCAACACCTTGAGCCAGCGCGCCTTGCTCGACGCCGCAGATGAACTGGACGGCGAGCGGTGACTCCCGATGTCAATATTCTGGTCGCGGCATCGCGGCACGATCACCCGCATCATCGACCGGCCTTGGCCTGGCTGGAAGAGTCCCTCGCCCGCAGCCGCAACGGCGGGTCGCTGGTCATCCTGCCGATGGTCGCCTCAGGCTTCTTGCGCCTGGTGACCCATCCGAGGGTCTTCATCGAACCGACGCCGATCGATGCAGCGCTTGCTTTTTTGCGCGCCGTTCTGGCTTCCCCAGGCGTGTCGCTTCTCTCGCTGGGCCGCGAGTGGTCAGCGTTTGAATTGCTGTGCAGCCAACACGGATTGGCCGGCAATGCGATTCCTGACGCCTGGATTGCAGCAGCTACGCAAAGCTACCACCTGCACCTGGTCACTTTCGACAAGGGTTTCCGCAAGTTGCTCAAGCCAAGCAGGGTGACCGTGCTCAAGGCGTGAGAATCGGGGGCCAAGAAGCGTGGCTCAGACCACATCAAGACCGCCGCGGACATGGCGGTGTATCTTGAAGCCTGCCTCAAAGAAGCTGGAGACGATGCTGCCTTCATCGCGGCAGCGCTGGGGGATATTGCCCGCGCCAAGGGAATGACTCAGCTCGCCCGCGAAACCCTGGGCGCGAAAGCCTCTACAAGGCACTTTCCGGCGAGGGAATCCAAGCTTCAGCTCCGAAAATCGCAGGCCGCATCGCGCAGCACAGCTGCGCTCCTACGAAAATCGCGACGGCCTGCGGAGCGGTCGTATCGCGCAGCACAGCTGCGCTCCTACGATAAATCGCCCCGGCGGACCCCTTGGCGACAGCCCATCCATGGCACGATTCAGGTATTGAATGACGGGGATAAGGTGCTATTCTCAACGTTACTACAAATGTAGCGAAGGAGCTCCGAATGCCTGCCACCACATCCATCCGGATCGATCAGACTCTCTATGATCAAGCAAAAGCTGATGCCTCGGCCGAGCACCGGACGATCGCCGGCCAAGTCGAATTCTGGGCCAAGGTCGGACGGGCAGCACTGGACAACCCTGACCTGCCGGTGAGCTTTGTCGCCGAATCCTTGGCTTCGCTGGCTGAACCTCGGGAACACGCCACCCCATTCATGCCGAGGAAGCGTACTGCATGAGTTATGGCGTTCAACAAACGCGCCGTTTCGCCAGACAGTACAAAAAACTTCACGACAACGTCGCTGCGGAGGTCGACTCGGCTGTTGCCACCGTGGCCGCCAAACCTTCGCTCGGCGAGCGGAAAAAAGGCGACCTGGCCAAGCTATTGGTCTACACATTCCGCAGCCAGGGTCAGCTATATCTCCTCGGCTACACCCTCGATGAGCAGGTCAGGCTGGTGTATCTGGAAGCCGTCGGCCCGCACGAGAATTTTTATCGCGACCTGAAACGAGGCTGAAAGCGGTTATTCTCGCCGCACGTCAAGACCGATAGCGCAGGTTTTTTCTCGGACCCCACTTTATTGGGCGGTCAGGACGATGCGAACTCAACTGCGGTAATCGGCGTTGATTTTCACGTAGTCGTAGGAAAAATCGCAGCTGTAGACCTTTGCCGTAGCAGCGCCGCGACCGAGGTCGATGCGCACGCTGATTTCGGCGGCCTGCATGATGCGCGCGCCGGCTTCTTCGTGATACGCCGCGGCGCGGCCGCCGTTTTCGGCGACGAGCACTTCTTCGCCGCAACTGCCCAGCCATACCCGGACCTGATCGACGTCGAGCGCATCGACGTCGGCGTAGCCGATCGCGGCGAGGATGCGGCCAAGGTTCGGGTCGGAGGCGAAGAACGCGGTCTTGACCAACGGCGAGTGGCCGATGGCGTAGCCGACGCGCTTGCATTCGCCGCGATCGCGGCCGCCTTCGACGGCGATGGTGATGAACTTGGTCGCGCCTTCGCCGTCGCGGATGATCGCCTGCGCGAGTTCGAGAGCGACGCCGCTGATCGCCGCGCGCAGCTCGGCGTAGCCAGGCGCGTCGGCGGCGGCGAAGCGGACGCCGGACTGCCCGCTAGCGATGACGATAAAGGAATCGTTGGTCGAGGTGTCGCCGTCGACGGTAATGCAGTTGAACGACTCGTCGGCGGCGCCCGCCGCCAACTGTCGCAAGAGCGGCTCGGCAACACCGGCGTCGGTGGCGACGAAACCAAGCATCGTCGCCATATTCGGCCGGATCATTCCGGCGCCCTTGCTCATGCCGCTGATGGTCACTGTCCCGCCGTTAATTACGAGTTGCCGCGACGCCACCTTGGCGACGGTGTCGGTGGTCATGATGGCGTGCGCCGCGGCGTGCCAATGGTCGGCGCGAAGATCTTCGGCACAGCGCGGCAGGCCGGCGATCAGCCGGTCGACGGGCAAGGGTTCGAGGATGACGCCGGTCGACAACGGCAGCACCTGGCTGGAAGTGATGCCGAGCAGTTGGCCGACCGCGTCACACGTTTGCTGCGCGGCGCGCAGCCCGGGCTCGCCGGTCCCGGCGTTGGCGTTACCGGTATTGATCACCAGCGCGCGAATTTCGCTGCCCGAAGCGAGATGGCGGCGGCACAGTTGTACTGGCGCGGCGCAAAAGCGATTTTGCGTAAACACGCCGGCGACCGTGCAGCCCGGATCGAGCACGAGCAACGTCAAGTCGCGGCGGCCGGCCTTGCGTATGCCGGCTTCGGCGACGCCGAGGCGGACGCCGGCGACGGGAAACAGCGCGTCCGGCGCGGGCGTTGCGTAATTGACAGTCATATTTAAAAACCTTTAACCACAGAGACACAGGGACACAGAGAAAAGCGACTCACGCAGCACTTCTCTGAGTCTCTGTGTCTCTGTGGTGAATCGTGTCGTTTAGTTGATCAGGTCAGCTTGCCGTGGCACTGCTTGTATTTTTTGCCCGAGCCGCAGGGGCAGGGATCGTTGCGGCCGACTTTCGGGCCGGCGTGGATCGGCTGCGGTTTTCCGTCTTCGTCGTCGGCAACGCCGATGACGTCGTCGTAATCAGCGTGATGGTACTGGACGTTCTGCACCTCGGCGCGCGGCGCCGTTTCCTCGACTTCTTCGGCACGCACCTGGACGGTCATCAAGAGGCGGCTGACTTCGACGCGGACGCTGTCGAGCAGTGTCTCGAAGAGTTCGAAGGCTTCGCGCTTGTATTCCTGCTTCGGGTTCTTCTGCGCGTAACCGCGCAGGTGGATGCCCTGGCGCAAGTGGTCGAGCGCCGCGAGGTGTTCGCGCCAGTGCGTATCGAGGCTTTGCAGCATGACGTTGCGCTCGAACTGGTGGAAGCTCTCGGCGCCGACGAGTTCGACCTTGGCGAGATAACTCGCGTCGGCCTGCTCGATGATGCGCTTGACGATCGCCTCGTCGCCGAGCGTCGGCTCGGACTTGAACCAGTCGACGACCGGCAGTGGCAGCAGCCATTCGGCTGCGAGTTCCTTCTCGAGCGCCGGCAGCTCCCACTGCTCTTCGACGCTTTCGGCCGGGACGAAACGGCGGAAGACGTCGTGCACCACGCCCTGGCGCATGGCGGTAATCGTCTCCGAGATATCCTCGGTTTCGAGCAACTCGTTGCGCTGCGTATAAATGACCTTACGCTGGTCGTTGGCGACGTCGTCGTACTCGAGCAGTTGCTTGCGGATGTCGAAGTTGCGGCTTTCGACCTTGCGCTGCGCCGATTCGAGCGAGCGCGAAACGAGCGGGTGCTCGATCGCTTCGCCTTCGGGCATCTTCAGCCGCTCCATGATCGTCTTCAGACGATCGCCGGCGAAAATGCGCAGCAGCGAATCGTCGAGCGCGAGATAGAAGCGCGATGAACCGGGGTCGCCCTGGCGACCCGACCGGCCGCGCAACTGGTTGTCGATGCGCCGAGACTCGTGACGCTCGGAACCGATAATGTGCAGCCCGCCGGCAGCGACGACCTGATTGTGCAGCACCTGCCAATCGGCATTCACGGCAGCCGTGCGGGCCTCTTTTTCGGCCGCGTCGAGCGTCTCGTCATCGCGCAGCGCCGAGAGTTCTTTGACGATGCTGCCGCCGAGAACGATGTCCGTCCCGCGCCCAGCCATGTTGGTGGCGATCGTCACCATTCCCGGACGGCCGGCCTGGACGACGATCTCGGCTTCGCGCGCGTGCTGCTTGGCGTTGAGCACCTGGTGCGCCAGTTTTTCGCCGTCGAGCAGATTCGAGAGCAGTTCCGAATTCTCGATCGACGTCGTGCCGACGAGCACCGGCTGGCCGCGTTCGCGGCAGGCGCGGATGTCGGTGATGATGGCCTCGTATTTTTCCTTGGCGGTGCGGAAAATCTGGTCGTTGTGGTCGCCCCGGACCATCGGCACGTTGGTCGGAATGACGACCGTCTCGAGGCCGTAGATCTGCTGGAATTCGTAGGCTTCGGTATCGGCCGTGCCGGTCATCCCGGCGAGCTTGCCGTACATCCGGAAGTAGTTCTGGAAGGTAATCGAGGCCAGCGTCTGGTTTTCGTTCTGGATCGCCACGCCTTCCTTGGCTTCGACCGCCTGATGCAGACCGTCGGACCAGCGGCGCCCGGACATCAGGCGCCCGGTGAATTCGTCGACGATGA
>Ga0105048_10009330_pt1 | contig 15629 bp, 13 predicted proteins | sample MAT05_FD_78382 | JGI IMG/M metagenome (GOLD analysis project Ga0105048, IMG submission 78382) | Freshwater microbial communities from Lake Fryxell liftoff mats and glacier meltwater in Antarctica - MAT-05 | ecosystem: Environmental > Aquatic > Freshwater > Ice > Liftoff microbial mat | place... | reverse complement strand
GGTGAAAAGGAAGATAAAAAGGACAAGGGTTTGTGGTTGGTTTTTTGGTTGGCACTTACCTCTGGTTTGGTGGCATTGCTCACCCCATGTGTATTTCCAATGATCCCGATGACGGTGAGTTTTTTTATTAAAAACAAAGACCGTAAAAAGGCCATCAGAGATGGGATGGTTTTCGCACTTTCCATTATAGTTATCTACGTTGTGCTTGGCACAATTGTGGCGTTCACCTTTGGCGCAAATGCAGCCAATTGGCTAAGCACGCATTGGATACCCAATGTGTTTTTCTTTATTATTTTCGTTGTTTTTGCAGCAAGCTTTTTCGGCGCATTCGAAATTGTACTTCCTTCCAGTTGGGTAAATGCAATGGACAAACGTGCCGACCAAGGGGGAATGACTGGCCCTATTTTTATGGCATTTACCATTGCCTTAGTTTCGTTCAGTTGCACCGGCCCTATTGTAGGCACTGTGTTGGTTGAAGCCGCAAAAGGGGGAGTTATTACCCCAATTATTGCCATGCTGGGTTTCTCACTCGCTTTTGCGCTTCCTTTCGGGTTATTGGTTGTTTTCCCAAGTTACCTTTCAAGTCTGCCGAAAAGTGGTGGTTGGCTTAATTCTGTAAAAGTTGTTTTAGGTTTTGTTGAATTGGCCTTTGCCCTTAAATTCCTTAGCACTGCGGACCAAACCTACCATTGGCGATTGCTAGACCGCGAAGTATATTTGGTTTTGTGGATTGTGATATTTGGATTGTTAGGTCTATATCTTTTGGGTAAAATCAAATTTTCACACGACAGCGAAATGCCCCATTTGGGTGTTGGCCGTTTAGGTCTGTCAATTATAACGTTGGGTTTTGTCATGTATATGATTCCAGGGCTTTGGGGTGCGCCGCTAAAATTTTTAGCCGGTTATTTGCCTCCAATGGCCACGCAAGATTTCGACATGAACCGAATCGTGCTTGAGGCAAATGGGAAAGCGGAAGCTACCTGCGGTGTTGCTTTGTATGCCGATGAACTTCATTTACCCCATGGCATAAAAGGCTATTTCGATTATGAACAAGCATTGGCTTGCAGCAAAGAACAGAAAAAACCTGTTTTTATAGATTTCACTGGCCATGGCTGTGTAAACTGCAGGCGCATGGAAGAGAAAGTTTGGAGTGATCCAGCTGTGCTGAACATTCTTAAAAATGATTACGTCGTTGTTTCACTTTATGTAGATGACAAGAAAATTAAACTGCCTGCAAATGAATATTTCACCGGCAGAAGTAGTGGTGCAAAAATTATAAAATTGGGGGACAAAAATGCCGAAATACAGGCCTGTTATTTCAATAGCAACAGCCAACCTATGTATATTTTAATGAATGAATCTGAAACCATGTTGCAAAATCCAGGCAGCGCGCAAACCTTTGATTATAACGCGAAAAAATTTGCCGATTTCTTAAAAAATGGTTTGGCTGAATATAAAAGAATAGGGAAACTATAATGAATAATAGAATCCTCTCCCATTTTACAGAAGCCGCAGAAGTCCTTCACAGATTTGTTGGTGATTCTGCCAATTTCATTAAAATAGAATATGGGGCTGAAATAATTTCTGAAGCTTTAAAAAGTGGCCATAAAATTATCAGTTGCGGCAACGGGGGAAGTCATTGCGACGCTATGCATTTTGCAGAAGAACTATCCGGCAGATACAAAGAAAATCGCAGACCTTTTGCGGCCTTAGCGATTAGTGACGCCAGCCATATTACCTGTGTTGGCAATGATTTTGGTTTTGAATATATCTTTAGCCGATTTATAGAAGGCATTGGCAGTAAGGGCGATGTTTTGTTTGCCATTTCAACCAGCGGTAACAGCGGAAATGTTCTGAATGCCTGTGCAGCGGCGAGAGAAAAAGGAATGAAGATCATTGGCCTTACCGGAAATGACGGTGGGAAATTGGCAAAATTAGTGGATGTTGAAATCCGTGTTCCTTTTCACGGCTATGCCGACAGAATTCAGGAAATCCATATTAAAGTTATCCATTGTTTGATAGATTCTATCGAACATAACCTGTTATAAAAGTTTTCTGCTTTAGTTTCCAAATTCACCATATTCATCGTCATCTTCATTTTCCATGAAATGTCGTTGATTTTTAATCTTTTTGGATGGATAAAATTTAACATAAAGCAATGAAAGTAGCACACCCGCTATTGCTCCAGACAGGTGTCCATCCCAAGAAACTTTTGTATCTAAGGGAATAAGCCCCCAAATCATACTGCCATAGTATATAGCCACAATAAGGGAAATGATTTTTAAGCTTCTATTATGTGACAACACACCAGCAGTAAACAAGAAAACCGATATTGCATACACTACGCCACTTGCCCCAATATGGAAAAACCCAGGCCTGGCAATAAAGAACATGAGTACGCCCGTAAATATCCAAGAACCAATTAAAATTAAAACTGCCACTTTGTCGTAAAACAAAAACAACAAAGCAAGAAGGCCGGCTAGCGCAGTAATGTTTGAAAACAAATGCTCGGCGTTTCCATGAACAAATACGGTAGTAAAAATACCCCACCATTGGTGAATATCCCATGGATGAATACCAAAATAAGAAGGGTTTATGTCGAACATTGTTTGCATGCTGTATGCACTTACAATGGCTAAAATTGAAAGAAGTGGAACTAGGAATTTGGAAAATATATCATTCCAAAGATTTGATTTAGAGTTCAATGGTACAATTCAGCCATTCAGCATCAAATGTTACACCATGTTTTTTATAGAACTTTATGGCAGGTTCATTCCATTCCAATACTTGCCAAGTCATTCTGGTGTGCTTTTTTTCTTTAGCAAAATCTAGGCAAGCGTCTAGCAATGCAGAGCCAACACCTAATTTCCGATATTCGTCTTTTACCACCAAATCTTCTAAATACAGCACTGGGCCTTTCCAAGTGGAATAACGAATATAGCAAATTGCCATGCCCAGAAGATCATTCTGTTTGCCATCATCCATTCGTTTTTGGCGGGTTGCTACCCACGCATAAAAGATTGGATTTTCTCCAAATCCATGAAAACGAATATTTTCTGGTGAATTTACAACCTGATTTGGTGCTCGTTCATATTCCGCTAGGAGTTGAATGAGGTTAAAAATTTCTGTAGAATCTTCAGGAATGGCTCTTCTAATTTCGAATGCTAGTTCCATCTAGCGAACCGCTAGTTTTAAGGTTTTGGTGGCTTCACCGCTTTTCAACTGAACAAAGTATATGCCTTTATCTAATTTGGCATCAGCCAACTCAATTCTCACCTTCCCATTCATAAAATCCACATGTTTCAGTGGCACAACATAGACTACTTGTCCCAGAACATTGGTAATATTTATGACCGTAATGGGATATTCAGATTCTGTAAAATCTAGATTTATGTCAAAAAAATCTCCGGTAACCGGATTTGGATTCAAGGTAAAACCTGGCCCACTAGAAACAGGATATGCCCTCACAGTTGCTACTAAAGGCAACAACATCAACAATATAGTAAGTATTTTCTTCAAAGTTCAATCTCCTCCGATGCGAAAATAAAACAAAAAAGGCACTTTTGCAAGTGCCTTTTAAATTTTCTTTGATAAAAGAATTACTTCTTTTCTTCTTTTTTAATTTCAACTTTAACTGTAGTGTCAGCTTTAGGAGTAGTGTCTGCAGGTGCAGCAACTGGCTCAGCAACCTTCATAGAGTCAGCCATAGTTGAATCGGTTTTTCCAGCATCTGTGCTAGAATTGCAAGCTGCAAAAGCGAACATAGCGCAAGCAGCGATAGCGAAATAGATCTTTTTCATTTTTTGTTCTTCCTGATTAAATGTGGTGCAAAAGTACAAACATTTTAGAAATATACAAGCAAAATTTTATTTTTTTTAAAAAATATTCAAAAAATAAGGAAAACTATGACTGTTATAGGTCGAAGCGTGTTTGAGAACCAACCATTAAAAAACAAAACTATTTGTATGTAACAAAAGTTAGCAACGTCAAAATTGAATTGTAGATGTGTAATTTGAAAGTAACAAGGGTCTAACTATTGCTTTGGCATCAATTCAGTTTTCTTGCGCTGGGCAAATAAACTTTGCACGTATATATAGCCTCCAATTAAAACAATAACTGCAATAAACAATACAGCCAGTTGGGCGCTTAATTTGGGAGCTATAGGAAATAATAAAATAATGGTAACATTCACCGCCAATTGCGCCAAAAAATAATAAACGCTTACCCTTAAATGCGCCAATTTGCCTTTGTGCACTAACTTTTTAAACAGAAAATCTCGGTGCGGAACAAAAATATTTTCCCTCAGAATTAACTTATAACAAACCGTTAATCCAGCATCTGCACCAAAAACACTAAATAGCAGAAGGTAAATATAATTGCCTGAGGCTAACAATAGGTTGTACATTAGGAAAAGAATAATAAATGCGGCACCAATGCTTCCCACATCTCCGATAAAAGCCAATGCATGATTTCGAATATTGAAAAATCCAAAAACTGCCAATGGTGCCATAATGGCCAAAATAAAATGCGTATTGGTAAATTTTAAATGCTGCCCTTGCAAATCCACCAATGATTCATTTAAGAAGGCCAGACAGCCCAGAACCAAAAGGCAATGTAGCGTAAGCATGCCATTGATTCCGTCCATGAAGTTGTATGCATTTAGTACCCCCACACCAAACAAAATTGCAGCAATGGCTAATGCCCAAATACTCCCTCCTGCGCTGTGAAAAGGCAGTTGATAAACCATAATTGCCACCGAAAATATTTGAAAAAACAACCGTAAGGAATGTTTCAAAAAATACAAATCGTCGATAAAACTAACCATCGTGAGTAAAAAAAAACCCAATACAAAATAGGATGGCAACTGGTAAGGCTCGAAGAATAAGTAAATTACAAAAGCCAAAACCAGTATAATACCCATTCCAGTTACGGTAGGCTGCCTATGACTGCTTCTTCCGTTGGGGTGGTCATGCAGTCCAAAACGTCTAGCCATTTTCATGAAAACCAGAGCTCCGATGCTACATCCAGATAAGGTGCTTAATACAATGGGTAAAGTCAAATTCAACCTCCTTAAACTTGGGGGCAAATATACTGTGCTTCTTTCAAATTACGACATCTATTTGCAATGCTGTAGTGCTAAATAGACATTAAAAAGTTTTTAATACATGGATTCTATTTCCTTTGAGAATTTTTCCATCACTACTTTCCTCTTAATTTTTAATGTAGCGGTAAGTTCTCCATTCTCAATACTGAAAGCATTTCTCTTTACAATAAATTCTTTAATTCTCTCAAACTTAGCCAATTGTTCTGATAGCTTTCGAATATCTAAGTTTAACCAATCAACAATCTTTTGGTCTACAATAAATCCGTCTGATTCTTCAAAAAACGCCTTATTTACTCCAAATTTTTCTTCCAATTCTTCAGCATTGGGTATAATAATGGCTGTAATATACTCTCGTTTATCACCAAGAATAATTATTTGTTCAATTTTAGCACTACGTAGATATATATTTTCAACCTGTGTAGGAAAAACATTTTTACCCAAACTGGTTACAAGCATATTTTTTAGCCTGTCTGTAATTTTAAGGTAGCCCTTTTCGAATTTTCCAATATCCCCAGTATGAAACCATCCTTCATTGTCAAAAACTTTGGCCGTTTCTGATGGATTGTTCCAATAGCCTTTCATGATATTGGGCCCCATTGCCAATATTTCACCTTCCTCAGACTCAAAATCAGGGTTAAAAGAGTAATAAGATTGTTCTGTAATTAATTCACCCGTAACTATATTTTGTATCGCAACCTTTTGTCTTGGAGCAATTCTGCCTACAGTGCCAAAGATTTGACGGTTGTATTCATTTACAGTTATAAAAGGAGAAGTTTCTGTGAGACCAAACCCTTCTTGCACTTTTAGTCCCAAATTGCCAAAAAATTCTCCCACGTGCTTGGGTAAAGCTCCGCCTCCTGAAACAAACAATTTCATTTTGCCTCCCATTTTTGCTTTTAATTTTGAATAAACCAGTTTTTCGGCCAACTTATGCTGGTAAGCCAAAATAAAACCTGGTGTCTGACCCTTTTCACGGATTACCCTTGCCTTTTCTCCTACACCCAGTGCCCAAAAAAAGATTGCCTTTTTAATACCGCCTGCACCCGTTGCATTTTTTACCACTTTGTCGTGTATTTTTTCTAACAATCTAGGTACACATGCCATTATGGAAGGCCTAACTTCCCCTATATTTTGAGAGACCTTTTCTATACTTTCGGCAAAAGCAACCTGTGCACCTATGTATGTGCCTAAATAGTAAGTAGCCATTCGTTCGTAAACGTGGCACAGCGGTAAAAAACTTAAATACCGATCGTCTTTGTTTATATCAGGAACCAAATCATACGCGTCAAAACAATTTGTAATAAAATTGCCATGGGTAAGCATTGCTCCCTTAGGCACACCGGTAGTGCCGCTGGTATATATAAGGGTTGAAAGATCTTCTCTAACAATGGTTTTAAATTGTGCCTCGATAAAAGCAGTCCATTTAGAAATAAGTGTTCCGCCCAATTCTATAACATTGGTAAACGTGTGAAACTTATCCGTTTGTTCTAAATCTTCTGGAATACCAACTACTTGTATAATAGTTGGACAATCGCTTTCTATTTTTTTAAATTTCTTTATTGAAAAATGATTGCCGATGAACAAAACCTTTGCTCCGCTGTCGTTAATAATGAATTGTGTTTCTTCCGGTGTTAGGGTAGAATAAATACTTACGTTTACCAAACCCAATTTTTGCAAAGCTTGATCTATACAATAATATTCTGGATTATTCTCCATCAATATGGCAACACGGTCGCCTTTTTGCAAGCCCAACTCCATAAACCAAGCTGCCAAACTGTTGATTTTGGTTAACAATTCTGCGTAACTGTACTCTCTCCAGTTTCCATTTTCTTTGCGGAGCAAATAGGTTTTGGAAGGAGTGTGTATATTGTTTGCTGCGTTTAAAAACAACTCGTGTAACGAATTGTATCCTGGGTCATTTAGTACAATGGTTTGAGTTTTATTCATGCGTAATAAAAAACAAAAGTGCTGCAAAAAACTGACATGTGCAACCTTGGCATTTTAGAAAAAATATGTTTTGCCTATTTTCTAAAAACCCGCTTCACCCATATGTCTGGGAATTCTAGTTGTTCCTGCCATTTTATTTGCTCGGCCTCCTCATTGGTTTCAGCCTGTAAAATGTAAACATAGTAGTATTTAGATTCAGGATAAAAGAATTTATAAGCAGAATATCCTTTGGCGTACATGATTTTAATATATTTGTTGGCATTGCTTTCCAATCGAAATGTACCAATCGTTACAAAATAACCGTTGGAGGGTGGTTCTTGTCTTAGATCTTTTAAAAATATTTTACCGGTATCGTAACCCAACTTTAACAATTTCATGTCTTCAAATGATCCAATCACAATCGTATCATGTTGGAGTTTGATGGTTTCAACTGAAATAACATTCCCTGAGGAACCTACTGTAATTTCCTTTTTTTCTGGCAATACGCTTCCATTTTTAGAGGTATTGCTAGAATCAGAATCAATTTTATTTACTGTAATTGCATCGTAGTCCAAATCTTTTACCAATTCCGATGTTTTGCCTAAGTTTATGGATGTAAAAAATTCGTGCCCTGCGCCCAACAATTTAGAGGTGCTGCTGTAAGGCATAGAATATGAATATCCAATTTTAATAGACTTGTTAATGCTTGCACCCAATTGAAAGGACATGTTTTTATTGCCGGCACTGTGAATACCCATCCAAAAAGCATCTTTTGCGTAAAAATTTAATCCATAATTCAACAAAGTACTTCTGAAGTTAAATATATTTAAACTTATCACAGGCTGAAGGATTAATTCCTTGGATATTTTCAATCTCGCAGACATAAATGCATTGCTCAATGTAGAAAGGCCATAAATTGCATTGTAATTGTAATAATCATACCCAAATCGAGGGTTTGTAAGTCTACCAGAGCTAAAACCCATCAGAAAACCTGCAGTTTGGTAGCAAACAGAAGCCTTTAAGTCGAATTTATTGTCTGGTTTTCCTTGTTGTAAACTTAAATAATATGGATCATCTTGATTAATCACATCAATAGCATTGGGATTGAACCGCTGTGAAAGCAAGCCAAAAGAGGCCGCCGTGTGCAATTTGGATTTTTTTCCCAACTTTAATGAATAAACATAAGAAACGTATGCATTGTATAAGGTACTAAAACCAATTTTTTCTTGGGCAAAATTTACCCCAAACCCAACGTGTTTTTCAGGATTTGGGAATATGGCACTCAACAGAATATTTGTAGGACTGCCTTTAACGCCGGTGAACAATCTGTTGTAAAAAACATTCAACGATGAATTGTTTGCTGCATTGATAGCGGCGGGATTAACGATACTAAAGTCTTGGTAGTATTGATCTACACGTGTTGCTATTTGGGCGTCCAAATTCAAAAATGCAATACCCAATATTAGAGATAGTATGGTTTTTTTCATCAACGTGCTACATGTAAATACCCTTTTAACGGTTCCTTTTCGGTGGGAATTTCAATAATATAAAGGTAATTTCCTACCGGAAGATTTCCACCGGTATTGTTTGTTCCAAGCCAAGTATGATCATAACCTACATTCTTAACATACACCAATTCTCCCAAACTGCTGTAAATGCTTACCTTGCTGTTTTCAATATTAGGCACTTCTCTTAAATCCCATGCATCATTTTTACCATCCCCATTGGGTGTAATCATGTTGGGTATTCTAATAAATAAGGGTGCTTTTACAAGTACCAAAACACTATCATAGCCCACACAATTATTGCCATCTGTAACTTTTAGATAACACATTGTTGTAACCAACGGTTTCACTCGTGTTCGCACGGAATCCTGGGTTTCACAAATACCTGCGGGTGTCCAAAAGTATTTAATGCCTCCTCCTCCTTGTAAAATCAAATATCGTCCTTTAATCAAGGATGTATCAGGGCCAGCATTCGGAAAAACAGGAGGAAAGGCTTGCGCAGTAACGCTATCAGAAACAAAGCAAAAAGGGCTGGTGAATGCAGTTACCTTATAAATCCCGCTGTTAAACAAATAATGGATTCTATTGGTATCTCCATTGTTCCATTTTATATAGGCGCCGCCTGCAACTTGCACCCGCAGAGAATCATAGGCACAAAATGGATTGTTGCTACCTACATTTAAATTAATGCTGGGTTTACTGGTGATGCCGACTACATTCATGACACTATCCTTACATCCATCAGAAGTAGTAACAATATCCCAAACATTATATTTACCTCCAAATGAATAATTATGGGATACGGGATTGCCAGATCCCGTATAGGAATTGCCAAAACTCCAAAACACATTTGTGATGGTTGCTGCGCCTGCGGTGGAAGAATCTCTAAACTCAGCGGCCTTAGGCAAACAGAACGTTAAAGCCGAAAATTTAACGTTTATCTTATCGAATACTTTATAAACGTGTTCCGAACTGTCTTTGCAACCTTTATCTGAAGTTACAATCATTTTGACTCCAAAACTACCTGATTGTGTCATGGTAATTGAATTGGCTCCAGGTGTAGGTGGGGTGCCCCAAATATAAACTGTATTCAGAACTTGGCCTTGAAAGGTTTTGCTTACATCCTTTAATTTAAAGTTGTTTCCGGCATAGCACTGAATTGAATCATTGCCAGCAATTGACGGATCTAAATAAAATAAAGATTTAGGAGGTTGAAAAATGGTTACTTTTTTAAGAATTGTATCGAGGCATCCAGATTGACTAACCACTGCGACTGAAACATCATAAATTGCAGCTGCTGCAAATACTTTTGTAATTTTTTTACCTGTATTTTCAAATACTCCGTTTACAAACCATTTCCAATTTGAAATGCTGTCACCTGCATTGCCGCCAGTTCCATTAAAAAGCGTTTTTTCGGCAAAACAAATGTTGGAAGCTATAAATGTAGGATTTGGCGTTTTGTTTATAGAAATATCTTTTTTAAACGTGTCAGTGCAACCTGAATTGGATACAGTAATTAATTTTACGGTAAAGGAAATTGGCTGTGCATATGTATAACTGAAGCTTGCTTGAGACCTTGTGTTTCCATCACCCAATTCCCATTTGCGGATTTTTAACGTATCTGGAGCATCAATTGTTGTACTGTCGTCAAATTTAAGCGGCCTGCCTAAACATCCGTCACCTGTCAAAAATTTTGATTTGGGGCCGTTTTTTAAGTCAATTTGAAGTGTATAAACATCATCAAACCCTAGGCTATTCCAAACCCGCAAACTAACAGTAACCGGACCATTAGAGGTAAACGTGAATTTGGGCAAAGCCAAATTGGAAGTGTCTTTGGGATTGCCCGTTCCAAAATCCCATAACCTGCGGGTTATTGCGGATTTATTGCTAAACGAGGAATCCCTAAATTGAATGGGAGAATTGACACAAATACCACTATAGCCAAATTTGGCCAATGGAAATTTTTGACCCAAAGTATTTACACCGCCTGTCACATTGGCCAAAGCAATGTTGCCTAAAGTATCTGTGGTATTAGCAGAAGCGATTGTTCCTTTTAATTTCGCGGTTCCATTGCCTGCCAAATTTATATAATTTGAATTTCCATTCTGAAGAATCAATAACCTCAATTTCGAAGGCTCAAACACTTCATCGTCTATTTTACCAGAATCATATTGCACTCTTACCTTAAAAGAAGATGGCGTTGCTAAGCCAGTATATCGCAAATTCCAATAATGTACTTTGGAAATATTTTTTATACCCGTGGGCAATGTGCCTGTTGGGGCAGCTAATAAGTAAACTTGCGCAATGTATCGATTTTGCAAGGATGTATTTTGGTTGAAAGATAAAAACACCGGTCTGTAATCCTGGCCGGTTCCCATGGGAAAAAACAAATCCGTCACCACTGTTTGTATGTTTACACGGTAAAATCTGCCTTCAACAAAACTAAGTCGGCTGCCACCTAAGACTTTGCACGTAGTTGCAGCAATTAGATTACAGTTTGTTAAGGAAGCATCGATATAGCCATTGATGCAATTAATGGTATCGCTGACGACCAAATCTCTGCCACCAACAATGGTTAATTTAACACCGGCGGCATTCATGGTAATGGATTTAACCGAAATCACGTCCAACAAAATGAACGTAAGAGATTTTTTTAAATTGATTCTATCTGGATAAACCGTGCCTGCAATTTCTAACAAATCACTGCTATTGGCTATTTTTATTGCTGCATTTATTGTTTTCTTAGGTCCATTAGGAAAACCGGGCGTATTGGAACTTCCATTCCAACTATCATCCCCAAAGTCCCCATCTACGAAGAATGTATTTGCAGCTGCCAGACCACTATACAATCCTAGGGCACCTATAATAAATATCTTAACGAAATTAAGATTCATGCTCCGGTAGTGCGAAATTAAACATTCCGGGCGAAATTGAGAAACTTTATTTTTATTATTTTTAAATTTACCAAACAATATGTTGACAACCTTATACTGCTTCTGCTTCAACTGCCTGCACTTCAGGTACCATCCGTTTCAATAAATTTTCAATGCCTGCTTTTAAAGTCATGGTGCTAGATGGGCATCCACTACAACTTCCTTTCATTTGTACAGTTACCACACCATCGTGAAAACTTTTAAAATCTATAGCGCCACCGTCCATTTCAACCGCCGGGCGAACATGGTCTTCTAACAATTGCTTAATTTTTCTTTCAACTTCAGACTCTTCCTCTCCTGAAAGCATTTTTTTAGGATTCACGATGGCTTTTCCGTCACCAATCCATTCTGCAAAAAAATTGCGCAAATCTGGGATTAAGTCGAACCATTCATAATCTTCATTCTTGGTGATGGATACAAAATTATTCATAATAAAGACGCCATTGACAAATGGCATTTCAAACAAAGCCAGCGCCAACGGACTTTCTGCGGCACTCAACACCGTTCTAAAATCCGCACTGTCATTCGGCAACAACATTTTACTAGCTACAAATTTCATGCTGCCTGGGTTTGGCGTTGCTTCGGCATATATGGTCACAATGTCTTGAATATTTTTTTCCATTTTTGAAAGTTGGTACAAAGTTACTATGAAATTTCCGTTATTTGTAATGAATCTAAATAAAAACCAAATGCAAATCCGTATTAGATTTGCACATTCAGGATGGCTAAAAGTAAATCTACATTTTTTTGCAGAGGTTGTGGTTTTGAGAGTTCTAAATGGATAGGCAAATGTCCACAATGTAGCGAATGGAATACATTCACAGAAGAAGTTGTTGTGCAAGCAAAAGTTGCAGGTACTTGGACAAAAAATATTCGGAAAGAAAAGAACCTTCCCCAAAAGATTCATGAAATCAAGGCGGATTTGAACCCAAGAATGCCATTGTCCGACGAAGAACTCAATTTGGTTTTAGGCGGTGGTGTAGTTCCCGGAAGTGTAATATTGCTGGGGGGAGAGCCCGGAATTGGCAAAAGCACTTTATTGTTACAAGTTGCGCTGCAAAGCAAACTTACAGCCTTGTACATTAGCGGAGAAGAAAGCGAAGAGCAAATAAAATTGCGAGCAGAACGCATTGGTATCCTAAATCCTGAATGCGCCGTCTTAACAGAAACTTTGTTGGAAAATGTGCTAGCTATATTAAATGAGGCGAGGCCAGACATAGTAATTGTAGATTCTATACAAACTATGTATACAGATACATTGGAAAGTACGCCAGGTAGCATTTCTCAAATAAAGGAATGTACGGGCAAATTACTTCAATATGCTAAAGAGTCGGATGTTCCAGTTTTTCTAATTGGGCATATCACCAAAGATGGCACCATTGCGGGACCTAAACTGTTAGAGCACATGGTTGACACTGTGCTTCAGTTTGAAGGAGATAGGCAACATGCTTATCGAATATTGAGAACTTTAAAGAATAGATTTGGCAGCACCAATGAAATGGGAATTTATGAAATGCGATCCACTGGCTTGGAGGGTGTAAAAAATCCAAGTGAAATATTGTTGGCCCAGCGAGATGAACAACTTAGTGGAATTGCTATAGGGTGCGCTTTGGAAGGAATTAGACCCATGTTATTGGAGGCACAGGCATTGGTGAGCACGGCAGTATATGGTACTCCGCAACGTTCGTCTACAGGTTTTGATCTGCGAAGATTAAACATGCTCTTGGCGGTCCTTGAAAAGAGATGTGGTTTCAGACTTGGACAACAAGATGTTTTTATCAATATTGCAGGTGGGTTGAGGTTGGAAGATCCTGCCATTGATTTATCCGTAGTTGCGGCCGTTATGAGTAGTTTTCAAGGAATTACCATTTCACCTAAAACGGTTTTCTGTGCCGAAGTAGGATTGAGTGGCGAAATTAGAGCCGTACAAAGGGTTGAGCAAAGAATCAGTGAGGCCGAAAAATTGGGTTTTGAAGAAATTGTTTTAAGTAAATACAATAAAATACCGGATGGTAAGTATAAAATCAAGATTCAAACTTTTGGAAGAGTTGATGATGTTTTTAATTGGGTTTTTGGATGAACAAATGGTGAATTGTAATCCGCCCTCGCCGCGGCGAGGCGGAGTGAATAATAAATGATTAACAATTATACATTGAAAATGAAAAACAAATTGAAAACAGGAATATTCATGTCAAAAGCGATATTGGCCATTTGTTTATTGTTCGGCTGCAAAGGAGCTCCACCACCCTCTCCTGGGGAATTTAAAATAACCAGCAATTCGTTCTTTGATAATGGAACCATACCAGATTCTTTTAGTTGCAAGGCTGGGATAAAACAAAAATTTCCCAATTTGGATTTTCATAACATTCCGGAGAACACACAAAGTATGGCTATAATTATGGATGACCCTGATGCCATTTCAGTAGTTGGCTATATATGGACGCATTGGCTGGTATATAATATTCCAACAAATACTAAAAAAATAGGGCCGGGTGCAAACAACAAAAGCCCATTGCCAATTGGAGTTCTCCTAGGAAAAACAAGTTCTGGAGACACTGTATACGAAGGGCCATGCCCGCCTTCTGGGCAATTACACCGTTACAAATTCAGGCTGTTTGCACTCAACAAAACGCTTCCTTTGGGCCAGGGTGCCACAGCAAAAGAATTAAGAACCGCAATGCAAGGAGCAATAATAGATAGCACCATTTATACAGGGGTATTTAAACAATAAGCATTTCATGATAGAAAAATCAATATCTCTTAAACCCTATAATACTTTTGGATTTGACATTCAAAGTCAACTTTTTACCGCTGTTCGCAGTGCAGAAGATTTGAAATCCATATGGAAAACAACTTTAATTCCGCAAAGCAACACTTTAATTTTAGGGGGTGGAAGCAATATTTTATTTACCCAGAACTACCCGGGTTTAATTTTGAAGAATGAAATTAAAATGCGATCCTTGATCAAAGAAAATAACGATTTTGTTTGGTTAAAAATTGGGGGCGGCGAAAATTGGCATCAAGCTGTATTATGGGCGGTAGAAAATGGCTGGGGTGGCATTGAAAATCTAAGCTTAATTCCTGGCACAGTTGGAGCCTCTCCTATCCAAAATATTGGGGCCTACGGGGTAGAATTAGAGCAGGTATTTGAATCGTTAGAAGCCTTTAATTTGGATACTGGAAAGGTAGAAGTATTTACGCACCATCAGTGCAGGTTTGGATACAGGGATAGCATTTTTAAAAATGAAGTTAAAGGCAGATATTTTATTTTAAATGTCACTTTAAAATTGACAAAAAAATCTGCTCCCAATATTAGTTATGGTGATATTCAAAACACTTTAGATTCTTGGGGAATAAAAGCACCCACAATAGCGGATGTATCCGATGCGGTCATCCAAATTCGACAATCAAAATTGCCAGATCCATTGGTAATTGGGAATTGCGGTAGTTTTTTCAAAAACCCAGTAATTCCGATTGCCCTTTTGAATAATATTCTTAAAAACAATTCCGATTTGCGTTCCTTTCCTTCAAAAGAAGGCCATGTAAAAATCCCAGCGGCATGGCTTATCGAAAAAAGCGGTTGGAAAGGCTATAGAAAAGGCGATTCTGGTGTTCACGAAAGCCAGGCGTTGGTTTTGGTAAATTATGGCAATGCACTTGGATCAGAAATTTTTTCTTTGGCAAAAACCATCCAAACAGACGTTTTCCAAAATTTTGGTGTTGAATTGGATATGGAAGTGAATGTTTGCTAAACGTTTTAGTGCTTTCCCCAAAGTTGCACAATAGATTTTTTACTGTGGTTTTTGGTTTCATACCAAAAATCTACTTTCCGTATAATCCGGTCATCGCCTGTTAAGTTTATCACTCGGCTCTCAGAACCGGCTTTAAAGTTGTTGCGCAATTCTATTTCTTGTTTGCCGCCATTTTTAAAATGTACAACCATTTTTTTCATGTTTAAATTACCATGTAAAATCTTCACTTTTAGTGCATCAAATTTACCTTCTGAGGCCGTTACCAAAATCTCGTCGTGATCCATATTCCATTTTACTCCGCGAGTTCCAAGTAAATCCCATTTATTGCCCTGTGGCATGAAGGAGGAAAACAAAATGAATACGCCTAAAAATAGGACTGCTGCGCTTTTTGTCAATTTTTTCATATTAT
>Ga0105048_10009328_pt1 | contig 15630 bp, 12 predicted proteins | sample MAT05_FD_78382 | JGI IMG/M metagenome (GOLD analysis project Ga0105048, IMG submission 78382) | Freshwater microbial communities from Lake Fryxell liftoff mats and glacier meltwater in Antarctica - MAT-05 | ecosystem: Environmental > Aquatic > Freshwater > Ice > Liftoff microbial mat | place... | reverse complement strand
GTGCAGGCAGCCAATGAAATCATCAGTTACAACCGGAAACAGCTTCAAAAAACAATTTGGACCGCCCGCGAGGACCGCAACAAGATCAAACTGTTGAAGTGCGTCACCGACGACGAGGAAGGACGCCGTGTGGCAGACAGCATCCTCGAGCAGAAACACCGCTACCACCTGCCCAACAGCGAAATTGCCATCCTGTACCGCACCAACGCGCAAAGCCGCAAGTTTGAAGAACACCTTCGTCGCCTCAACATGCCTTACCGCATCATCGGCGGCATGTCGTTTTACCAGCGCAAAGAGGTGAAAGATTTCGTGGGCTACCTGCGCATGGCTGTGAACCCGCGCGACGAGGAAGCCCTGCGCCGTGTGATCAATTACCCGACGCGTGGCATCAGCGATGCCACCGTGGACAAACTTGTAATGCTTGCCTCGGGTAAAAACACAAGCTTATGGGAAGCATTGCGCGACCCCACGCTCGACGTGAACCCAAAGGCCAGGCAGTCGCTGCACAACTTTTACCTCCTGGTGAGCAACTGGCAGCAACGTGCCGAGACGGACAAAGCTTCGAAACTGGCCGATGACATTTTGCGGCAGTCGGGACTGTTGGTGTACCTCAAGGCCGATACAAGTCCGGAAGGCATCAGCAGGCTCGAAAACGCCCAGGCCGTGCTCGACGCCATTTCTGAATTTACCGACAATCCGGAACCCGATCCCGATACCGGCGAACCGGGCGAACGCACCTTGTCGCTTTACCTGCAAACCATTTCCCTGCTCACCGATACCGACGAAAAAAACGACGGGCAGGATCAGATCACCCTCATGAGTGTGCACGGCGCCAAAGGCCTTGAGTTCAAAAGTGTGTTTGTAACCGGGTTGGAAGAAACTTTGTTTCCTTCATTCATGTCGTTTGAAGACCCGAATGGGCTCGATGAGGAGCGGCGTTTGTTTTACGTAGCTGTTACACGGGCGAAGGAATTTTTAACCTTGACGTATGCCAAGCACCGCTATAAGTATGGACAAATTCGGGAAAACGAGCCTTCGCGTTTCCTGGAAGAAATCGATGTGCAACACTTCGACATCGTGGGTGGCTACGGGGCTGGAAGGGCTACAGGGAAAGATGTGCTGGCGTCGCCGAGGGCTAGCGTGAGCGGTTCGTTTGCGGCTCCGCGCAACCGTCAGCAGGCATCGGCGCAACCGGCCGTCGATTCAGCCGGATTTAAGCCATCAACCCCCGATGCTATCGTTGCTGGTGCTACGGTGTTGCATTTGAAATTCGGCGAAGGCAAGGTGTTGAGCGTGGATGGTGCGAAAGACAACAAGGTTGCTGCCATCCAGTTTAAGGACGATGAGCTGCCGGAACGAAGGATTGTGTTGAAGTTTGCGAAGCTACAGGTGATGTAAAAAAGTCCGAAAAATTAAGTCAAAGATGCGGGTCAGTTGGAGTGCTAATTCGCGGCGGAACCAGGTACTCACCACTTCACCCAATCTTCGCACTATTTAACCAACGTCATCTCGCCTTTTTCTTGCCCATTTTTTCCATCAATCAACAGATAATCAAACACATACACATACACGTCTGACGGCGCGTCCTTGCCGTTCCAGCCTTCGGTAGGACGGGTGGAACTGAAGACCTTTTGTCCCCAGCGGTTGTAAACAGCGAGCGTGTATTGCTCAAAAATTTCGCCTTCAAACACTGCATTGAATACGTCATTGGTACCGTCACCATCGGGTGTGAAGGCGTTGGGCATGACGAAGATGGGTTCGGGAAGCACAACCACGCGCACCGTATCCGTGCCTTGGCAACCGGTATCGTTGGCGCCGGTCGCCGTAAAGGTGGTGGTGGTATCGGCCGTGAATACCGGGTTGTCGCAGTCGGTGCAACTCAGTCCGTTTGAGGGTGTCCAGGTGTACGTATCGGCCCCCGAAACATTGAGTTGTACGGGTTCATTAGCATACACGGTGGTGTCGCCCATGGCTAGGATGTTGGGCGGACTGGCTAGTGTAACCAGTAGAGTGTCAATCGTTCCGCAAATACCTCCCTGGCTGTAAAACAAGGTATAAGAGCCTGTGTCTATTAAGGAAGCCAGAAGCAAACCCTCCGGGGTGATGCAAGCGTCGCAATTGGCTGTCCAAGAGCCGCCCGGACCGGAAGGGGGCGTCAGTAGGGTGTCCGACGCGGGTGCGCACAAGGCAAGCAAACTGGTGGACCCTTCCACGGGTGTCGCCTCTTTGAGCACGTTTACTGAGCAATCTTCCACGATTTCCACGAGGCGGTTCAGGGCAAATTGGGTAAACACACAGATGGCGCCCGAGGGCCATTCCACGATAAGCGTATCCGCTACGGCAGCCTGATCGAAGCCGAAATGTTGCCATTGCGGATTTTGGCCCGTGGCCGAGGTTTGGGCCGACACCTGCCGCATTTGCCATACCGGCGTGCCATTGATGTTGGTTTTGGCGCGCACCGTAGCACCGATGGCGGCGCGGTTGGATTCCGTGCCGGTGAGTTTGATTTCGAGCCACGATTTGCAGGGCACACCCAGGTTGTGGAAAAAGTAGTCGGCCACACCAGGCCCCGGCTGGGTGATGTGCAAATCGAGCCAACCGTCGGAGTCTTCATCTACAAAAATGACGCCGTTGCTGTTGGAACCGTTGGTGGCCAGTGGGAAGATGTTGGGGAAAAGGTTGGTGATGTCGGTAAGGCTGCCGAAACCGTTGTTTTGGTAAAAACGGCTTTCGGTATCCCAAAAACCGATGGTTATGAGATCTTGATCGCCGTCGTTGTCGAAATCGCCCCAATTCGACGACCAGGCGGTTGAGCCGGGAGAACCCACAGGCTGGGAGCCGAAAGTACCGTTGCCGAGGTTGAGGTGCAGCAAGTTTTGTCCAAACTGGTTGCACACAAACAGGTCGAGCAAGCCGTCGTTGTTTGCGTCCACCCAGTTGGCCGAGCGGGTATTTTGGGCATCGGTGACGGCCGGGCCGGCCGAGGTTATTTTGGTAAACGTGCCGTCGTTGTTGTTTCTGAAAAGGTCGTTGATGCCGGGCGCCGAATCGCCGGTTTGGTAATTGATCACGTACAGGTCCAGGTCGCGGTCGTTGTCGTAATCGCCCCAGAAGCCGCCGGAGGTCCAGTCAAGGTCGGTCACCAAAGTGCCCGTGGAAACGGTGGACCAGGTGCCGTCGCCGTTGCTTTTGTACAACACGTTTTTGAGGTTGTTCCAACGGGCGACGAAAAGATCCACAAATCCGTCGTTGTTGTAATCGGCCCAACTTACGGTGCCCTCGTAAGGTTGGGGTGTATTGGGCGTGGCGCCTGTGCCGGTTGACAGGGTAAACGATGTGCCTCCGTTGTTGATCCACAGTTCGTTTACACCGCCATTGTTCCAGGTAGCGCCGAAGTACACGTCGAGTTCGCCGTCGTTGTCCACATCCGCCCAGCCGTGGCGCATCCCGTCTTTTTGAGTGCTGGTAATGAGGCCTGTATTTTCAAAAACACCGTTGCCCTGGTTGATAAAAATGGCGTTGGGATTGGTATTGTTTGGAAACGTGCCTCCGATACCGCTCACACACACATCGAGGTCGTTGTCATTGTCCACATCAATCCAGCTCACACCATTGAGGTAAGCAGCCGTGTCGAGGAATGCCGGGAATCGGGCTTCGAAGGTGATTTGGGCGGAAAGTGCGGTGTTAAGCAGGAGCAGGCAAATGGGTAAGAGACGCATGTTTGGCGGTGGTTTTAGGAGGGAAAAATAAGGAAGGTTGGCGGTACTAACATGAGAATTTAGGAATGCCAGATCCATCAAAGCATTTGAACGCTTTTGCGATTCATGTTTTATACGCATCATCAGCGAGTTAAGTCATAATCTAAAGGCTACAGGTACACAATTTTGCTTTTCCAATAAAAATAATGGGTATATTCGTACGTCATTAAACACCCTGACATACCCTAAAAATCCTTACAATCACAATGCTCCTCACCAAACGGGCAGTCCTCAGGGTAGTAGTTGCAAAATTCAATGCCAGTCACCCCGTGTTTCATCAACATGGCTGGCTTGGCCATGCGCACCAGCATGACCGGATAAAATAACCGGGCAGGTGCTTTTTCAGGTACCGTGGGCATAAAATTGTAAGCTATCCATAGCCGGACAAGGGCGTCAACCAGCGTTCGGGCCTGTTCTTCCGTGAATTTTTCTGCTGCCGGAAACTCTTCTGGTGTTAAGCCGAAATGATCGAACATGGTGACTTCGGGTTTCCCCTCCATCCAGTCCTCCATTTCGCCAATGGAGGCTTCGAAATCGCCGGGCATTTCAGGCATGGGTGGTTGCTCTATGTACCCTTCGGGCGGCTGGAGCATCGGATCGCGCATGCCGGATTGGTAAAAATGGGGTGGACAACGGCGCCACTGTGCAAGCGTTGCGGCATCGAGGTCGGAGAGGAGTTGGGCGAGGTAGGTTTCCATATTTATCGTGTATTGTCCTTCTTTATGGCAAGAATAAAACAATAATACGAAAGTAAGCAATGCTGGCTGTATTTTTTGAAGCGTCATAGGAAATGGATTATTTGAAAAGAAGCCTAAAAACTTTGATGGTGTACCCTACGACAGCTCCTTGCCAAGGTATCGGTCATTACTGCGACGAAAAACAAAAAAAGCCCCCCGGAAATTCCGGAGGGCTCTTCTTTTTGAGGTTTCGAGCGGATTCGAACCGCTGTAGCAGGTTTTGCAGACCTGTGCCTAACCGCTCGGCCACGAAACCATGGTTTTAAGCGGGCACAAAGATAAAGGATTTTTTTTCGCCACAATGAAAATTTTACTTTTCTTAAATTAAATCGACCTTTCGGTGATGGGGGACGAAGAAAAGGTGTTCATCTTAAAACCCTTGTCTATATTTGGGCCCCGCCAAGTATGCCACATTTTATGCTGTAATTCGCGTGTTTTTCTTACAAACCTTATGACTATCCTCATGATAAACAAATTACAAACTCTGGACTACCTCGTTTTCATGATCTATTTCTGCATCGTGGCGGGGTATGGCTATTGGATTTACCAGCGTAAAAAAACGGCTGAGGCCAGTGCCACCGATTTTTTTCTTGCTGAAGGATCGCTCACCTGGTGGGCTATCGGCGCATCGCTCATTGCTTCCAACATCAGTGCCGAGCAGTTCATCGGCATGTCTGGCTCAGGTTTTGCCATGGGGCTGGCCATTGCATCGTACGAATGGATGGCTGCGGCCACCCTCATCGTTGTTGCGGTGTTCTTTTTGCCCATTTACCTGCGCAACAAGATCTACACCATGCCACAGTTTTTGTCCTTGAGGTACTCACCGCTTGTGGCCACCATCATGGCGGTTTTCTGGCTGCTGGTGTACGTATTCGTCAACCTGACGTCCATCCTTTACCTGGGTGCCCTCGCTGTCAGCACGGTTTCGGGGTTCAGCTTTACGGCCTGTTCCATCGGTTTGGCAATTTTTGCCATCATCATCACCCTCGGTGGCATGAAAGTGATCGGCTACACCGACGTGATCCAAGTATTTGTACTTACGCTCGGTGGTTTGGCAACCACCTACCTCGCGCTCGACATGGTAGCAAACCATTTCGGCGGCAGCGGTGCCTTACAAGGACTTGCTTTGTTGCGTGAAAAAGCGGACTCACACTTTCACATGATTTTTGAGCCTGGACAGATGATGATGCCCGACGGCAAAGGCGGGCAAACGGACGCCTACAACAACCTTCCGGGCCTGGCAGTTTTGTTCGGCGCCATGTGGATAGCCAACCTAAACTACTGGGGTTTCAACCAATACATCACCCAACGTGCCTTGGGCGCCAACCTCAAGACTGCCCGTGCAGGTTTGTTGTTCGCCGCTTTCCTGAAACTCATGATGCCACTCATCGTGGTACTTCCGGGCATTGCAGCCTATGTGTTGTACCAAAACGGCATGTTCCAGGCCGAAATGTCGGAAGCCGGCAATGTTCGTCCCGACAAAGCATATCCCGTTTTGCTCAACCTACTGCCGGTGGGCCTGAAAGGACTTTCTTTCGCCGCACTTACTGCCGCCATCGTGGCTTCGCTGGCGGGTAAAGCAAACTCCATCTCGACCATTTTTACACTCGACCTGTATAAAAAATACTTCAACAGAAATGCAAGTGAAGCCACGCAAGTTCGTGTTGGCCGCGTTGCCATTGTGGTGGCCATGGTTATCGGAGGTGCTGTAGCGCCTGTCCTGGCCAACTTCGGACAGGTGTTCCAGTACATTCAGGACTTCACGGGACTCATCTCTCCTGGCGTCGTGGCCATTTTCCTCCTGGGCTTCTTCTGGAAACGCGCCACCGCTACTGCTGCGCTTGTAGGGGCTTTGGCGACTTTCCCTGCGGGCATTTTGCTTGAAAAGCTGTACGTCGGGATGCCGTTCCTCCATCGTATGGGTTATGTTTTCCTTATTTTGGTAGTACTCATGGTTATCATCAGCCTGCTCGATAAAAAAGGACAACGCAACCTCAAAACCATCGATGTGGATCCGGAAGAGTTCAAAACGTCAGGAGGTTTCCTCATCGGCATGGTGCTGGTGCTGGGCATTATCGCAGCGTTGTACACGCTCTTCTGGTAACGGTTCCCACACCCTAAAAAATGAAGGGGGATAAAAAAACAGGTCGGATAGCTGACCTGTTTTTTTATCCCCCTTCATTTTTTAGGGTGCGTGGGAATTGATGGTTAAGGTGTAATTTTACGGGTTCAGGAATCTTGAAAACAACAACCATGGCCAAAGCCAAAACCATTTATTTTTGTTCGTCGTGTGGCGCTTCTTCGCCCAAATGGCTGGGGAAATGCCCCCACTGCGGCGAATGGAACACCTATCAGGAAGAGCTCATTCAAAAAGAAACCCAGGCAGAAGAAAAACGCCGCTCCTGGGCACCTGCTGGCAAATCCGAAAGTGCGCGGGCCATCCCTTTGCCGCAAATTGAAACGGGTCGTACCATGCGCCTGAGTACACCCGATGAAGAACTCAACCGCGTGCTCGGAGGTGGCATTGTGCCGGGCTCATTGGTGCTCATCGGTGGGCAACCAGGCATCGGCAAAAGTACACTCATGCTTCAGGTGGCCATGCAGGTGCCTGTACGCGTGTTGTACGTGAGCGGCGAAGAAAGTGAAGAGCAAATCAAAATGCGCGCCGACCGCCTCGGCGCCGAAGGTTCCGAATGTTTCATCCTTACCGAAACCAATACCTCCAAAATACTTCAACAGGCCAACGACCTGCAGCCTCAGCTTGTGGTGATCGATTCGATCCAAACCATGAGCACACCCCACCTCGACAGTGCTCCCGGCGGCATCGCCCAAGTGCGCGAATGCGCCGCCGAATTGCTCCGTTTTGCCAAGGAAACAGGCATCCCGATTTTTCTGATCGGACACATCAACAAAGAAGGCGACATCGCAGGCCCAAAATTGCTCGAGCACATTGTCGATTGCGTGTTGCAGTTCGAAGGCGATCGCAACAACACCTACCGCATCATGCGTACATTGAAAAACCGCTTCGGCAGTACCGATGAAATGGGTATTTATGAAATGCAGTCCAGCGGTCTGCGCGAAGTATCCAACCCTTCCGAACTGTTGCTGAGCCAAACCGACGAAGGCCTTAGCGGTTGCGCCGTAGCAGCTACCATGGAAGGCATGCGGCCCATGCTGATCGAAACGCAGGCTCTTGTGAGCAAATCGGTATACGGCACGCCACAGCGTTCGGCAACGGGTTTCGATATGCGGCGTTTGCAAATGTTGCTTGCTGTTTTGGAAAAACGTTGTGGCTATTTTTTCAGCATGAACGACGTGTTTTTAAACCTGGCGGGCGGCATTCGCGTCGAAGATCCTGCCATGGATTTGGCAGTAGTTTCAGCCCTCATTTCGTCGCTCCAGGACGTCAGTATTCCTTCAGACCATTGTTTCGCCGGCGAAGTGGGCCTAAGCGGCGAAATCAGGGCCGTCAGCCGCATCGAACAACGCATCGCCGAAGCCGACCGGCTGGGTTTTTCAACCATTTTTGTATCCAAATACAACTCCAAAGGTTTGGATACGGGTAAGTTCGGCATACGTGTGATCATGCTCGGCAAAGTAGAGGAATTGCGCCAGTCGCTGTTTGAGTGAGCAGGCATCGGGCAGCAGGCAGTAAAAAAATGAGACTGTATACTGTTCAAACAAATGTGTCAAATTTAAATTTGTATATTTCCTTTAATTGCCTCCCGCTTCCTGCTATTTCGCCAAACTGGACGCGGCACTGGTTAATTCCTTTACTGACTTCTTTTACCTCTGGAGCCAACGATGTAGCGGCTACAATACCAATCTACACATGGGAAAGAGCCGCTGTGGCCAGAACAAGGAGCAACATTGCCAGCCACCACACCAGCTTTTTACGTTCAACTGGTTGCCGGTTGATGGGCATGGATTTTAGGGACATTCAATGGTGTTTGTAATTTTCTAAAAAGCTTTCAGGAAGCTTTGCGCATTTTCCTTTTGCACATTTCATTGGCGAAACCATAAGAGCCTTTCCTGCAAACAAAGTAATGACGCCATTCACCAAGTGCAAAGGTAAGAATACCGCCAATGAGAAAGATGTTGTGCACCACAAGGGCTGTGTTAAACCATTGTGGAAAAAACGGGTTGACTATAAAAATTTCCAGGGCTATGGCAAGAGCGGCAATCAGCGTAAGGGCTACGGCAACCGCTCTGATTTTTTGAAGCCAGGGCGGCTTTTGATCCAGAAGTACATGGAGTAAAAGTTGCCGTGAATGCACATCGCGCGGATGCAACTTGATCAATTCGCGCAGCACATGTTCGGCTTTGGCAAATTCATACAAATTAAACTGCGAAGTAGCTTTGCGCAGCAAAACCCGGGCGTAAATATCCTCACCGCCCCACGATTCTATACTGTTCATGATGATGAGTTCGAGCAAGTGGTCGCTCATGACCACATGTTTACCGAAATCTCCTATTTCATGTAGCGCCTGCGTGTACAGCAAAACACAATCGAAATATTCTTCAAAATCAAAGGTGACGATGCCGTCTTCGTTCTGTTCGTAATAGCGCACCATGCCGTGGAAGTCGTTTGCTCCCAAAGCTTTGAAATTGCGGTACAACTTCAATCGATATGCCGGCTGAAAGTTCATGTTTTATCTGCTGTTCTGATTCATTACGCAGCTCTAAGGTAGGTTTTTTTGGGGAAAGCAAGCAGCAGGCAGCGGGCGGTAAAAAATTGAGACAGGAGACTGTTCAAATAACTGTGTCGAAGTTAAATTTGTACCCTTCCTTTTTTTGCTGCCTGCTGCCTGCTACCGCCGTACGGCTACAGGCATGTTTTTATCAAATTTGCCTGTCAGGACCGGGGTTTGTGCCCCGGTAGTGTATTCACGCACTTTGATGTAAACGTACTGATACAACTCGTATACAGTTATCAGCTGGTTGCTGTCGGTGTCGGCAGCGCCTTTAAGTCCGCGAAGGATGAAGTAAGTGAATACGCCCTGGCGAAGGCCGTGGTCTTCGAGCGAAAGCTCCTCGGCTTTGGACGACATGAGCAAGGCGATGCCGCCGTCGGAGTCTTCAAAAGCCTGGTAATAACGGTCGAGGGTAACATTTACGGGGCCTTTAGCTGCAAACCGGCTGTCGAGGTTGAGCGATCCGCTGTGGCAGGCATCGGCGATGCACAGTTTATGTTTGGCCTTACTTTGATTGAAAACCTGTTTGATCTCTTCGTGGCGCAACTTGTTGTTGAAGCCATCGTAATCCACCGGAAGGAAGCAGCCTTCAAGACCGTGACCGCTGAAATAGAGCATCACGACGTCGTTGGCATCTGCTTTCAGGAAGTATTCGCGCATGGTGCGCAGGATGTTTTCGCGGGTTGCCGACTCATCCACGAGCACGGCGATCTGGTTGTCGGGCAGGGCACCACCTTCCGGACTTTTCAGGAAGGAATAGAACCTGAAGGCATCGTCGTCGGTAAATTTGAGCGAAGGCATGGCGCTGTAGCGTCCTACGCCAACGATGACGGCGTAAATTTTCACCCTTTTGTCTACGTCCACACTAACGGGCGTGCTCGGCACCGATTCGTTCGAGTCGAGTTCTTTAAGAATGATACCGTTCGCCCAAACAGCGCCGTAAACGCGGCCGGTTGCAAATTTCATGATGCCTTCACCATTGGGTGCGTTGTTTTGCCATTCGCCGTCGTAGCGATCGCCGTTGCTGTAAAAACACACGCCTTTGCCATGAGGCAGACCGTCTTTGAATTCTCCGATCCACCGTGTGCCGTCGGAATAATCAAAAAAACCTTTGCCCTTGGTGCAATACACCGAGTTGCAATTGCGAAGTCCTTCGGTATTTTCCCTTTCCGTTTTGGGTGCCGCGATGGAGGGGGGCGTCGGTTTTCGGGCAGGCGGCTGGGTAGTTGCGGCCGTGCTGGATTGCGTGGGCTTTTGGTTGTTGGAAGCAACAGCCGCAGGTTTGGTCGTGGTGGTATTAACCTCCGTTCCATTGTTCCAGGACCCTTCCACCACTTCGCCGTTGGGTTTCACGAGTTTGCCTAAGCCGTGTTTTTTGTTCTCTTTAAAGAAGCCTTCGAAGTATGCACGATCGGGATAGTACAACTTGCCCTGACCTTCGAAGTCGCCGCTTTTAAACTGGCCTTCGTAGCGTTCGCCGGATTTGAAATGGTAAACACCCTGGCCGTTGGGCTGGTCGCTCACCCATTGTCCAACGTATTTGTCGCCTTTGGCATAGGTCATGGTGCCGTTGTCACCCTGTACTCTGCCTTTGGTGAACGGACCGACGTAAATGTCGCCGTTTTGGTAAATCATGCTGCCTTGCCCTTCACGGACACCGTTTTTCCAATCGCCAGCATAACGGCTTTTGGCATTGTAATCCATGGTACCTTTGCCATGCGGTTTGCCATCGGCAAACTGCCCGTAGTACTTGGCGCCGTTGGTATAACGGTAGGTTCCGGATCCGTTTTGACAATTGCCTGTAAGGCATTGAGCATTCAGAGACGTAATGGCGCTGCTCCAAATAAGGAGCAACAAAATGGTGGGGAGGATGACACGTAGACCCTTCATAGTCTGGCAGGTTTGATTAATTTTTTTTAAAAAAGGGGGTAAACGAAGGGTGCAAATAAGTCAGAATTGGAGATGAAGTCAAGGATCTATTACAAAGGTAATAGATGATCTCAACCTGAATTTGCCGGCTTATGTCGTGTTGTTTTCAGGCGGCTCCTGCAAAGAAGACAACCTTTCAAAGGGAAGCTGACGCAACCCCAGCACAACAAACACACTGGGGGTGCTTGCGATGCAGAAAAAACTAAACTACGCTTTACCTGGCGGGATTAGTGCAAAACTCCGAAGAGCCAGCATGGAGGATTAAAGTTTCTGTTTCGCGAATGGAAAACAGAGATAAATATACGAATATTGTGCCATCTACATTACGTTTGAACGTCATTTGTGTTAGGAAAAACACATTTTAGCACATACAGCACTGTAAACCAATCACTTGTAAAATATTTAAAGTCATGTTAAAACATTTGTTTTTCGCTTTTACCGTCGCTGTTGCCTTCGCTGCATGCGCTTCTGATGAAAGCAAAACCACCCAGACCACCGATCCGGCCAACGACGGCAAACATTTCGGCACCATCATCACAGCCGATGATGCCGTCACCATGGAGGAACTGATGCCCAAAATGGCTTCAACCGATTCGATGCCCGCCAAAATTACCGGCACCGTTGGTGAAGTTTGCCAGAAGAAAGGCTGCTGGATGATGCTGGTTCCCGCGCAGGCAGGTCAGGCCGAAATACGCATTACCTTCAAAGACTACGCCTTTTTCATGCCCAAAGATTTGACGGGCAAAAAAGTGGTGCTCGACGGTTTCGCCTTCGTGGAAATGACCTCTGTAGACGACCTGCGCCACTACGCAGAAGATGCCGGCAAACCCAAAGCAGAAATCGAAGCCATCACCGAACCCAAACGCGAAATTTCATTCGAAGCCGCCGGAGTACTTGTTTTGAACTGAGCAAATTCCACAGACCTTAACCATCAGAAAGTCATCCATACTGTACCCGTTGCCGATGGGCATGTCGAAACTGTCCGAGATGGTGAAACCCATTTTGAAGTAAAAATTTACACTTTTGAAATTTCGGCGGTTCACTTGCAGCTTGAATTCCTGTACCTCGGGGAAGGTTTTTAACAAGGCGTCAAAGGCTTGTGCGCCTGTACCCTTGCCCCTCACCTGCCCATCGAGGTAAAACTTGTTGAGGAATGCCTTGCCAGGCTCCTGCACGGTGATGCCGACGTAGCCCACGGCTTGTGCGTCCATGTCGATGAAAAAGAACTGCTGCCCATCCCGCATTTGTTGTTGCAGAGCATCAAGGCTGTAGCCGCGTTCGAGCATGTAGGTGACCTGGTCGTTGCCGATGATGGCAGGGTAGTGTTCCCACCAGATGTGAACGGCCAGTTCGTGCAAAAGCGAAAGGTCGTCAGGTGTAGCCCTGCGCAACATGTTATTCCTGCTTTTTGGAGTTCAGCAGGTCGAGTACCTGGTTGGTGATGTTGAGACTGTCGTTGGCGAGCAGAATTTGTCCGCCGCGCGAATAGGAAAAAATGTAATCGTATCCTATCTCGCTGGACAGGGTTTTGAGTTGGGCTTCCACGTTGACGTACAATTCGTTGAATGCTTTTTTCTGCTCTTCCGACATTTGTTTGCCGAGCTTCTGACTTTCTTCCTGCAATTTTTGCTGGCGGCTGCCGAGGACAGCGTATTCCTTTTCAAGATCGGCGCGGGCCACATCTCCACCTTGAGCTTTTTGCTCAAAAGCAGCCATGTCGCGCATCAGCGATTCTTCTTTGTTGCGCAAGCTTTTCTCGGCGTCAACCACCTTTTTTTCAATGGCCGCCTTTTGCTCCTTGAGCCATTCGTAACGGGCATCCAAGGTGTCGGCATTCACCCATGCTATCTTCATGCCAGCGGCGGCAGATGCGGGAGGTAAGATGGCCGTACCGGTGTTGCTGGATTTGTTTGACAAAACAAGGTAAAACAATACGGCTACGGCGGCCAGCAAAATGATGTTGAGGATGAGCGACAGGTTCTTCATGCAGTTATTTAGTCTGTTAGTCTGTTGGTCCGAAGTACAAGGACGGTTGAAGGTGCAAATCTAAAGACTTCACACAAGAAAATACCATATTGATCAACGACTTCATACCCAATACGCCGCACCTTGCATTTATTTTTCCGGATGCTGCACCTGTTCCCAACGGATACCGATCATGGCTTCGAGCTGGTATTGAGCAATGAGCAATTCGCTTTCGGCACGCATACGCGCTTCCTGAGATTGGTAATACAGGGTTGAAGCGGTGGAATAGTCTTCAAACGTACGTTCGTCGTTTTTGTACAGTTGCTGGATGAGCACATAATTGTTGTTCGATTCCTGCTCCATCAGCATGCGTGTTTTTACCAGTTCCTGCATGAGTTTGAAACGTTGGTAACGGATGAGGGTCTCAGACCTAATTTCCAGTTTCCGCTGGTTGAGTTCGTGCCCTGCTATGTTGATTTCATGTTTTCCAACATCGTTTTTCGGCTTCTGGCTCAGGATGTTGAACAAATTAAGGTTGATACCAAAGTTGTAACGGGGGAAGAAAACGTTGCCCATATCGTCGGGACCGTTCAAATTGGCCTCGTTGATGTTGATGGTTGCCTGAACATCGTGCATCCATTCCTTGCCGGTTACCCGGGCTTCCGCTTGCGCAAGGAGAAATTCCTCGTAAGCAGCGGCGCTTTGCGGCTGGTTGAGCCATGCCAGTTGCACAAGGTATTCTTTGAGGTCAACGGCTCTGACTTCCAACGGTTGTACCACGTTGTTGAAATCCACCGATTGGGTGCTTGCCGTAGCAGTCAACAATACCGACAGCATAAGGGTGAAATACAAACGAAAGATGTTCATTTGAAAAAAGTTAGGATGATACAGATCGGTTGAATGCAGGGTCAAAGTTTTTAAGTGTCAGCAGCAAAGCCAGGAATATGTTGTAAACAACGTTCATCGGCTGTTGCAAAATGGCTTCCTGAGCATAACAGGCCACCATAAGCATGAAACACCAAGTGGTTATTCCGGCATAAATCGCCTTAATAAGCGGATCGCGGCATCGGATGAAATAATACAATCCGGTACGCAAGACCACATAATGCAGCAGACAGTACAACAAAAGCCCTACCCATCCCAGCTCTACAGCCATGCGTACAAAACTCGAATCGTGGGGGAAATTGGAAAGCTCGCTGTCCGGATTGAACCTTTTTCCCCACATGCCTACGCTGCCCAGTCCACTCCCAATGGGATGGCTTTGGATGAACGGCTGAATTTTTTTCTGGTTTTCTAAGCGCAAGTTCATCGACGCGTCTTGTGCAGGACGAAACGCCGATTGTATGCGGTAAATCACGCCAATAGAGGTTGATTTCAAAACCATTACCCCTCCGCCCACGGCCAAAAAGCCGGCCACGATCAATACCCGGCGGTTGAAAGTGAGTCCCGCATAAAACAAAGCGCCAATGGGGACCAGCGCAAATGCCGTACGTGTGCCCGAGTAAGCCATGGCCCATAAAGCACAACCAAGCATGACGGCCAGCAGCACCCGTTTCAGGTTGCCTACCGGACCAACCATCAGCGCCATACAAAATATGGCAAAACAGGCCATAAGGATGCCAAATGTGGTGGGATCGTAACAAAATGACGGGATGCGCATCATGTTCCACTGGTAATACAATTGGAAACGCTCGGCATCGGCGTAAATCCAGGCATTTTCAAAATCGCTGAAGCCCCAAAAGTGCTGCTTAAGCCCGTACAACGCAAACGCAAAACACAATACTACCAGGAACTTCAACATGTTAAGGGCTGCCTTGCGGTTGTTCCTGAACGCATAAGCACCTATGAAAAAGACGGTTTGCTGAACGGCTACGCTGCGCACGGTGTACAACCATGCCATCTTCGATTCGGCCCACGGATTGAGCACCTGCATCAGGTTGTAATACAGCCAGATGCCAACCATGTAACTCAACGGATACCGCGCAAACGCCCAGTCGCGCTCTTTGATTTGACGAAGCAAAATGCCCGTTGCGCTGATCAGGACCAACAAATCGAGTAGGATGCCTAGCGGCGCCGAAGTGAATTTGGCGCCAAAAACCACCATCGTAGCGGCAAACAACATAAGTCCAAGCGCAAAGGCAAGGTTGAACAAACTGTACACCAGTAAGGGCAAACCCAACAAGACCCCAAAAGCAAGCAAACTTATTTTCAGATCTGACGACGCAATCAGGTACGATATGGGCAGGGTGGCAAGCAAAATTAAAGCAAAACCCACCGGGTTGTTGAGCTTTTCAACCCAAACATGCTGCCTGAACCAATGCTTCAGCGCTGGCATGGTTGTGCTAACCGTATCCGTTACCATGTTTTTCAAAAGAAAAGTATTTTTAAAAACAAAGCAAGTAACGTAACCACAATGAAGGCGTGCATCACTTTTTCAATGAGCCGTTCGTAAGGTGTCAGTTCAAATTTGGGATCGCTCATGGATTCATGTTTTTAACCCCGATCAGGTCGTACAATTGTTCAATGCGGGCCTCCCAGGTGTTTAGT
>Ga0105048_10009327_pt1 | contig 15630 bp, 11 predicted proteins | sample MAT05_FD_78382 | JGI IMG/M metagenome (GOLD analysis project Ga0105048, IMG submission 78382) | Freshwater microbial communities from Lake Fryxell liftoff mats and glacier meltwater in Antarctica - MAT-05 | ecosystem: Environmental > Aquatic > Freshwater > Ice > Liftoff microbial mat | place... | reverse complement strand
CGCACTCTCGAGACCGCGGCCGCCGTGACGTCGGTGACCCGACCGCTGATCCGCCCCGAGGCGTTCAGCCGGACCACGATGTAGCTCGTCAACCCGGGGAGCACGTCGACCGCGCCCTCGCCGAGCCGGACGGAGTCATTCGTCGCGCTCACCGGCAAGCCAGCAAATATGGCGCGGCCCAGGCCGCTCGGGACGCCCGTCAGCGTGAAGGCACCCTCCGCGTCGGTCGTCACGATGGCTTGACCACCCGCGACCAGCGCGCCGGGCGCCGGCGATCCGTTCGCCCGCACGACGCGCCCCGAGACCACGCCGAATCCCGGAAGTACGAGATGCGCGAAGGCGGTCGCCTGCGGCTGGAGCTGGACTATGCGCTGCACGCTGCGGCGCCCATCAGACGAGATCGCAAACACCAGATGATCGCCCACCGGAGTGCTCGCGAACGCGAACTGTCCCATCGCGTCGGAGCGCGTGCGCGCGACGACCTCACGGGCGAAGCTCGTCAGCACCACCTCGGCTTGCGCATGAGGCGTGATGCCGTTGGACTCGTAGACCGTGCCTTCGAGCGAGGAGTGGAGCTCGGTCTCGGCCGAAAGCACGATGGCGAGGTCGAGCCGCTGGCCCACCTGATCGAGCCGAACCGCGACGACACGCGATCGACCATCTGCGGTCTCGACACGCACGCTGAGCTCACCGAGCGGAACGCCGGCGAACTGAAAGCCACCCGCTGCTGTGGAGAACATTCCTCGCCCCAGCTCACGTGATCCGAGATCGGGATAAAGATTGACGGCCGCGTCGGCGACCGGAGTCACTCCATCGCTCGCGAACACGGTGCCCGCGACGGTGCCGCGACCGCGGAAGCGAAGCGCCACAGGCACCGTCGAGCCCAATCGCGGGCTGTCGCTGGCAATGAAGTCCGTGACTTCGGCCCGATCGACGCTCTGTGCGAGAACGACGGCACCGATACCGTCGGCTCCGTTGAACTCTTCGGCCCAGATCTCGCTCGTCCCGTCCTCTTTCGCGAGCCGCGCGATCTCGTCCGCATCGAACTCACCGCTCGGCGCGGCTTCACGCAGGAGCGCCGCCGCGGTCGCGCTCAGGCCGCGAATGTCGGTGGCCGAGATCGAGAAGGGGACGTCGGACATGACGAAGTCGAAGGTGAAGCGACCATCGGAATCGGTCAGCACTTCCGACGAGCGGACGTTGACGCCCGCGCACAGCGTGGTCGAATCGTGCATTGTGAGCGTGACCGGGATGCCGGCGAGGGGCTCTCCGGTCATGCCGTAGACGCGCCCGTCGACGGCGACGCCGTCATCGGCGATTGTATCGATGACGTGCGAAGTCGCGGCGAACGCGTGGCCGCGCTGATCGGTCACGAAGGGCGCGAGGTGTATCGAGCGCGCGCGCAACGTGCCAAAGCCCTTGCGGAAGTTCGCGAGCGCCACTCGGCCGCCTTGCTGCAGCTTCACGCCGGTGGTGGCCGCGCCGCTGTCGAGCGCGATCGCGCCGGCGCGCTCGAGCAGATCCGGCGGCATCGGCTTGGAAAAAAGAACCAGCGCGAGCGTGCCATAGTTCTCGTAAGTACGAGGCAGGCCAAAGTAGTCAAAAGAGGGACCGAAGCAGTAGAGGCGAGGTCGCTCCACCAAGATGGATAGATCCTGATCGACGGCAACGATCGCCGGAGCGAGCTCCTCGAACGTGGTGTGGCCCACCGAGAGCTGCGACGACGAGCCCTGCACGCAACCGACGTCGATCGTGACGACGTCCGGGCTCCGCATCGGAAAGTATCGGTAGCAGACGTCGGCGCCGGACTGAGAGGTCACGGTCCACTCGGTGCGCACGCCATGTCCTTCGGGTCCGATTGCGATCCAACCCACCGTCTCGCTCGGCGCCAAAGCCGGAACCCGGAATACGACCTCGGTCTCAGGACGCGTGTCGGGGTCGCGTATCAGGATCGATGCGCCGCCCACGCCGCGGTAGTAGCCAGACTCGGAGAGGCTGACCCGCGTTGCGGACATATCTCCGCCATCGGTGGAGACCGTGACACCGACGCCAGCGGCGCTCGCCGCCGCGAAGCCCCAAGATTCACTCCGACCCGCGATGTCGCTCGCGCGCTCACGGATCCAGGTCAGCCCCGTTGCATCGGTCTGGGTCGCGAGCTCGTCGAGCAAAGCCTTCCGAAGTCCCGCGCCCGCTGCCGTCTCGCGCATGATCTGGTCGAACGCCAGGCTGCGCGTGCGGCCACCGTGCCAGTCGAGCAACAGATCGAGATACGTCCGTTCTGCGCTGTCGCCGTGGCTGATGCGCTGGCCCGCCTCGGCCAGCTCGATCACGCGCTGTCGGACTGTGTCCAAATCGACCTTGCGCACGCCTGGAGGAAGCATGGCCGCCGTCGCGGACGATAAAGCCTGGCCAAGCACATGATCGGCTGCTCGGCGAATCGACTCGGGAAGAAGCGCGACCCACTCTGGGTAACCAATGACGTCCGACGACAGCTCGACGCCGCGCTCATCGACGGCCATGGTCAGATCGAATCGACCGCTCAGGCCGTCGTCGCTCGTGAGCTTGGCGAAACGCACCCGCCCGGTCGTGCGCGCGACGAGCCGGTAAACCGCGGTGGAGCTCGTCCCGGGCGCGAGATCGCCGAGCGGTACCTGCTCGATCTGGTTGGGCGCGAACTCCGTCCCGACGAGGCTCGCGCGATTGAGGTTGGTCGACACCCGATACGCGGGTGTCTCGGACGTGTTCATCACGGTCACTTGCGCGGTGTAGGGCTCGCCGGCGCGCACGGCGCGCGGATGGGAAAACACGATCGAGAATTTCGGGTTGCGGACCAGCACCGAGCCGGCAGCGACACCCTCGATGTGGACCTCGCGCTGCGCGAACCCATCGAGTGTGCCGCGGAGCTTGATGTCGAAGACGTGCAGGCCCTCGCGCAGACCTTCGACCAGGAACTCGGCCTGCCCAGTTTGGCCCGGTTGGAGCCGCACCGTGTCGTCGTTCGTGCCCGCCCGCCCGTCGACGCCAAGCCCATGGATCGGAAGTATCGGATGAACCTCGGCGTCGGCTCCGACACGCGCGAACCGGATCGGATCGTCGTCGTTCCCCGCGATGTGATCGCGACCTGGCGGCAACACCAGCTCTGCTTGGAGCGAGTGCACGGAGATCGCGGACCGAGCGGGCGCCGCGTTGGCGGTGAAGATCTGAACGCTGAAGAACTGGTTCAGGAAGCCCACGCTGCCCGGGATGACGACGAGGCCGGGGATCATCGCTGCGCTCCGGAGCTCTCCCTCGCCCTCGCCGTCTTCTACCCGTTCGAAGTTCACGCCCTTGATCTGCAGATTGAGGCCGGGAAGCAGCATTTCCTGTGGAAGCGCGATCGTCTCCGCGAGCAGGGCGTTGATTTGCTGCGCCTCCACGACCAGCGCGTGTCGCTCGATGCTCGAGATGAGCTCTACGGACTCCTTGAATTTCGGAGTGACGACAGGAAGACGCACTGGAAACGAGCGGCCACCGAGGACAAAAGTGGCCTGGAACTCCAGGGCTGAAAAAGAATCGGAGTCGATGATGATGCCGCGTTGGGCGATCTCGTCGATGGTGAGTGGTCGCGACACGACCTGCGAAATGAGCACCTCTGGAAAGACGTGCACCGCTACGCGGCTGGGGATGGCCATCGCGCGCGTGTCGCCGCTCTCGGTGTCGACGACTCGGATGTCATCGATCTGGTACTCACCGGCGAGCGCGATGGGTGGGAGCATGAGCGGCTCACCCGGCAATCCGAGCAGCCTATAGGCAGGGAAAGCGGGTCCGCGGAGCACGGCCTCGACATGAAGGCCCTTGCCGAGCTTCACAGCGTCGGGGTGCGGCGCCCCCTCGGCGTCCATGAAGCCAACGGCGAGCGAGCCCGGGATGTTCTTGGGGACGAAGAGCTCTTCGGGCAGCGCTCGTACGCGCGCGCCGACGACGTGGTGTTGAAACGTCGTCAGGGGCTGCGCCTGCGCGCTGGACGCGGACGCCAAGCCGAGGAGGAGCGCCAGCGGCCCCACCACTGTCCACCCGATCATCGAAACGCCGACCGCTACGCGGCCCCCGCAAACCTTCATCTCAAACCTCCCTGAGCCCACTACAGGTCTCAGTTGCACCAGCCGCCCCGAGATCCCGTGATCTCGACCCGCGGCCCAACACAAACAGCGCGCCGAGTTAGCACGAGAACCGCGAACCGTACAATCGCGCGCCTGAACGCGTAGATCTGCGTACAGAGGTGCTGGTTCGAATCACACGAATTGACCAACGGCCGTCGGTCGATTCGACCGACGCAGCGCCGCCGTAGGCCCCCCGGTAGACCTTCGGCTCGGCCCGCCCGTTGCTCTACGTCACACCATGCTGCGATCGCCCCTCGCCCATTCCACGCTGGTCCTACTGCTCTTCGCGGCCTGCGCCGGCGACGAGACACCGAAGAAGGAGCCCCACCTGACGCCACCCCCCGGCACCGGCTCTTCGCCGGGGCTGCCGTCTGATCGTGCGCCCGGGACCCCGACCCCGGCGCCCACCGGCGGCGTCGTCACGAAGCCGGTGCGCGACCCCGCGCCCATCACCGGCGGCACGCTGCTGTTCCTCGCCCAAGAGGGCGGCAACGTGGTCGCGGCGGCCGACCCCGACACCGATCGCGTCTACATCGTCGATCTCGACACGCGCATCGTGCGGAAGACGATCGAGCTCGGCGAGGGTGACGCGCCGCGCCGCATGGCGGAGATCGGCGACCATCGCATCGCGGTCACGCTGGCGAGCGACGCCATCGCGATCGTCTCGGTGCGCTCGGGCGAAGTGCAGCGCGTCCCGGCGTGCGAGCTGCCGCGCGGCGTCGCGTATGACGCCTCGCGTGATCGCATCCTGGTGGCGTGCCGCGAGGGCCGGCTGGTCGAGGTGAAGCTGGGCTACGAAGGCGTGAGCCGCAGCGTCGAGCTGCCGCGCGATCTGCGCGACGTGGTCGTCGCGGGCCAGCGCATCTACGTCACGCGCTTCAAGGCGGCCGAGGTGCTGCTGCTCGATCTCGACCTCAACGTCGTCCACCGGGCCGCGCTCAACACGGCGATCGGCAACGGCCAGACCCCGGCGGTGATGTGGCGCGCGGTGGGCATGGACGACGGCTCGCTGCTCGTGCTGCATCAGGAGGCGCAGACGCAGGTGGGCGGCGTCAGCCCGTGCCAGGCGCCGGTGGCCGGAGGCGGCGGCCGGTACGGGAGCGGGGGGCGCGGGGTGCGTATCGGCGGTGCCGGTGGCCAGACCTGCCAGCGCGCGGTGGTCGCGCCGGTGCTCACCCGGGTCACCGCGGACGGCGCGATCACGGCCTCGCCGCCGATCGCGAACGGCGCGCTGATGGTCGACGTGGCGGTGCAGGGCACCAACATCCTGGTGGCCGATGCGGGCGCGACGGTCACGACGCTCGGCCAGCCGGTCCGCCAGTTCCAGACCCCGAACGTCGGCTTCACCACGCTCGATCCGGAGGAGCCGCCGGTGAACCGTTGCGCCGTCGCCGGCCTCCTGGACAGCGATGCGACGGTCGATGCCACCACCGACGCGCTGGCCACCGACCGCGATGGCCCGATCACCTCCGTGACCTACGATCGCCGCGGCCGCGTCGTCGCGCTGGTCGGCGTCCCGGCGCTCGTGCGCATCGGCACGTCGCGCATTCGCCTCGGTGAAGCGAAGCCGACCAACGAAGGCTACCGGATCTTCCACCAGGACTCGGGCGGCAACATCGCGTGCGCCGGCTGTCACCCCGAGGGTGAGGACGACGGCCTGGTGTGGAGCCTCCCGGTCACGCGCCGCACGCCCGCGCTGCGCGGTGGCATCATGAACACGGCGCCGTTCCACTGGAGCGGTGACCTGCGCGACTTCGAGGCGCTGCTCGACGAGGTGTTCGTCGGCCGCATGGGCGGCACCCCGCTCAGGACGGGTCAGCGCAATGCGCTCGCGACGTGGATCGACCGGCTCCCCGCGATCGCGGTGGGCAGCCCGACCAACTTGGACGCGGTCGCGCGCGGCGGTGCGCTCTACGATCGCAAGTGCGCGTCGTGCCACGCCCAGCCGATGTCGCAGTCGCTGAACGTCGGGACCGGCGAGAGCTTCCAGGTCCCGCTGCTCCGCGGCGTGATGTTCCGTGCGCCGTATCTCCACGATGGCTGCGCGACGACGCTGGCCGATCGCTTCGGCCGCTGCGCGACCCCCGCGCACGGATCGACCGGAAGCCTCGATCCGCAGGAGATCGGTGACCTGGTGGAGTACCTCGAGACCTTGTAGTACTGCGCGTAGGAATGCGCTGGACGGACGAGCTCCTCGACCAAAAAAGGCAACGCGGCGACGGTCTCGCAGACCGGGTGGTGGCGCAGCTGTTCGAAGAGGGCGATATCGCGGCGGTCAACGCGCTCATGTCGACGCTGGTCCGGAACGACGGCCTCCCGTCGGATAAGTTGCCGCCGATCGTCCTCGACTATCTCGCGCAGACCTCCGCCATACCCATCAAGGACATGAACAAGGTCCGGCAGGGTGAGGCGCTGTTCGGGACGTATGGCCCGGAGATGCTCATGTCGCTGGGCTTCTATTCGCTGCCCGCCTCGTATGCCGCCAGCAAGGGCGTCCAGGTCCTGTACCGCACGGCGTATCTGCTCGATCGGCCGGTGCGGAGAGTGTTCGAGACCACCCAGATGGTGATCGACGTGATGGCGGGTGACGGTCTGGATCCCACCGGCCGCGGGATTCGCACCGCGCAGAAGGTGCGGCTGATGCACGCCGCGATCCGGCACATGACCGAGAACGACACCCAGCAGCCGTGGGACCGCGCGAAGCTCGGCGTGCCCATCAACCAGGAAGATCTGGCCGGCACACTCATGACCTTCTCGCTGCTGGTGATCGAGGGCATGGAGCGGCTGAAGATCAAGCCTTCGCTCGAGGAGCAGGAGGCGTACCTGCACGTCTGGCAGGTGATGGGGCCGATCCTCGGGATCGACGACGATCTCATCCCGGCGAACATGGACGAGGCGAGTCAGCTCACCGCGATCATCCGCCGCCGCCAGATCGCGTCCTCACCCGAGGGCGTGAAGATGACCGCCGCGCTGATCGACGGGATGCAGACCTTGATGCCGTCCCTCACGCCGGGCCTGGCCTCGAGCATGGTGCATTACTTTCTCGACAACGATCCTTTCCAGCACCAGAACGTCGCCAAGCTCCTCGAGGTCCCGAAGGCCAACTGGACCACGCTGCTGGTGCACCTCATCTCCGATGTCTCCGGCCTCGTCGGTTGGTTCGGGGAGGGCAGCAAGGACGCCGCGGGCGTGATCCGCTTCTTCAGCCGGCCTTTCGTGATGGCGCTGCTCGACGTCGAGCGCGGCGGAAATCGCGCGAAGTTCTACATCCCCGAGCATCTGCAGAGGCAATGGGAAGTGGTGCAGTGACTCATGGGTCCCAGGCTCGCTCACCACGCTCACACCGCGGTCTCGATCTCCGGCTGGGACCCCTGGGTGCTGCTCGTCGACGGCGGCACCGCGCTGTGGCTGGTCGCCTACGTCCTCGCCATCATCCAGGGCTTCAAGCAGAAGACGTACGGCCTCCCGATGGTGGCGATCGGCGCCAACTTCACCTGGGAGATCCTGGCGACGATCCGCTGGGTCGCGCCGATCACCATGTGGCACTACGGCGCGATCGCCTGGATGGCGATGGACATGGTCATCGTCTATCAGCTGATCAAGTTCGGTCGGGGAGTGCAGGTCATCCCGGAGATCAAGAACGGATACTATCTCGCGCTCGCGGTGGTGTTCGGGCTCGCCTATGTCTTCCAGGGACAGTACTCCGAATACTATGGCGACACGCTGGGGTTCGAGGACGCCTATCTCATCAACTGCTCGATGAGCATCCTTTTTCCGTTCATGTACTTTGCCCGCCGCGAGAGCGGTAACTATGCGTGGGCGATCGCCTGGTTCAAGATGTTCGGCACCGGGATCACGTCGATCGCGATGGTGACCTTGCTCCCGAAGTTCTATCCGGACCGGACCGAGTTCGACTTCATGTATCTGCTGTACCTGACGGCGTTCGGCTTCGACTGCTTCTACGTCGCCTTGCTCTGGATCGCGCGCCGCCCGACCAGCACCGTGCCCGCGAGATAGTCCAGCCCACCGTCGATGATCAGCGCGTCGCCCGCGCGCTTCTTGTGCTCGGCGACCTCCGCGGAAGTGGGCCCGATCGCCGACAGCGCCAGCTCGGCCTGCGCGACCGGGAGGCCCGCGCCGATCGCTGCGCCGAGCCGCACCGCCTCCTCGAAGCAGCGGCGCGCGCCCGCGTTGTCGCCGGCGATGAGCGCCATCTGGCCGCGATAAAACGCCAGGTGCGGCCGCCCGATCGGATACGCCCGCGCCCAGCTCTGGCCATAACGCAGCGCCTTTCTCGCCTCGGGAACGAGCGCGGCGTTGCGTGAGTACGCCAGCAGCGCCGTCTCGATCATCCCGTAGATCATCCCGCCGCCCGTCGGCGGGGCGAAGCGCGCGGCCGGCACGCAGCGCAGCGCCTGGCTCACCGCGGCCTGCGCCTCTTCGAGCTGACCCGCGCGCGCCTCCACCAGCGCGCGTACGCCGTGCCAGATGCCTTCCGAGAGGCGATCGTGTCGGCTGAACGCCGAGCGGGTGGCCTCGAGCCGCGCGCGCGCCTGATCGATGCGTCCCAGCGTGGTCGCGATCAAGATCTCCTGGCTGGCGAAGCCCACCGCACCGTGGCGGGTGAGCGAAGGATCGAGGCTGGTCTGCGCGGTCGTCAGCAGCATCAGCGCTTCGTCCAGCGCGCCGCGATAGTAGGCCGCGATGCCCAACGCGTACTGGGTGTAGCTGAGGTTGAGGCGATCGCCGATGCGCTCGCACAGCGCGATGTTGTCGGCCGCGGCGCGCTCGGCGCGATCGAGCTCGGCGCGCCCGATGTACGCCGAGATCTCTGCGACCGCGCCCGACGCCAGGCCGCGCACGTCGGCGTCGCCGGGAAGATCGGCGTGGATCCGCGCGAAATAAGCGTCGGCGCCGCTTTTCCAGCCGACCGCGCCCGCCGCGAACCCGAGCAGCGCGAGCGAGAGATGGTTGGTCGCGCCGGCGCGTTCGGCGAGGTTGACCGCCAGCAGGCTCGACGCGAGCACGCCGACGCGGTCGTTCTCGAAGATGTGCAGGTTGGCCAGGCGCGCCGCGGCTCGCGACGCTTCGAGCAGCTCCGGCTTGAACGCCGCCTCGACGCCGCGCACGCGATGCGCCGCCTGCACCATCATCTGGCGCAGCAGGAAGCCGAGGCGTCCGGTGACGGGGATCTCGACCCCTGCCTCGCGCGCTGCAGCGCGGAAGCTGGGCTCGGCGCGCGCGAAGTCCATCAGGAAGAACTGCGCGTAGCCGAGCTGGTTGTGGAGCCGCGCGCGCTCGAGCGGAGGCACAGACGACGAGAGCGCGAGCGCGCGAGAGAGGAGGACCACCGCCTCCTGGTGCGCGCCGTGGAGCAGCGCGGTCTCTCCCGCCAGGGTCACGTAGCGCGCTTCTTCTGCCGCATTTCCCGCGCCGGCGTGGTGCATGGCGAGCGCCGCGTGCCGCTCGGAGGTCGCGCCGTGCACCGCCTCGATCCCCGCGGCGACCTCGGCGTGGAGCGCGCGTCGATCGTCGGCGGAGAGCTCGCCGAGCAGCTCCTCGCGCAGCTTGTCGTGCGCGAACCGCACCGCTCCGTCCTTTCGCTCGAGGACCGCCGCGTCGATCCCGGTGCGCACCCAGCGCTCGAGGTCGAGCTCCGGCGCGAGCTTCGCGAGGACCGCCGCGTCGATGCGTCGCCCCTGCACCGCCGCCAGCCGCAGCGGGCGGATGTCACCCGGCGGCAGCTTCTCCAGCCGCCGCCGCAGGATCCGCTGCATGCGTCCGGCGCGCACGCTGTCGGGCAGCGACTTCTTCGAGATCTGATCGACGCCGCCGGCTCCCTCGGCCAGCGCGCGCACGATCTCGACCAGGAAAAACGCGTTCCCCTCGCTCTCGCGCTCGATCAGCGAGATCAGCGACGGGGTCGGATCGCTCGCGCCGATCATCGAGCTCACCAGCGCGGTGATCGCCGGCGTTCCCAGGCGTGAGAGCACCATCGGGGTCATGCCCGCGAGCGCGTCGGGGAGATCGGGGCGCTCGTCGTGGCGGTACGTCGCGACGACCATCAGCGGGAGGCCGCTCACCGCCGGCAAGATCGCGCGCACCAGATCGAGCGTGTCGCTGCCGGACCAGTGCAGATCCTCGAGCAGCACGAGCACCGGCCGGGCCTGGCGCTTCAGCACGCGCAGCACCACCTCGCGCAGTCGCGAGCCCATCGAGAGGCCGTCGAGCAGCGGCGCCGCGGTGACCGGGCGGCCCAGTATTCGCGGCAAATCAGGGATGATCGGCAACAGGATGCTGGCGTCGAAGTCGCTGAGCTCGCTCACCACGACCATCGCGCGCAGCGCATCTCGCCACAGCGCGTACGGCCCACCGGCGGTGCTCTCCTCTTGCCCGCGCACCACCACCGCGCCTTGCACGTGCGCGAACGCGCGCAGCTCGTCGAGCAGGCGTGACTTGCCGACGCCGCTCTCGCCGCCGATCAGCCAGGCGCTGCCGTGCCCGTGCACCGCGGAGAGGAGCCCGCTCTTCAGCTGCGAAAGCTCGCGATCGCGACCGGCGAAGCGCGCCGACTGGAGGAAGCTCTCGCGCGTCTCCGCGGTGTCGAGCACCATCGGTGAGCCCAGCGCCTGACCCAGGATCTCCGCCACCTCGCTCGCGCTCTGCGGTCGCTCGGCAGCATCGGCGGCGGTGATGCGATCGAGCGCGGCCGTGAGCGCCGGCGTCGGCTCGAGCACGCGCCGCGCGATCACGCCGAAGGTCCACAGATCCGAGACCGCGCTCGGCGGCTGGCCGCGGCGCAGCTCGGGGGCCATGAACTGCTCGTCCTGCGTCGGTCCGGGCAGCGCCGCGCTCCCCAGCACGAAGAGCTTGAGCTGCCCGACCGTGACGCGCAGGTGGGCCGGCGTGAGGTGACCGTGCACGAGATCGCGGCGGTGCAAGTATCCGAGCGCGCCGAGCAGTTGTGCGACGAAGTTCTTCTGGATCGAGGGCGGAGCGCGCCGCGCCGCCTCGATGAAGCCCTCGGCGTGATCGGCTGCTTCGAGCACGAAATAAGGCTGCTCGTGATCATCGATCCCGAAGTCGAGCACCTTCACGATGTGCGGATGATCGAGCGCCATCAGCGCCATGAAGTCGCGCGACAGCGCCAGCTTCGACTCCACCGGATCGCGGAGCATCCCATCGGTGACCACCGGCTGCAGCGTCACCACCTGCTGCGTGAGCCGATCCATCAACCGCCGCGCGGAGACGCCGTCGCCGGGCCCTTCGATCGGCTCGTAGCGACCGCCGCCGAGCGGCACGCGCGCGTCACCGCTCTGGGCACCCACGCGCAGATCGGCGATCAGCGCTTCCATCGAAGGGTAGCGTGCCGCCGGATCGACCGAGAGCGCGCGGCGCAAGATCCGCTCGAGCCAGCTCGGCACGCCGCGGTCGAGCGGTGCGTCTCCGATCTCGCCCTGGCACACCGCGATCATCAGCCCCGCGAAGCCCGCGCCCATGAACGGGCGCACCCCGTACAGCGCCTCCCAGAGCGCGATCGCGAAGGCGAACTGATCGGTGCGCGCGTCCGTCAGTGAGGACACGAACTGCTCGGGCGCCATGTACGCCGGCGTGCCCATCACCGCGCCGGTCTGGGTGAGGCGAGGCTCGTCGAGAATCGGGGCCTCGGCCGGGGCGGGGGTCGACGCACCGGCCTCGCTCACGAGGCCGAAGTCGAGCACGCGGGCGCGACCGTCGCGGCCGACCAGCACGTTGTCCGGCTTGAAGTCGCGGTGCACCAGCCCGGCGTTGTGGGCCGCGGCCAGTCCGCGCGCGGCCTGGGTGTACATCGCGACGATGTCGCGCCACGTGCGCGGGCTCTGCTCGATCCAGCGGCGCAGGGTCCAGCCGTCGACCAGCTCCATCGCGAGGAACGTGCGGCGCTGGTACGTGCCGGCCTCGTGGACCGCGACCACGTTGGGGTGGGCCAGCTTGGCGAGCGCCTTGGCCTCGCGGATGAGCCGCTGCTGCTCGCGCGATACGTCGATGAGCTTGAGCGCGACGCGGCGGTCGAGGCCCGGATCGTGCGCCGCGTAGACGGTGCCCATGCCTCCGCGGCCGAGCACCTCGATGATCTGGTAGCGACCGACCAGCTCGCCCGGCGCTGCGGGCTGCGATTGAGCCTCCTCGGCCACGGTGGCCGAGCATATACCGAAGCTGCCGACGATGCGCGCTTATGCGTCTGGGCAGCGGCTACGGCGCTTCGAAGCGAGGAGGAGGGTGGTGCGCACGCGGAGGTCGACCACCTTGTGATAGGCGATGCTCGATCCCATGCGGACCGGGAGGATGATCCGTCAGCGCGTCCTTCGCCAGCAGCACATCCGCGTCGGTGAACAGCAGGATCTCGCCGGTCGAGCTCTCCGTACCGAGCTTCAGCGCGTGCACCTTTCCCAGCCATCCCTCGGGGAGCTTCTCCACATGGATGACGCGGAAGCGCGGGTCTTCGGCGGCGACGCGATCCATGATCGCGCCCGTGGCGTCCTTGCTGCGATCGTCGATCAGCACGAGCTCTAGCTCCGGATAGTCGAGCAGGCGCATCTTCGCGAGCGCGGGCTCGATCGTCTCGGCCTCGTTGCACGCGGGAATGATGATCGAGAGCTTCGGCCAGCGCGGCGGCGGCGTCGGATCGAGATCCGCGAACCGCCGCAGCATGCGTAGCATCTTGATGTTGGCGACCAGCGCGAGGATCGGCACGAAGCACGTCGACGCGAGGAGGATCGCCAGGGCGGTCACTTCAGATCTTCACCCTGCGGTGGCGGTGGCGGTGGCGGGGGCTCCGCCTTGGGCGGAGCCGGAGTGAGCGCGCTGGCGATGGTGCGCAGGCCCTCGGCGATGTTGGCCGACTCGCAGCCGCCCTTGGCGTTGGCGCTGACCGAGCTGTCCTTGGTGGCGAGATCGTGGACCGTCGCGACGATGGTACAGACCTTGTTTTTTCGCGTGATCTTGGTGACCACGGCCTTCTCGGCGGTGGCGTCGAGCGCGAGACCGATCGCGCAGCCCTTGTCACACGACTTGTTGAGCTCGACTTTCTTCGCGACCAGCGGCGAGGCGACGCCCGAGGCGGGGAGGGTGGTGTGTCCGGCCGCGCTCATCAGCGTGGTCAGGTACTCGGCGAAGCTCTCCGTTGCGAACGCGATCTCGGTGACGTCGTGCTGGATCGGCGTCACCGCGAAGACCGGCCCGCGCGGGACCGGAGGGGCGCGGGTGAGGAACGCCTCGGACAGCGTGCCCATCGCCGCGTCGACCGCGGCCGCCTCGCAAGGGAACGCGCTGGTCGACGACCACTCGTCGTGCCCCGACTCCGCGTCGTAGAGCGCGGCGAGGAGCACGCAGCTATCACCGTACTGGACGAGGCGCGTGTGGAAAGCCGCGCGCGCGCCAGCCTGGCGTGCGGCGTTGATCTCGCACGACTCGACCAGGCAGACATCTTCGGCGCGGGTGGACGTCGAGGCGAGCCGGAAGGTCCCGCTCCCCTGGATGCGATCACCCATGCGCCGCGAGAGATCCTCGACCAGCTGCCGCGGGACGCGCGACGTGCCGACGCTGCGGACGGGCGCCATCCACAGGCGCGGTGGTGGTGGCGGTTCCGGGGCCGGGGCGGCGCGCGGCGGCGGAGGGGGTGGCGGCGGAGGAGCGGGATCCGGCGCGCTGGCGCACGCGACGAGCATCGCAGCGAGGATCCAGAAACAGCGCCTCTGCACGGCGCTGCGAGTAGCACACTCTTGACGGGACGGGAACGTCTCCGGCGGGTCCTCGCGACCATCCACACCCACTACGACGCGGAGGTGCTCGCCGCGCCTTCGCTGAGCGAGTCGGTGCGCCACGGCGTCACCACGGTGACCATCGGGAGCTGCTCGATCAGCGCCATCCTCTCCGACCCGGAAGACTGCTCCGATCTTTTCACCCGGGTAGAATCCGTTCCGCGCGCGCAGGTGCTGCCGCTCTTGCGGGCAAGAAGACCCCTCCGATCTGCGCACGCGGGTCATGGGCCTCTCGCGCGCGGTCGATCCCCGCGCCCGCCGTCGCGAGGCGGAGCTGGTGGAGATGGAGGGCTGGCAGTTCCTCCGCGCGGGAGAGAAGGGTGCAGCCGGCGTTCCCGCCGTCGCGAGGGCCGCCTGATGGCGGTCGTGCGGCGCACGCAGCAGTCCCGGCGCGAACGGACCATCCGAAAGATCCTCGACGCGGCAACTCATACTTTGATCGAAGCAGGTTACGCTGGCGCATCCATGCAGGCGGTCGCGGTCCGCGCGGAAGTATCTCAAGGCGGGCTGTTCCGTCATTTGCCCACGCGCCAGGCCCTGATGGTGGCGGTGGGTGAGGACGTCGGAAAGAAGCTCCTGTTCCGCTTCCGCTGCAGTTCAAGGCGTTCTCCGGCCGTGAGGAGCCGATCATGGCGGCGCTGAAGCTGCTCCGCGAGCACTGTGGCAGCCGCATCAACCAGGCCTGGTCCTGCGACCGATCGGCGCCCCGTACTATTCGAGCATCGAAGATCTGGCGCGGGAGAAGCAGCTCCTCGACAGCGGGATCATTCCTCGGTCGGTTCGGGGGCCTCGAGCCGATGCTGCTCGTGCGAGCGCTCGGACTTAGCCGCCTCGGACTTCTCCCGTTCCTTCTCCGCCTTGGTACGACCGAACTTGGCGCGGTTCTCCGCGGCCTTCTTCTCGTCCGCGGCCCGGACGACGCGTTTTTTCGCCTTCCGCAGGTTGATCACGTCGCCCATCCGCTGGTGACGCTAGCGCAGTCGCCCCTCGAAAGGCTACGTTCCGCGCGTGCCGAACCCGACGCTCGAGGTGCCCGACGACGGCGAGCTCCTGATTGCGGTGGTGGCGGACACCCACTCGAAGCCGCACCCCGACACCGAGGCTCAGCTGCGTGCCCGCGCGCCCGACCTCATCCTGCACGCCGGCGACATCGGCGAGCTCGGCGTCATCACCGCGCTCGGCCGCATCGCCCCCACCGTCGCCGTGCGCGGCAACATCGACACGCCCACGCCCGAGATCCCCGAAGACGTCTGCGTCGACTTCCGCCGCGGCTCCGAGCTCGCGTTCCGCGTCTTCATGACCCACATCGCCGTGAACGGCCCGAAGCTCCGCGCCGACGTCCGCCGCCGCGCCCAGGCCGCCGGCGCCCAGCTCGTGGTCTGCGGTCACTCGCATGTCCCGTTCATCGCGCGCGACGGGGACATGACGGTGTTCAACCCGGGGTCGGTGGGCCCGAGGCGGTTCCAGCTCCCGATCTGCTTTGGGGTGATCTCGCTCGCGAAGGGGCGAGTGAGTATGGAGCACATCGACTGCGAGACGGGGCAGAGGTGGCTGCCGCCGGGGATCCAGCGACACTGACAGGTTCACGTCTTCAGTTCAGTACGCGAAGAAATGAATTACCGACCGATACGCCAGCGCGTGCTCGTCGCCATCCGCGAAGCCGAGGCAGAGCGTGTGGCGACGCGAAGAAT
>Ga0105048_10009326_pt1 | contig 15633 bp, 11 predicted proteins | sample MAT05_FD_78382 | JGI IMG/M metagenome (GOLD analysis project Ga0105048, IMG submission 78382) | Freshwater microbial communities from Lake Fryxell liftoff mats and glacier meltwater in Antarctica - MAT-05 | ecosystem: Environmental > Aquatic > Freshwater > Ice > Liftoff microbial mat | place... | reverse complement strand
GCGCAATGTCTGCTGGCGCAGGCCATCTAACACCGGGGCTAGAAAGCGCAATCCGTTATAGTTGGGAATGATTACCGAGAAAAACGGAGCCGTTACCGCGGGCAACGTGGGATAGGTACGCGTGGGGTGCGCTACAAAATTATCGGGCACAGCGCGAAAATTATCGATATTGAGCGCGATCTGTTGGCGCATCACAATGCGGTTATCTTCGCGCAGCGCGCCATAGGTTTCGTCATTCACCACCGGATTGCTATTGGCACCCGCGCTCGAATTGGGATTCTCCGCATCGTTACTCTGCTTTAATTTGGCACGCGCTTTGCGGATCTGCTCTTTGCGCACTTCGAGATTTTTGGCTTCTTCGGATTTCGAAGTATCCGGTGTTGGTTTAAAGGCATCGCTCATAGTAATCTTCCTGTTTTCACGCTTAGCTGCCCGCTTCGGCAGTAACATAGGCCTGTAACGCTGCCTGCCAGGGGCGCAATTCGATCCCCAGCGCGGCAGCGGCCTGATTGATCAAGACGGCATGTAATGGTGGCGGCGCCGGGCGCGGCCAATCGGCGGCGGCAATGGGCGTTAGCGGAATGTGGCCGCGCCCATTGGCTTGGAGTGTGGCCTGAGCCAAGTCAAACCGGCTAGCATACCCACCATTGACCAAATGATAGAGGCCATAGTGTTGGGTGGTGAGCAGTTGCACAATCGCCTCCGCCACATCCGGTGCATAAGTCGGGTTGCCGACCTCATCGGCCACAACACGCAGCTGGCCGTGTTTATCTGCGGCCGTCGTAATTTTACTGGGAAAGTTCGCGCCCCCCGGCCCAAAGAGCCAAGCGGTGCGCACAACGAACAACTGATCCAGGATCTGCTGCGCAGCCAGCTCGCCGCCCAGTTTGCTACGCGCATAGACACTACGCGGGCCAAGCTGATCATACTCGCGATAAAATTGGCCGACATGTCCTGCAAAGACTTCGTTGCTGCTGACATGGACCAAGGTTGCGCCACAGCGTTTACAGCCCAGCGCCAAATATTTTGGACCCAGTGTATTGACAGCATACGCCGCATCTGGCTGGGTTTCTGCGCCATCAACGTTCGTCCAGGCTGCGGCATTGATAACCACGTCCGGTGCAAGCGTGGCTACTTGATCGGCCACCGTCGGCTGCGTAATATCAAATTCGGGCCGTGCCCACAGCGTTACGTAGTCTGTCGCTCGTTGCTGATAGACATTGACCAGCGCTCTGCCTAATTGACCAGCCGCGCCGACAAGCAAGACATGCATAACCCTTTACCCTAACGACTTTACTGATTAGTAATCATGATTGGCACCTACAAGTCATCGAGTATACCACAAGTAACCGTGTTTACCGAAGCAACTGGCAGGGTACAAGTACGACTAAAAGTAACCGTTAGCGTAGCAAAGCCTGTAACACCATGGTCGGCAAATGATGCTGAAATGGGAAAATACTCACAAACCCAACATGACCACCAGTAGGGTGCAGTTGGCGGTCCAGCAAGGGATGGGGCGCAAACGCCATCAAATCGGCGGCGTCGATTACCGGATCATCCATGGCCGCGATCAAGGTGACAGGCACCGTTAATTGGGCCAGTTCGGCAGCCGGGACGGCGTATTGTGCAAAGTATTCTGTAGCCGTGCGAAAATCGCCATAGAAATGACCATACCGTTGCACCAGCCAATCCGTCATGCCGCGGATCGTGGGCAACTGCGCCACGCCGGTGAAGTCATATAGTTCGGGGAAAAAACGCTGTTTCGCCAGCAGCGAAGCCAGCCAACGTTTGCGAAAATACCGGCGATAAATGGGCTGGCGGTCGATTAGATCTGTCGCACGGGCAGGATTGGCCGCAGGATTGATCGCGATCACGCGCGCCAAATTGGCAAAGGGCTGTTGGCGATGGTGACAAGCCAGCCGCAACGCAAAGTTGCCGCCCATCGACACGCCCACGATATAGAACGGCAAGCCACTGGCCAGTGCTGCGATTGCATGGGTCACATGAACCGCTTCATCCAGCAAGGTGCCCAGAAACAGGCCACGGTTCAAGGTGTAGGGGTTGACATGATAGCCGGGCCCATGATCGCGGAAATTGAGACGCACCACATCAAAGCCCGCAGCCATTAGTGTATTGGTCATCATAATGTCATAGGGCGAGTGACTGCATCCTTCCCAGCCGTGCAACATCAACACGAGTCCGCGCCGTTCAACGGTTGGCCAGCAAGGTGTGTAATAGGCCAGCATACGCACATGCTCGCCGGCATCCAAAGATGTCACGCTGGGGCCAGCATCCAAGAGGATCGGTTGTTCATTTGTCAGCTGGTGTATGGCCCCCGGCGGGCGGCGCCTTGATAGCAAGGTCTGGATATGCCCAGAGCGCACAAAGCGATGGGGCAAAAACAAAGGTGCCTGCGACAACGCTACCTCTGCATTTTCAAGCGAAACTTGTGCGATATCAGTCATAACAGTACTCATTTATAGCAAACACACGGGCTAAAACGCCATGAGCAAAACCACCCAAACCGCAGCCGAACAGTATGGTAATGTCTATCATTGTATCTATCCAGCGTAATCGCTTTACATCAATGGAATGGATAGTTCTACAATGGTGCCGACATCATCTGTGCGATTGCGCAGGCGACAACTCCCCCCCACTTCCCATATCAACGCGGCGACCATGGTCAACCCCAGCCCCATCCCCGGCACTTCACCCGTGAAATATTTCTCGGCTTGATAATAGGGCAGCCAAACCTTGTCAATCTGCTCGGGCGTGAGCAGCACACCATTATCCATCACGCGCAACAGCGCCAAGGTTGGGGAAACGGGCGCCAGTTCCACGGCAATTGTTGGGGCATGGGTTGGATGAAATTTTTTGGCATTTTCCAACAACTCCCACAGAATACACTCGACGGCGCTGGTTGACAAAAGCAATTGTTTGTCGCTCGTAAAGTGGTTGTGTACAGCAAAGTGCTTTAGCTCCAGGCCAAAACCAATTTGCTTGATCAACCCTTCCAGCTGATCGGCGCGGAACGCATCGCCCGAGTGGGCGCTTACCGGCATACGCAGATATTGCAGAATATCACTGATGGTGTGATTCAGGCGATGAATGCCCGAAGAGATCAATTTACCAATCTCTTGAATTTGCTCAGCCGAGAGATTTTCTACAATCTCCGGCATTAACAGTTGTAAGCCGCCAGAAATCGCGTGTAACGGCGTATTTAATTTGTGCATGACCATCGAATGAAAGGTCCAAATATCGCGCTGGGTACTCATCTGCGCCGTGACATTGCGCAAATGCAGCAGACGTTGCAGATGATCGCCTTCTACCTGATTTAACAACGTCACTTCCAGCCAGAGCGATTGGGCATTCGGTGTTTCTGGCCGAATCAGATAGATGGGCGAATTCGAGGGCACGCTGCCTTGTTCCAGCAGGCGCTTCCAGGCATGGCCCGGTTCGCAACGGAAAAGCTGCTCGATATAGGGCAAGAAATCATCTTTGGTCGGCAACAAAGTTTTGGATGGCAATTCTAACAGCCAACGAGCACGTTCGTTGGCATAGAGCATTTCATTTTGCGGCCCAAGCAAAATGTAGCCATCATCGGCCTGCTCCACCACCCACTCGAAGCGGGCGCGCTCATCCAACAGCCGCCGATAGCGATTGAGGCGCGTAATGGTGCGCACACGCGCGCGTAACTCAGCGTGATCAAAGGGCTTGGTCACAAAGTCATCGGCCCCCGCTTCGATACCTTGCAAGCGCGAGTGCCGATCATCCAGCGCCGTGACGAGGATAATTGGAATCTCGGCCAACCGCGGGTTGGCGCGCAATCGACGACAAACTTCAAAACCGTCCATGCCCGGCATCATAACATCCAGCAGGATCAGGTCGGGGGTAAGCGCTTCGGCTTTTTCAAGTGCCTCTGGGCCATTCGACGCGAAGGCAAGCTGATAGGTAGAGAAATGCAACAGGGCTTCAAGAATTTCGCGTCCGGTCTCTGTATCATCGACAATGAGAATGATGCTTTTCGCTTGCAAATGTATCCTCCAATGTCATCATAGATGTCGCTATCTCTAGTTTACCGAACTAGGGGTCAGTTGGCGAATCATAGAGACACTTAGCGCAAAGATAGGGATAGCACACGGTCGATTCGGCACACAGCGATACCCTTACAGATTATAGCACTTTACGCGCTTCTCACTAGCCAGTATGCCTAACTTCTGCTACACTATGTGAGCACAATGTTTTACAGTTTGCTTACAATTTCTGGTTTAGATGGGATGGCGATCAGTGCGTTTTCGTTTGTGGAACTTTAGGATGCGGTTGCGGCAGCAATCAACCATATCCATGCCCAAAGTTGTTATGTTGCTGATTGGGTTGATCATTAGCGTCAGTAGTGCAGCCTGTGGCGCGGATACCCCTACACCTACGCCCCTGCCCCCCACACCCCCACCAGCGACGAGTATCCCAACGGTGGTGAGCGTCTTGCCCACCGCGACCGTTGCTCTGGTGGCACAGCCAGCCGCCGCTAGTATTCCATCCTATACCTATGAAATTGTCAACGTATTTCCCCATGATCCAGCGGCTTTTACCCAGGGGTTACTTTTTGATGAAGGCATTTTATACGAAGGTACAGGACTTTATGGTCGCTCCACTTTACGCCGCGTAACGCTGGAAAGTGGCGAAGTACAACGCTTGACAGCGCTTCCCGAATCATTTTTTGGGGAAGGCATTACGATAGTTGGCGAACGCATCTACCAGCTGACCTGGCGCGAGCAGACTGGTTTTATTTATAACAAAGAAACCTTTGAGGTGGTACAACAGTTTACCTATCCGACAGAAGGCTGGGGCCTTACCTTTGATGGTGAACGCCTGATTATGAGTGACGGTTCGGCGCGACTCTATTTCTTGGACCCCGAGACGCTAACCGAGATTGGCACGGTCGATGTGACCGATACCACAGGGCCGGTTACGCAACTCAATGAACTTGAATACATTCATGGGGAAGTCTTTGCCAATATCTGGCAGACCGACCGGATTGCACGGATTGATCCGGCAACGGGCAAGGTCGTGGGCTGGCTTGATCTAACTGGTTTACTCGGCCCCGAAGATCGCACGACGGCGACCGATGTCCTCAACGGCATTGCCTATTTACCCGAAGGCGATCGTCTTTTTGTCACGGGGAAGCTCTGGCCCAAACTGTTTGAGATCCGCCTCGTGCCCCAACCGTAAAGCCAGCCGGCGCACGATCCAGTAGCACGGTCCAATTAAATTTACCGTATCAACGATCAAAGTCATTCTACAAAATTTAGCAGACCTGCACAGAAATTCACGCATTGTCGACAACATCGGGGTTAAGGCGCGCAGGGTAGCAACATTTATGCCCCAATTTACGCAAAAGCTTCTCATCATCATTCTAGGAGAAAAGTTCCCGGCTAGCAGCACGCGGGACTATTATATTCTACAATATCTAACACTGGTCATTACGGCAATGGGGATTTTTCTCGTTGCCATGGCGCTCTTTGTGCTATTCCCACTACAGCAGAATCAACTTGCCCTGGTCACCTGCGGGATTGGCTTACTCTACCTCTCCAATCTCTGCTTGCTAGGGCGCACTCATTCCTTCAAATTAACTGGCTTTGTGTTCGTGATCGAACAATGCTTGTTTCTGATCCTCCTGAGCTATTTGCACGGTGGCAATGATCCGGTTTTTTATGTTTGGTATCCGCTTGCACTGCTCACGGCTGCTTTTGTCTTGGGAAAAGGCTGGAGCATTGTTTTTGCGCTGGTGATGAGCGCAAACTTCTGGGTAGTTGAATACCTGGACCGCGTTAATTATTCCTTTCCAACTGCCCCGCTGCTAACCGCTGAATTGCAAACGATTAGCCTCTTATTATCAATTCTTTTTTCGCTTGTTTCGATTGGCGTGCTCTGTTGGTCTTTTGAAACAGTACACCGGCAGGCCGAGGTTCAATCGCGTCTGGCAGAACAACGATTGCGCCTATTTCTCGCCAATATGAGCCATGAAATTCGTACACCGATGAATGGCATGATCGGCATGAGCAATCTATTACTCGATACCGAGCTCAACGAAGAACAACGCGATTTTGTTGATACAATTCGTGGCAGCAGCGAGTCACTGTTGACCATCGTTAATGAAATTCTAGACTTTTCCAAGATCGAGTCTGGCAATATGACGCTGGACGCACAATCCTTTGCCTTGCGCAGCTGTATTGAGGACGCGCTTGATCTGCTTGCCCTGCAAGCCGCCCAAAAAGGGTTGGAATTGATCTATCTGGTGGAAGACAATGTTCCGACCCAGATCACAGGAGACGCCATGCGGTTGCGCCAGATTCTCGTGAATCTGCTGTCGAATGCCATTAAGTTCACCGAACAGGGCGAAGTCTTTATCCATGTTGGCGCACGTAGAGATCAAAAGCAAAATCATGAAATTCACTTCCGCGTCCGCGACACGGGCATTGGCATTCCGAGCAACCAGATCGCGCAGCTCTTTCGCTCCTTTACACAACTCAGCCAGCCGGTTGCCAGCCGCTTTGGTGGCACCGGGCTGGGCTTGGTCATCAGCCAACAGCTAACCCAGATGATGGGCGGCGAACTATGGGTCGATAGCAAAGAAGGGGTTGGCTCTACGTTTCATTTTACCATTTCCATCAAAGCTGCCGAATACGAGCCTGCTCATCTGCCGGGTGTGCATCCAGCCTTGGTGGGTCAACGCGTTTTGATCATTGATGACAACATTACCAATCGCCATACACTTAGACGCCATCTGCTTACTTGGGATATGGTGCCGGTAGAAGCCAATAATCAAGCGGAAGCACTGGCCCAGTGTGACCAAGGACACGAAATTGATATTATATTGGTGGACACCACGCTGCCCGAAATGGCAGAATTTGCCTTAGTGCAGACCATGCGGAAGCTGCCCCACTTGAGCGCCGTGCCAATCCTGCTGTTGGCCCCCGTTATCCAGGCGAATCTCCCCCAACAGAGTCGAGCCTTGGGATTCCTGAGCATTTTATACAAGCCCGTAAAGCCCGCCGAGTTGCATGACGCGCTCATTCGGCAATTTGATACGTCACTGGCGACCGCGGCACAAGTTCCCGTGCCGCAGAGCACCAGAACCGGCAACGCCGCCAGCCATATTCATCATTGCCGGATGTTGAATATTCTGTTGGTTGAAGACAATGCGATCAATCAAAAAGTTGCATCGCGCATGTTGGAACGCTTGGGGTATCATGCTGATGTGGTTGATAATGGCACAGACGCGCTTCGTGCCATGCGGCGTCAACATTATGATGTGGTCTTGATGGATGTCCACATGCCCGGCATCAGCGGCATCGAGACAACCACCCAGATTTTGAATGATGAAACAATCGACTATCGACCCTATATCGTTGCCCTGACCGCAGCGGCGCTGCGCGAGGATGAAGAAAAGTGTCGCAAGGCCGGTATGAAAGACTTTTTAACCAAACCGATCCGCACCAGTGACATCTTGAGCGTTTTAGAACGCTATCGTCTGCGCAGTGAACAGAAACCGCGCCGCATGCGCAAGATCAGCCCGTCACGCTTGAAGTAGCAATCGCCCATCCATGTGGGACACAGCCAGGAAACTTAGAGGAAATTTATGCGCGTTTTAATTGTTGGCAATGGTGGCCGTGAGCATGTCATTGCCTGGAAGTTAAGTCAATCACCCCAGGTTCAAGCAATTTTCGTGGCACCGGGCAACGGCGGCACACAGTCGATCCCCAAAACACAAAACGTGGTCATTGATATGGCAGAATTCGCCCAATTGCGCGATTTTGCCCAACAAAATGCTATCGATCTCACAGTTGTGGGCCCCGAAGCACCGCTGGTCGGGGGGATTGTTGATATCTTTGAGGCCGCGGGGTTGCCGATCTTTGGCCCCAGTCGCGCCGCGGCCCAACTGGAAGGCTCCAAGGCGTTTGCCAAAGCCTTTATGGAGCGACATGGCATTCCAACTGCGCAATCCGAAAGCTTTACCGACTTTGATGAAGCCATGCGCTATCTGCGCGGTCAAGATGATCCGCCCGTGGTCAAAGCGAGCGGTCTGGCTGCGGGCAAAGGCGTGATCCTGCCCAAAAGCATTGAAGAGACGGCATCGATTATCAAAGCGATATTGCTGGATGGACGCTTTGGCGCAGCCGGCGAAGAAATTTTGTTGGAAGAAAAGCTCGAAGGCGAAGAGCTTTCTGTGCTGGCTTTTTGCGACGGCAAGCAAGTGATCCTAATGCCAGCCGCCCAAGATCACAAACGCCTGCTGGATCGCGATCGCGGGCCCAATACCGGTGGCATGGGCGCATTCGCGCCGTCGCCGCTGGCTACGCCGGCCTTGCTTCAACAAGTTACCAAAGAAGTTCTACTCCCTACCTTGGCCGGCATGGCAGCCGAAGGCATGCCCTTCAAGGGAATCTTGTATGCAGGGCTCATGCTAACACCAACCGGCCTCAAGGTGTTAGAGTTTAACTGCCGCTTTGGCGATCCAGAAACCCAAGTCATCCTACCATTGCTCACCAGCGACCTGATTGAACTATTCCACGCTTGTATTAACGGCACCCTGCACAAAGTGAAGCCCACTTGGTCGAATGAGGCCGCGGTGACGGTGGTAATGGCCGCGCGCGGCTACCCCGAAGAACCGGAAACTGGCATCGAGATTACCGGTATCCCGGCTGCCGAAGCGGCGGGAGTTCACATTTTTCATGCGGGCACCAAATATGTAGAAAAACGCTTGGTAAGTTCAGGTGGACGAGTGTTGGCCGTGACCGCACTCGGCAAGAATTTGGCAATGGCAAGCAGGCAAGCCTATGGCAGCATTCGCTACATCCACTTTAACGGCTCCCAATATCGCCGCGACATTGGCCAGCGCTATCGCTGAGCGACGGCTGATTGCTATTGACAGGCAACGCAGGTTAGCCAATAGGCCAATCGATAGATAGAGGATTTCCATGACGAATGAGAAAAGCAAAGATCCCAAGCAACAGGTGGACGAGGCCCGCATCCAGGAAGCAAACGCGGCGTTGAAGGATGAAATTGTCCATACCGAACATGAACTTGTCATCCATGGCCAGACGCTCCGCTATACGGCCACCACAGGGATCATGGTGATGAAGGACGAGGAAGGCAAGGCCAAAGCCAAGATTTTCTTCATTGCATATACCAAGCAAGATGTGAAGGATCTGAGCACGCGGCCCTTAACTATTTCTTTTAATGGCGGCCCTGGTTCCTCATCGGTCTGGTTGCACCTGGGCGTGCTCGGCCCCAAACGCGTGCGCAGTGGCGATGTGGATCAACTTCAGCCACCGCCCTATCGCTTGACGGACAATGAATACAGTTTGCTGCATGTCACCGATCTGGTTTTTGTCGATCCGGTTAGCACGGGCTATAGCCGGCCAGCCCCCGGCGAAGAGGCCAAACAATTTCATGGCTTGGAAAAAGATATTGAGTCGGTTGGCGATTTTATTCGGCTCTATGCCACACGCTATAAACGCTGGAACTCGCCCAAATTTCTGATTGGCGAAAGTTATGGCACAACGCGCGCGGCGGGGTTGGCCGGCTATCTCCAGGAGCGACATGGGATGTACCTGAACGGTCTGCTGCTGGTGTCGGTCATCTTGAATTTTCAGACCGCGCGCTTTGATCTGGGCAATGATCTGCCGTTTATTCTCTTTCTACCAACTTATGCCGCCACCGCGCTCTATCATGGCCAAGTGACGCTCAAGCCGAGTCAGACGCTGAGGGCATGGCTTGAAGAAGTGGAACAGTTTGCCTTGCACGCTTATACGTTGGCGCTGATGAAAGGCGATGCGCTGCCTGCGCCAGAACGCCAGCAAATTGTACAACAGTTAGCTGCGTATACAGGGCTATCCGAACGCTATATCGAGCAGACCAATCTACGCATTCATATTCATCGCTTCGTCAAAGAACTGCTGCGCGACCAGCGGCGCACAGTGGGCCGGTTGGACACGCGCTTTCAAGGCATTGATCGCGACACCGCTGGCGAAACCTTTGAACACGATCCCAGCTATTCGGCGATTCAGGGCTCCTATACAGCAACCTTGAATGACTATGTACGCAACCAATTGCATTTTGAAAGCGACATTGCCTACGAAATTCTCAGTGGGCTCTATGAACAGTGGGATTATAGCAAGCATCAAAATCAGTATGTAAATGTCGCCGAAACCTTGCGCGAGGCCATGAGCAAAAATCCGTTTTTGCGTGTGCTGGTGGCCAACGGCTATTATGATCTAGCCACACCCTATTTTGCAACAGAATATACCATGAATCACTTGGCGCTTGATCCGACCCTGCGCGCCAACATTGTCATGACCTATTATGAAGCAGGGCACATGATGTATGTCCACGAACCTTCGCTCGCCCAACTCAGCGTTGATCTGACCAAGTTCATTGCGGCAAGTATTAACTCTGCCCAGTGAACGCGCGAGAGTCAACACGATAGGCTGATGGGGTCTACAATTCAGGCAATACCGGAGAGCGACCGGGGAAGTTCTAGCTACGATAGGAGGAAAATACTGGTTGATGACGGGCTGCAACAACCAGCCCGTCGTCAGCCAGCATGGCCGGGGTATCGGCTTCAATCCAGGGTAGCGTCACCGTAAACCGACTACCCTGGCCAACCTCACTCTGGACAGAGACATGGCCGCCGTGCAACTTCACAATGCGCGCGACAAGCGCCAATCCCAATCCAGTGCCATCATATTGGCGCGATAGACGGCTATCTAACTGGACAAAGGGTTTGAAAAGCTGGGCAATCGCGTCTTGCACAATCCCCACCCCGGTGTCGCTCACTACAAACTGCACCACAGAGACCGCGCCTTTGATGCCAATCACGGTTAGCCCAATCGCACCGCCGGCAGGCGTGAATTTCACGGCATTACTCAACAAATTGAGCAACACTTGTTTGAGACGTGGGCCATCGGCGACCAGGATACGCGTCGCAGGGTCCAGGGTAAATTCAACCGTGAGCCGTTTCTTTTGTGCAGTAGCCTGGACCAGCCGCAGCACCGACTGACAGAGTGCTTCGACATCAAGCAGCGCCGCGCTTAATTCAATTTGCCCAGACTCGATCTTCGCCAGATCCAAAATATCGTTAATCAACGTTAGCAGATGACGCCCACTGGCCGCCACCGTGGTCAATGCTTTGCTCTGGCGCGCGGTCAAACCGCCATAAATTTCATCTAAAAGAGCTTCTGTCATACCTAAAATATTGTTCAGTGGCGTGCGTAGCTCATGGCTAATACTCGCCAAAAACTCATCTTTGAGCCGCGCAACCTGGGCAAATTGTACGATCAGCCGTTTCTGTTCGTTTTCGATTTGCCGCCGTTTTGTAATGTCCTGTACAGCTCCTTGGTAATAGAGGGGCTGCCCCTGTTGATTGCGGACCAAGATCGCAGTTTCCGCAATCCAGATGCGTTCACGGCCATAGGTGCGAAAAATTTCTGATTCAAAGTTGGAGACGCTGCCCTCAGCCGCCAATACACGCTGAAATTCAACCCGGCGGGTGGGATCAACGTACCAATCAGCCGTATGCTTGATAGCGTTGGCCATCTCTGCTTCACTTGTATACCCATTAAGCACGACCATGGCCGGATTGGCGCGAAATTGCTGGCCGTCCAAGCTGGAACGGTAGAGACCGATGGGCACATTGTCAAACAGCGTACGATAGTTATGTTCCGCCTCGCGCAGTGCAATTTCGATCTGCTTACGCTCGGCCAATTCTTGTTGCAATGTGGCAGTTGCGGCTTGCAAGCTCGCCGTTCGTTCATCCACGCGTTGGCTTAATTGGGCGCGTTCGATGATCAATGCTTCTTCGGCCTGCTTGCGTTCCGTAATATCCAACACAACGCAGATCGCGCCGCGATAGACCCCCTTGGCATCAAACTTGGGCATAGCAGAGACGAGCATAATCACCGCTGCGCCATCTTTGCGTTGCGCGCGCACTTCATAACTTGAGCGCTGATTTTGGGCACGGATCGCCGTTTGCTGGCGCAGGATTTCCAGACTAGCCGCATCGTAGTGCAAAGTTTCCTCATTGCGGCGATTTAGCAGCTGTGTACGCGTGTAGCCAACCATCTCACAAAATTTATCGTTGACATAGAGAAAAACTTCATTTTCGTCAGAGATTAAAAAGCCCTCATTCATGGTCTGCAACAAGCGCTGGAACTCTTCATTACGCTGATGCAAATGCTGCTGCAACCGTTCGTTGCTCTCGAGTGTTTGCCTAAACTGTGTTGCCAAGGTAGTGCCCAGGCGCGTTGCAACGATAAAGGCAGGCAGGGGAAACAAATAAATGGTCGCAATGAATTCAAGCGTATAGGCGGGGCGTACCAGAACAAACGACTGGCGGATGAGCAGGGCAAGAAAGTAGAGCACAAGGCTCAACGCGCACCACCACCAAGCCCGCCTAGGCGTTTCAATAAGGGCAGAAAGAAAGAGCGCAAAAGTAAAGGCGATGACACTCATCAACAATAGCCCTGGCACCACCGTCGCTGTTACGGCGAAAAGTACCAGGAGTACGCACACTGTTCCCCCCGTCTGGGCAAGCATGTGTGTAGGATGATGGCGTAGCGTTTGCCAGCAGCCTAGCAAAATCAGGGCCCCGCTGCCAAAAGCCGCGGCTTGGATCGAATAGGTCCAACCGAACCAGAGTAGAACATGGAGGGTAGCGACGATTCCACTCAGCGCGAAGAATAGGGCCGCCGTCTGTAGGAGCGCATTTCGTAGCCTGTGCTGATATGCCAGAATCATGTAGGTCTATCGCTTTATCAAAGAATCATACAATCAATACAATTGGGGAGCGGAAAGACCAGCCTCACTTGTTGGATCAATATCAGGAAAGAGCAACACCTTACTTGCCCATATGACATTATGAACAAGAATTTTTGCAAGTCAACCGTCTTTTGATGGGATTGCAACCTGACATTTTATCGAATTGATGCAAGGTGGAAACCAATGCTTACGGAATACTGGCTTGTTTATATAGGGCGAGAGACACCTTTTAATTTGACAATTACCCCCAAACTGCTTATACTTTCAGAAGCTTACCTGCGGGCGTAGTGTAGCGGTAACACACGTGCTTCCCAAGCACTTATCACGAGTTCGAGTCTCGTCGCCCGCTTTTGTTATTTGTAATATCACCAGTGTAAATTGAATAAATTATTGCCGTCAACCTTATTACAAGTTGGCGGCTTTTTATTTTCTGGCGATTGGTTACACATGACGAACACATTTAGCGTAACTAAATGACTCTAGATAGTATATCTCTATTTCATCTGTAGATGGATCTCGTTTTTTGATAAAAATCTATTGACAGAATAGTCATTCACCCTTAAACTTGCTTGCAAGCGTTGCTCCCATACTTTTGATTTCCTCTCTACCATCAAAAGCTAAGATTTTCGGAAAATTTATGACAGAGAATAATCAGCCTTCAGACTCTCTAGTATTCCCAGTTAGCGAGAGGCAAAAATCAATAGCTGATATGATTTTTATAATTAAAGGGATAGGGAGATGGCCTGCTTATCATGCAATTCGGCACTTGAATATGGCATGGAAAATAAAAGATATTGATAAAGAAATGGCCTTATTTCGTGCAATCACAGCAGAAGAGGAATCTGCTACCGCTGTTTTTCGTGCCATACAATGTCGTGGGTATAACAACTCTGGCAAATTGAAACCACGTGACCATTTACAGAAAAATGCATTATCTAGTTTTATTATCACTATTAGCTATAAGCTTGCGTCTACAGGTGTTGATATAGGTAGAGTGTCGATTTTCGTTCATGAGGATAATCGGTTAGGAATCAAAATAACTCGAAAAACCAGCAAGGCTTCAAGTGGTTCATCTTATGAGTCAGCAACCCCGATTCCACCTCTAGAATTTAAGTTAAGTGAAACATTTGGTGAGAGTGTTGCGAGGAAAATAGATTTTCGAAGCTACTTCGTTGAATGAGGTATTTACAAAGTAGGGGCATATCATCTGCCAGATACGAACATTCCACGCACCATACCCACCCGCAGCACAAAAACGCCACTCACAGAAAACAAGCTTTATTGGCAGAAAGCCAAGCAAGCAATCCTGCAAGCAAGAAAGCTCAAAAATTTAAGGTTATTTCCAAAAATTCATTCTTGCAAATGTCTCATTCTATGACATAAAAGCTATTGATAAAATTAAACTTATCACGAGTTCAAGTCTCGTTGCCACTCTGTTTTTATAGTTCTGTGTAGCAGTTTCCAGAGTAAATATCATACTTTGAAAGCCGTCAGTCCCTAATCGGACTTTTGAAGAGTGCCCGGCGGTACGCGTACTGCCGGGCACTCTTGTGTCTTGTTTGCCAGAAGCTATAGGAAACAGCCGTTAGCGTAGCTACGTATCAGCTTTGCTTATTGCTGCACGAGGGGCAGGAACAGACGGAGATTCTGGATGGATGGCTCTGTGGCCTCCTGTTCGCTCTCTTCGAGCGCTGGTTCGTCAGCATCATCGCCCGCGAATTCGATAGTGTCATCCTGGATTGCTAGGGCCTGTACTTGCGCTGGGAACAGAATAGAGGGCACTGTTCCGATATAGAGCCCATCGACATAGTGTTTGCCCATGCCGAGTGCACCCATATCCAGATAGAGACTGACCGTGCAGGTGGTGTTGAGCCCGACACTGGTCTGATCGCAGACAAAGATGTCATTGCCATCGCCACTCAGCTTCTGGTTGGTGCCCTGGATCGAGAAACTGCCATCGGTGGTCAGATAGCGTTTGTTGCTGTTTGGTTCCAGCCACAGGGCACGCAAGGCCTTGCTCAGCTTGACATCCGAGCCATCAAAGAGCACCGACCAGTTGGGGGCTGCACCAGGCGTGAAGACAAAGAGGTCTTTGCTGTCGCCTTTCACCCCTTGGGCATCGAACTTGCCGCGCACACTGATCACCAGATCGCCGGCCACATTGACATCAACCGACTTAATATCCTCATCGTCCTTGCTGGGATCAAGACCATACTGCGAGCCATCGAGCACCATGCTATAGCTGCCACGCGTAGCATCAAGGCCATAGGATGTGGGGGTGAACTGGAGCACATCTTCATCTCCCACTGGCCCAAAACCCGCCAGGGTAAAGTCCTTCTCCACCGAGAGCAACAGGGAGCCATCGGGCAGCAGGACAAAGTCGTCGATGTCCGTGTTGCCCATGCCGACATTCGAGCCGTCGAAGAACATCGTCCACTGCTGGGTTGCCGGGTTGTAGACAAGAATGTCCTCATCGCGATACTTGAGGCCTGGGACTTTGCCATTTTCATTCGACCCAACGAAAATCAATGCGGGAGGCACTGGCGTGTTGGTCGGTGTATTGGTGGGCGTATTGGTTGGTGTGTCGGTTGGTGTATTAGTTGGCGTGTTGGTGGGCGTATTGGTTGGTGTGTCGGTTGGTGTATTAGTTGGCGTGTTGGTGGGCGTATTGGTGGGCGTATTGGTTGGTGTGTCGGTTGGTGTGATAGTGGGAGGCACTGGTGTATTGGTGGGCGTATTGGTTGGTGTGATAGTGGGAGGCACTGGTGTATTGGTGGGCGTATTGGTTGGTGTGATAGTGGGAGGCACTGGTCT
>Ga0105048_10009325_pt1 | contig 15633 bp, 12 predicted proteins | sample MAT05_FD_78382 | JGI IMG/M metagenome (GOLD analysis project Ga0105048, IMG submission 78382) | Freshwater microbial communities from Lake Fryxell liftoff mats and glacier meltwater in Antarctica - MAT-05 | ecosystem: Environmental > Aquatic > Freshwater > Ice > Liftoff microbial mat | place... | reverse complement strand
GTTAGGTTGCCGTTGTGCGCCAGCGCCACCCCAAACGGCGAATTCACATAAAACGGCTGCGCTTCATCAGAACCCTCACAGCCCGCGGTCGGATAGCGACAGTGGCCAATGCCGATGCGCCCGCGCAAGCGCGCCATATTCTCGCTTTGAAACACTTCACTGACCAAGCCGTTGGCCTTGTGCAAGCTCAACCGATCATTCTCGACCGTGGCGATACCGGCCGCGTCCTGGCCGCGATGTTGCAGCACGGTAAGCCCGTCATAGAGGCTTTGCGCCACTTCGACGCGGCCAACAATTGCGATGATGCCGCACATGATTTAGGAGTCCTTTGCAGGCGGCACGGTGGCCGACGTGGAAATGGCTGGATCGCCCGGCAGTTTGCCATCCGGCGCGCTAAAAACCTGTTCGAGTGCCGCTTGAAAACTCATCCGCTCGCGCAGCAACTCCGGCAACTGCGCGGCGAGCAAATCGGCGCCCGAGCTAAACGATGGCAGCAGCCGTGATTCGCGCCACCACGGATCCTGCGGCAGCCTGGTGAATCCAGCGACCATCACCGCTAACAGCACGATCAGCGATCCGCGCAATGCGCCAAACAGCATGCCGAGCATCCGATCGGTGGCGCTCAACCCGGTTTTTTTAACCAGCATCTGCGCGATCCACGATACCAGCGCGCCCACCAGCAGCACCAGTAAAAACAGTCCGACATAGGCAATCATCAAGCGCACCGATGGCACGTCGATCCGCGCGCCAATCAGTGCCGCCAGCGGGTCGCCGAATTGAATCGCCACGACGCCGGCGCTGATCCAAATCACCAAACTCAATATTTCGACGACAAAGCCACGCAACAAACTCATCAGGGCCGACACGCCAATCACGCTCAAGATCACGTAGTCGGCCCAGTTCACGGATGCGCAACCACAAATCCTTCAAGGCCAAATTGGGCATTTACTTTGTCTTTCAACGCATTGGCATTTTCGCGCTTAAGTTCCGGCCCTACGCGCACCCGAAAACTCTTGCCGTCCTGGGTTGAAATTTCGCTGACAAACGCCGCCTGGCCGCTGGCGATGATGCGTTCTTTAAGCTTGTTGGCATTCTCGATCGATGAAAAAATCCCCACTTGCACCGCCCATCCAGAGCTCAAGCGCGGCGCATTCGGGCTCGTTGCAGCAGGAGCGCGCTGTTCTTGCGCCGGGCGATCGCCACTGGCGAGGTTAAGGATGGCCAGCGGTAGGTTAGCGTCACTTAAGGTGATCTTGGCTTTGTCGGACTCAGCTGCGGCGCGATCCGCATAAGGACCTGCGCGCAGCCGCGTGGCCGGCTTGCCGCTGACCATGATTGATTCCTCATAGACGTTGACTTTGATCAACGCGAGCTTGCGTTTGAGCTGGCTCAAATTGTCGGGGTTCGAATAGATACCGAGTTGCAGCGCGTAACGACCATCCACTCGCTGCGCGGCGCGTTCGCTGGCAGGAGTGATTGGCTTTGTAGGCACTGGTGCCACTTGCTCAACAGCCGCCAGCGGCTCAACAGGCTCACCTGGCGCTTGGTTTGGCGCTTCGCCCGACTCAACGGGCGGCGCCTCTGAAACCACAGCGGGTTGCTCAATGGGCTCAGCTCGCGGCGCTACATCTACCGTGACCGGCGGCGGCAGCGGCGTATCCATGCTGGCATCTACGGGCAACAAGCGAGTTGATTGCGGCGGCTCGGGCTCAGCGGGAATTTCTAAATTCAGCTCGCGTGTGCCGCTGGCAGGCGCAGGCCCGTTAAGCAGCATCGGAATAAAAATAACGCCGAGCGCAATCAGCACCACGGCTCCGACCAACCGCTGTTTCAATGCGCTATCCACTTGATTGAGTTCCACCGTCTAGAGCTAAGATCGCCGCGAAGTATACCGGCGACGACGTTTTGGCGGGCTTCACCGCTGATTGATCCGCATCGGCCCACCCTCACAATCCCCCGCCTCCAACTTTACCGAGCCAACAATGACCCTTATGCGCCTCCTCCTGCCACTCGCCGTCGCGATTCTGCCGCTACACGCCAACGCGACCTGCAGCAAGCTGCTCGACCACGAGTTTCGTCCGCTTGCGAAGAAAACGCCGGTCAACCTGTGCACTTTAACGGAGGGACGCGTGGTGTTGATCGTCAATACCGCCAGCAAATGCGGATTTACCACGCAGTACGAAGGGCTCGAAAAGCTTTACAGCGAGCGCAAAAAAGACGGACTCGTGGTGTTGGGCTTCCCATCAAACGACTTTATGGGCCAAGAACCTGGCACCGAGAAAGAGATTGAGGAATTTTGCACGCTGACTTACGGCGTCAAATTCCCAATGTTTGAGAAAGTGGTCGTTAAAGAAGGCAGCGCCATACCTTTTTATCAAGCGCTTGCCGGTGCCGGCGGTGGCTACCCAAAATGGAACTTCCACAAATATTTGATCGGTCGCGACGGCCAAATGATCTCCGGTTTCGGCTCGCGCGTCGCGCCAAATGATCCGGCGATCACGTCCAGAATCAACGAAGCGCTCGCGGTAAAACTTTAGAGACACCCAATCTATCCGCGCGGCTTAAAAAACCGCGTGGCTCCTGGGTTAACTCAGCCTTACCCGGGCAAAACGGCGCTTGCCCACCTGAAGCACCGCATTAAATCCGGCTTTGAGGTTCAAAGAACGATCGCGCACCACTTCCCCATCGATCTTCACCGCGCCTTCTTCGATTTTTCGGCCCGCATCCGAGGATGATTCCGCCAGCCCCAAATCTTTCAACAGGCGCGGTAAGGAAACCCCTTCGCCTGCGCTTAGCGTTTGCTCGATCAAGTCCGCTGGCAGCTCACCTAACTGAAACGTTTTCTCCCAGTACGCCACGCACTCGCGCGCAGCAGCGCTTGAGTGGAAGCGCTCAACCATCTCCACGGCAAGCGTCATTTTGGCGTTACGCGGGTTCAACGCGCCGTTTGTGCAATCGGCTTTGAGCTCGGCAATCACCGCGCTGGGCTTGAGCGAAAGCAGCTCAAAATAGCGCCACATCAGCTCATCGGAGACGCGCATGATCTTGCCGAAAATGTCATTGGGTGGCTCATCAATACCGATGTAGTTACCTAGTGATTTAGACATCTTGTTAATGCCATCGAGCCCCTCCAGCAGCGGCATCGTGATGACAACCTGTGGCTCCTGCCCATAGGCCGACTGCAGCTGGCGCCCGACCAGCAGGTTGAACGTTTGATCGGTGCCACCAAGCTCAACATCGGCGCGCAGCGCAACGGAGTCATAGCCCTGCACCAGCGGATACAGGAATTCATGAATCGCGATCGGCAAATTGCCCTTGTAGCGCTTGCTAAAATCGTCGCGTTCGAGCATTCGCGCCACGGTGTGCTTCGCGGCCAGCTCGATCAATCCAGCCGCGCTCATCTCGCCCATCCAGCGCGAATTGAAATCGACCACGGTGCGCGTGCGATCCAAAATCTTAAAAACCTGTGCCTCGTAGGTTTGCGCGTTAGAACGCACCTCCTCGTCGGTCAGCGGCTTGCGCGTCTGATTTTTACCGGTTGGATCGCCAATACGGCCGGTAAAGTCGCCAATCAAAAAGATCACCTCGTGTCCGAGATCTTGAAACTGGCGCATTTTGGTAATCAGCACCGCATGCCCGAGATGCAAATCCGGCGCGGTTGGGTCAAAGCCCGCTTTGATCCTTAACTTTCGACCTGACCTGAGCTTTTTGAGCAGGTCTTCTTCTTTGATAATTTCCGACGTTCCTCGAGAAAGGAGGTCGAAGGCGTCTTGAATTGCAGACATGGGGCGAGGTCAGAGAAACTTGAAGGCCGCGCACGATTGCAAAGTCGATTGGCGAAGTAAAGGGCGGCTTGCAAAACCTACTGCGCGGTTTTTCAAACAATTTAAGAGACCGTCTAAAATGTTGCGTGCGCACAACAGCTCCGCGTTAATGTTGCGTTAAACCAACAAAAAGGCTTGACTGTGCACAACTTAAGCGTTTAGTTTGCCGCAACATTCATCTCATAAACACATCGGGAGACACAATTGCCCCATCTCGAGACCGCCACCGATTCCCAACGGCGCGCCATTAAGGCTGACATTGTCGACGTTGTAGAAGCCGCAGCCCAATGGGCACCCTCGATCCGCAAAACTTCCACTCCCCGTAAATCGTTTGTTCGTAAACCAGTCGCGATTGCCTTAGGCATCGCTGGCCTGTTGGGCGCTGGATTTTTCGCGCTTGCACCTGAAGTCGCCCAAGCGGTTAAGCAAACTCGCAACAGCTTCGGTCTCACGATTCCGCAGCTCGGCCCACAAACTCGCGAAGCCTCACTGAAGGAACTCACGCTTGCCCTGCCCGCTTATGATTCTGTTGCATCGTTAGCGATTGAAGAGCTTGCGCTTGAGCCTGAATGGGACCGCATCGTGGTCCGCTCTGGCGAGAGCTTGAGCGATATCTTTCAGCGCGCCGGGCTTAAATCGAGCACGATGAGCGCAGTTCTTGAGCTTGAGGATGCCAAGGGCCTAACCCAGCTTTTCCCCGGCGATGAATTTCGCTTTTTGACCGACGAACAGGGACTCGCCAAGCTCAGCGTTGATTTCGACGAACAAAACGAACTCATCATCGAGCGCAAGGACAGCGGATTTACGTCGAAAAAAGTTAAACAAAACCTCGAGTTTCGCGTGCGCGAAGCCGCTGGATCGATTCGATCCTCATTGTTTCGCGATGCCGGCAACGCCGGTATGTCTGATCAGCTAATTCTCGACATGGTCGAAATCTTCGGCTTCGACGTCGATTTCGCACTCGACCTTCGCCCAGGCGATCGCTTCAGCGTGCTTTTTGACGAAGCGTGGCGCAACGGTGAGCGCCTGCGCTCTGGCGCTATTTTGGCCGCAACTTTTGTCAACCAGGGCAAAACCTACGCCGCTTACCGCATGACCCTCGACGACGGCAGCGTGCAATATTTCGCCAAAGACGGCCGCTCGCTTAAGAAAGGTTTTTTACGCACGCCGGTTGCGTTTTCGCGCATATCCTCAGGTTTCACCATTGCCCGTCGACATCCGATTTTGGGCACGATGCGCGCGCACAAAGGCGTTGACTATGCGGCGCCTTCTGGCACCCAAATCCGCGCTTCTGGTGAAGGCAAGATCACGTTTCGAGGTTGGAAGTCAGGCTACGGCAACGTCATTGAAATCCAGCATTGGAATGGCTATTCCACCCTTTACGGACACATGTCGCGCTTCGACGCCGATTTCCGGCAAGGCAGCAAAGTCAGCCAGGGCGACGTGATTGGCTACGTTGGGATGACCGGCTTAGCTACCGGCCCGCATTTGCACTATGAATTCCGTATCAATGGCGCGCATCGCGATCCGGTCACGGTTGACTTGCCGCGCTCGGAGCCGCTCAAGGGCGCTGAGTTCAATCGATTTATTGCGACCACTCGCCCCTTATCGGAGCGTTTGGATCAGCTTGATGGCCTGAGAGTTGTCGCGTCCGCTGAATGATCGTCAGTGATGCGTGAGGTTTACTTGGGCCTAATGTCAGGCTCAAGCCTTGACGGGGTCGATGCGGTGTTGGTGGATTGCTCGGGCAAGCGTCCTTCGCTGCTTGCCCAGCTAACCTATCCGCTACCTGAGGAGCTACGTGCGGCACTTGAGCACTTGAGCCTGAGTCTTGCACAGGTCTCGCTCGACCATGTCGCCACGTTGGACCACCAGGTCGCTGAGCTGCACGCGCTCGCGGCAAATGCACTGATTGAGGCCTGTGGCATTGATCGCCGGGAAATCAACGCGATCGGCATGCACGGGCAGACCGTGGCACATCGCCCTTCTTGGCCAAACCCTTATTCATGGCAGCTGGGCGACGGCAATACGCTAGCTGAACTTACTGGCTTAAACGTGGCCTGCGATTTTCGGCGACGCGATGTGGCCGCCGGCGGTAGCGGCGCGCCGTTGCTACCGGCGTTACATGCGATTGTGTTTCGACATCCAAGCGAATTCCGCGCGGTTCTCAACCTCGGCGGCATCGGCAATCTCACCCTAGTACCGCCAGGCCCGCAAGCGCCGATTCGCGGCTTTGACACCGGCCCGGCCAATTCCTTGCTCGATTTACACGCCAACGCGGTCGGCTGGGGGCTCCGTGACGAAAACGGCGCTAACGCGAGCCTCGGCGCGATTTCCAAATCAACCCTCGCGCGCCTTTTGCAACACCCGTTTTTTGCCGAGCGCGCGCCAAAAAGCACCCATCGCGACGCCTTTGGCTACGCGTGGGCTGCACTGGAATCCCTTTCACCGGTCGATCTTGCCGCAACCCTCACAGAGCTGACGGCCACGTCTATTGCGCTCGCGTTGCGCAAAGAAATGCCCGAGTGCACGCGGCTCCTCGTATGCGGCGGCGGCGTCCACAACAGCTTTTTGATGGCGCGCTTGGCACATTTGCTGCGTGGCATAGTTGTCAATTCAACAGAGACGCTGGGCGTGAATCCCGACTATGTTGAAGCGATCGGGTTTGCGCTGCTTGCTCGACAGCGCGTCAAACTGCTCCCTGGCAATCTACCTTCAGTGACTGGCGCCAGCGGTCTGCGCATACTCGGAGCGCTCTACGCCGCGTGACGCTGATAGACTTCCAGACCGATGGAAACCGCTCCAAATCCCACACCCAATTCGCCTGAACGGCGCACTGCGCCGCGCGAAACCTCTCTTTGGCGCGCGCGGGTCCGCAAGCCTTTGAGCGTGAGCGAAGTTGAATTTGAGCTCAAGGACTTCTCAAGCACAGGATTGTTCCTTCGCGCGGCGACCGATGAGGCGCGCAGTTTTGCGCAAGCAGCGCAACCCGGGCTTCTGGTCGAGATATTGATCCCTGACCGTAACGACGAAATTGTCATTCAGGCTCGCGGTAGCGTCATTCGTTCTGGCTCCGATGGCATTGGCATTCGGCTGCGCGATGCAGCGCGCGAGTGCGTCTCGTTTTTGCGTTTGGTCACTGCGGCCACTCTTCGCGAGGCGCAACCTGCAGAACAGAAGCTGCTGCCCGAGCAGGTGCGCAGCCAGTCGATGGACGCACTTCACCAATACTTTCTAGCGGCGCTCGAACGCTATTTCGCAACGCTCGATCAAGATCTATTTCAAGCTGCCAAACGCTCGCGCAATCCCACTGAGGAAGGCGATTTGCTGCGCGCACGCAAGCAGCTTTTGGAGAATCGAAAGCTCATCGTGGAGCGATTTTTTAGCGCGCTGATGAGCGCTGACTCGGTTCCTGTGCCAGTCCGCGATAAAGCTGGATTGCCGCTGAAACTCATCGAGCGCGACGAGCTGGAATCGTCGCTTGCAAGCGCTGAACTCGCCAGTCACGCAGAAGCACGACATGGCGAACAGCTCACAGAGTTGCGCAGCCAACTTAGCGCGGCGTTTGCAGGGCAAAGTGATCTCGCCATGGTCGCGCAGCCCGCTCGCTACGTGCGCGCGCTGAATTCCGCGCTTGCCGATCAGAAGCTCGACCCCGCGCTGCGTCCGCAGCTCTATCGCACCTTCCAAGACCAAGCGTTGAACGGTCTCAATACGCTGTTCGAACAAGTTGGCGAACTACTGACGCAAGGCGGCATCCGCGCAACTCAAGCGCGCGCAGCGCCAATCGCTCCAACAACTGCTCCGCTCGCGCGACCCGTCAGCGCGCCTACACGCGCTCTCGAGCTGTCAGCCAGGCCCAGCGCTGGCCGAGCCAGAAGTGCGGTCAATAGCGCGCTTAATCTGGTCTCTCGAGCGCAATCCACGCGCAACGTATCGATCCTGCCCTCGCAACAGCTCGACGACGATGAACTGATCAACGAGCTCACGCGGCTGATTGCCGAGGAAGCGCACACCGGATCAGGCCCGCAGATCGAGCAGTTAGTGATGCGCTTTGAGGCCACCGATCAGCCTGCTCGCAAGGCGCTCAACAATCATCAGTTCGAAGCGCTAGATCTGCTTAAGCGCCTCAGCCGCTCAGTGCATAGCGATGGCTTGTTGCCCGACGCTTTTTTTCGCTGGTACCAAATGCTGGAGCCGCGCCTGCTGGCGGACCGATTAAAGCTTGACGACCCAACGCCTGCTGCTTTGCTGTGGCGCGAGGTGCTTGGCTCGCTTGAGTTTGCAGCACAAACTTTACGCGGTCGGGTTGATCCAGCGGCGCTCGAACAGGGCGCCAAAGTGGAAGCGCTGGTCGCCGAGCTCAGCCAGGGCACACCTGGCGACGAGCGTCCATTCGTGATCGCCAGCGCACTGCTGGCGCAAATGTTTGGTCGCCAGATGAAGGCCGCAAAAGCGTCCGAAGTGCGCGTGGCCGATGCATGTGCCGGTCAACAGCGCCTCAATGACGCACGCCGCCATGTGGAGCGCGAGCTTGGAGCGGCATTTGGAGGGCGCCCAATTGCACGCAGTTTGCAAGCGCTGATTGATGAAAGTGTGCGTGATTTGCTGGTATTGAAAGCGGTTCAAATCGGAGTTTCCAACCCGCTTTGGAGCGAAGCGTTCGGCGCACTAAAGTCGCTCAGCGCCGCACTCTGCGCGCCGCGCGGCGACCAGGATGCGCTGCGTGGTGGAGTCGCCTCCATCGAACGATTGAAATTTCAGCTCGAGCAGCTCGCTGGCGACCCCAACGCGCAATCCGTGCTAGTCAAGCAAATTGAAAATGAGTTGCTCAACGGCAAACCCGAGCTTTTAACCTACACGCCGCATCCCAGCCAAGAAGCCGAGCTGCCGAAACCCATCGAAGCAAGTACGCAGCAGCGCTTGCACTTGCTAGATTTGGGTGATTGGTTGGGCTTAATCCAAGACGACCTCGAAGTGCGCCCAGCCAAGCTGGTGTGGCGCGCAGCGGACTACTCGCGCTTTGTGTTTGTCAGTCAATCGGGCAAAAAATCACACGATCTCAGTTCTGTTGAACTATTAGAACGCCTCGATACCGGTCAGGCGAAGGTGCTTGAAGACTGGCACTTAAACATCGCAGATCGCGCTTGGCGCCGCGTTGTCGAGGATTTACACAATGAGCTTGCGCATTTAGCTACGCACGACGAACTCACCGGTTTGCTCAATCGTCGCGAGTTCGAGCGTTTGTTGTCGATCAATTTAGGCGCCGCCAGCGAGGCGTTAGCAAGCGGCGGATTGCTGCTAATCGGATTAGATGGTTTTGCACGGGTTAACGCCAATCTTGATTGGGCGAGCGGCGACTACGCTCTCAAAGCGGTAGCAGAAGCGCTGGTAGTAAGCGCGCCTCCACAATCGCTACTTGGCCGCTTGGAAAGCGACCGCTTCGTGCTGTGGCTGCCAGATATTGACGTGCAGCAAGCATGCGCGTGCGCCAACAAACTGCTGCAATCCATCCGCGACACGCGGCCAACCCAAGCCCGCTCCGACTTGCGCTTAACGGCAAGCGCAGGCGTTGTGGCACCCCTTCTCGGCGGTGCACAACAGGCACTTAAAGACGTCAATATCGCCCTGCTGCGAGCCAAAGAAGCGGGCCGCGATCGGGTTGCGCAGATCGATGAAGGTCAAGCTGGGAAAGATTCTTTATTCAACGCCTACCAGTGGCTTGAACGACTCGAACAGGCACTCGCGACCAGTCAACTGACGCTATTCTCGCAGCCGCTCAAAGACCTCTCGACCCCGGACGGCAGTCCGCCCACGCACGTGGAAGTACTGGCCCGTCTTCTAGACGGCACCCAGTTCATTTTACCCGAGTTTTTTCTGCCGGTTGCCGAACGCTTTAACCGCATGGGCGCCATCGACCGACATGTCGTTCGTGAGCTGTTTACCCAACTGCAAGCCCATCGCCGCGCGTTTGATTCACTCAAAACCGTCGCTTTCAATGTCTCAGCGAAAAGCCTTACTGACGCTGATTTCATCGAGTTCCTCATCACCGAGTCAAAAGCGGCCAATCTCGACCCGCGCAAACTGTGCATTGAGGTAACTGAAACGGTCGCAATTCGCGATTTGGCGCTGGCTAAACAATTCATGCTCAGGCTCAAGGACCACGGCTTTTTGATTGCACTGGACGATTTTGGCAGCGGTTGGGCGTCGTATCAGTATCTCAAGCACCTGCCCGTCGATTTCATCAAAATCGACGGCGCGTTTATTCGCGACCTTGCCGCTAGCGAGCAAGATTTCGCTATGGTTCGCTCAATCAACGACTTAGCACATGTGCTTGGCAAAAAAACAGTTGGTGAGCACGTCTCCGACGCTGCAGTACTCAAGCGCGTACGCGAACTTGACCTAGACTTTGCGCAAGGCTATGCATTGGGTCGCCCAGAACCCTTTGCTGCGTTTTTGAAACGACTTCAGTAGCCCGTTGCAGGAAACTCCAGGGTGTTTTTTGCGTTGAGCCGCAGCCAGTCTCATGATTTGAGACGCTGTTCCGCTAATAAGCCAAGCTCCTGCCCAACGAGCTTTGCCTTTATGAACATTCGCACCATCAACCGCACCTTCTTAATTTGGATCAGCGCTGGCCTATTGGCCTCGTTGATTGTCGATCCAAACCAACAAACCGCCTTCGGCACACTGCGCTTTTGGTTGATACAGGCGCCTACATTTAGTTTTTTCCTGTTTAACTTCAACCGCCTGTGCGAACTCACGGGCTTTCTGCTGGCGAGCAAGCGTTGACATGATCGCTTTGTTGCAGCGGGTGAAAAACGCACATGTCACCGTGCAGGGCCGCACGGTCGGCGCCATAGACCACGGTATTTTGGCGCTCTGCGCGATTGAACGCGGCGATGGCGAAGCGCAAGCCCAGCGCCTGCTGCACCGAATCCTGAACTTTCGAATGTTTGCCGATTCTGCCGACAAAATGAATCTCAACATTGGCCAGGTAAACGGCGGCTTGCTGCTGGTGTCCCAATTCACTCTGGCCGCCGACACCCAGTCCGGTAACCGCCCGAGCTTCACACCCGCAGCCACCCCCGACGAAGGCGCGCGCTGGTTCGCGCGCTTGGTTGAACTCGCCATCGCACAGCATTTGCAAGTCGCCACCGGCGAATTCGGGGCCAATATGCAAGTTCACCTAATTAATGATGGACCGGTAACTTTTTGGCTGAAGGTCTAGGGCAATTCCCGCGAATGCGCGGATCCAGTGATCTGCCAGACCACCGGACCCGTCACCTGAGTAACCTCACCTAACCAGCCCAGGTCAACGTGGACATAAATGCCGAGCCAACCAGCAGTACGGTCACTCCGGTGGCTAGGAAGCCCCAGCGGATCTTGGTTTTGAACACCAGCGCTAAACCGCCAAAAAACAGTGCAACCGTCAAGATCACACCGGCCAATGAAAACTGATCACCATATTCATTGGCATTGCGTGCTTTGAGAAAGCGCGCTTCGGCCGCTTCAAACTCAGCCGCGCTGTCTGTAAAAAGCGCATCAACGTAGTCTTCGCCAAGGTCAGTATTAAGCGCTTCCTCAAGCGCCTTGTCCTCAAACGCGACCAGCTCCTCGCTGGTCTCGTCCACTTTTGGCAACTTCAAAGCAGCGTACGCGGGATCGCTGAGCTGGGAAATGTATAGCCAGCTAGCCATCTCCTTAAGCCGCGTAACACGCGCTTCGTCGTCGATTTCCAGTGCTTCCCAGATCATCTCCTTAGCACGCACATCGACCTGCGCATCATGAATGTAGGAGGTCAACTCGTCGTTGTAGGTGGTTGAAGCCTTCGTGGTCATCGCCGCTGACTCACCATAGCCCTCGACGCTTGCGCCGCCCCATAGTCCAGATTGATATCCGGCAACCGACGCACCCACCGCACCCAGTCCCAACAAAATTGCGGCCGCTAATTCAAACCGATCAAACGGACCGCTGCTATCTTTTTCACTCATTGCATCTTTCCCCCAGGAATGCGCAACCGCAGTGGTTGCGTGGCCTGATTATGCTTGAGCGGGCGGGTCGCCTGAGGCGTAACGACCAGGGAGACGCTAGATCCTGAAATCTACAAGTCCGGGTCGCCCATCGACATGCAAACGTGCAATGGCGCGTGGTGCCTCACTGATCACCGCGCCACGCCGGATAACATAGCGACGCTGCGCCCGAAGCCGAATAGCATCCACCGCACTAGGCGCGTCAAGGACAACTAGATCGGCATGACAGCCAACTGCAACACCGTAGTTCTGAAGCCCGAGAATCTGCGCCGGTGCCGTGGTTACCGCGTCGAAACACTGCTGCATCGCGCGAACACTGGTCATTTGCGCTACATGCAAACCCATGTGCGCTACCTCCAACATATCCGCAGATCCCAAGCTGTACCAGGGGTCCATCGCACAATCCTGACCAAACGCAACGCAAATACCGGCGGCCAGCATTTCTGGAACCCGCGTCATGCCACGTCGCTTCGGATACTGATCGTGTCGCCCTTGCAAAGTAATGTTGATCAGCGGATTGGCAATCGCGGACACGCCCGACTCGGCGATCAACGGAATTAACTTGCTCGCGTAGTAATTATCCATCGAGTGCATAGACGTTAAATGCGAGCCGGTCACACGACCATTAAGGCCTAACAACTGCGAATAAAACGCCAGCGTCTCGATATGTCGAGATTGCGGATCATCCGATTCATCGCAATGCATATCCACACGATAGCCGTTATGGGCCGCATATTCGCAAAGCCAACGGATTGATTCAGTACCCTCGGAATACGTGCGCTCAAAATGGGGAATCCCACCAACCACATCAACGCCTCTGCTCATGGCGCGCTGCAAATTCGATCGAGCGCTCGCGCAGCGCAATAGACCATCCTGTGGAAAAGCCACCAGCTGCAAATCAAGGTAAGCAGAAACGCGCCGTTTAACATCTAAAAGAGCATCTACAGCCAGTAAGCGATCGTCGCAAATATCGACGTGACTGCGCACAGCCAATAGCCCACGAGCTACGGCCCAATCGCAATACTGAAGCGCACGCTCGATCAATGCGTCTTGCTGGAGGGTTGGCTTCAATTCACCCCACAGCGCGATCCCTTCAAGCAACGTCCCCGACTCATTCACCCGTGGCTGCCCGTAACTCAGAGTGGCATCCATGTGAAAGTGCGCATCGACAAATGGGGCCGTAACCAGGTCTCCAGCGGCATCTATTTCACGCGCGCCCACAGCCGGAATTGAGGTATCCAAAGCAACGATCAATCCATCTCGCAGCGCAATGTCCATGCCGACGCGGCCATCGGCTAAATTCGCGTTTCTTATGATTAAATCCATCTTGCTTTTAAACCACGCTATCCCACACGCTCAGCACGTTCCAACATGGCCAACAGCAGCACGTTGCAGCCCGCCTCTAAATGTTCAGGTTTGGCATCTTCAATCTCGTTGTGGCTGATGCCATCTTTACACGGCACAAATATCATTCCGGATGGCGCCAAACGCGCTGTATAAATTGCATCGTGCCCTGCCCCGGAAACCACATCCATCGTTGAATAGCCCAACTGCGCGGTCGCACGTCGAACTGCGTCCACGCAGTCTGGATGGAATGGGCACGGCGGGTAATACGAGACTCGCTCAATATGAATGGGCAATCCACTCAAGCTTTTTGTTTGCTCAACAAATGCCAAGATTTCCGCATGCATAATGTCGAGCAGTTCAACATTGACATTGCGTAGATCAACACTAAATTTCACCTCACCAGGAATAACATTCCGGCTATTTGGAAATACGTTAACCATGCCCACCGTGCCGCGACCGTATGGCGGATAGCGATTACCAATATTTACCACCTCCTGCATTATTTTCGTCGCAACTTGCAGCGCATCTTTACGCAAATGCATGGGCGTCGGGCCGGCGTGCGCTTCCATACCCGTCACGACGCAGTCATACCAAGACAAACCCATTACTGCGGGCACCACGCCAATGGTGATCCCCGCATCCTCCAATACCGGCCCCTGTTCGATATGCGCCTCGAAATAGGCGCCAATAGGATGATCGCCCGGAACTTGCGTTCCCAAATAGCCGATCCGCTGCAACTCATCTCGCACGGTTAGCCCCTGCGAATCACACGCCGCGTAAGCATGCGCAAGTGAAAACGCACCACAAAAAACCCCCGATCCCATCATCACCGGTACAAAGCGCGAGCCTTCCTCATTGGTCCAAAACGCCACCTCCAGCGGCGCCTCGGTCACAATTGCGTGATCATTGAGCGTGCGCACCACTTCAAGTGCGGCAAGAACGCCGTAATTGCCGTCAAATTTGCCGCCGGTCGGCTGAGTATCGATATGGCTACCCGCAACAATCGGTGCGCGCGAAGGATTGCGACCCGGCCTGCGCATAAAAACATTGCCAATTTGATCGATCGTGACCTGTAATCCAGCATCCCGCGCCCAGCTAACAACCAAATCGCGCCCTTGTCGATCAAGATCAGTTAGCGCCAAGCGCTTAACTCCGCCCTTCGGCGTCGCACCAATCTGCGCAAGGTCCATCAGCGATTGCCACAGACGCTCACCATTGATACGGAGTTCCGTCGATTGAATCGTCATGCCGCGCTGCTCGCTTTGACTGCGTTCGGATTAACCGACCAGGCTGGCGCAAACGCAGGGCGCTCAATATATCGACCCGAACCCATTTGCGCGCGTAATTCCCCATGCTGAAAAACGACCTTCCCGGCGCTAATTGTGTGGCTAGGATTTCCTATAACCGTTCGACCTTCAAACACATTGAAATCGCCCTTCGAGAACTGCGTAGCCGCAGAGATCGTGCGCGAAAGCGTCGGGTCCCAGACAACAATATCCGCATCGGAACCGACACTAATCGTTCCCTTACGCGGATAGATATTGAAAATCTGTGCGGCATTAGTAGAAGTTACTTTCACAAACTCTGAGCGGGTTAATCTGCCCGAATTCACGCCCATATCCCACAAGATACGTAAGCGGTCCTCGACGCCGCCACAACCGTTTGGAATGAGCGAGAAGTCGTTGATTCCGGCAGCTTTTTGGGCTGCGCAAAACGTGCAGTGATCAGTCGCGGTGGTTTGCAAATTTCCGCTTTGTAATCCATTCCATAGCGCATTCTGGTGCGCTTTTGCGCGAAAGGGCGGGCTCATTACATAGCCCGCGGCAGTCGCGAAATCAGGGCTTGCATAGCCGCTCTCATCAACGGCCAAATGGCCAGCCAATACTTCGCCATATACACGCTGCCCATTTGCGCGAGCGCGTGTGATGGCGTCGAGTGAATCGCTGCACGACACGTGGACGATATAGAGCGGCGTCCCCAATACATCCGCGATCGCAATCGCGCGATTGGCCGCTTCACCTTCAACAACCGGTGGACGCGAAAGTGGATGTGACTGCGGACCGGTCAATCCCTGCGCCAAGAGCGAATTTTGCAGCAAGTACACAAGTTCGCCATTCTCAGCATGCACGGTAGGAATCGCACCCAGCTCGAGCGAGCGCATGAAACTGTGAATCAGCAGCTCATCATCCGCCATAATCGCATTTTTGTAGGCCATAAAGTGTTTAAAACTATTGACGCCATGCTCGCGCACCAGCGTGCCCATCTCGGCTGAAACCGAGCTGTCCCACCAAGTTACTGCAACATGAAAGCTGTAGTCACTTGCGGACTTCTGCGCCCAACCCTGCCACAGATTAAAAGCCTCCAAAAGCGACTGTTGCGGATTGGGAATGACAAAATCGATAATCATCGTTGTGCCACCCGCCAAGCCTGCG
>Ga0105048_10009324_pt1 | contig 15635 bp, 11 predicted proteins | sample MAT05_FD_78382 | JGI IMG/M metagenome (GOLD analysis project Ga0105048, IMG submission 78382) | Freshwater microbial communities from Lake Fryxell liftoff mats and glacier meltwater in Antarctica - MAT-05 | ecosystem: Environmental > Aquatic > Freshwater > Ice > Liftoff microbial mat | place... | reverse complement strand
AGGGCTTCGTGGTCGGGAGCGAACAGTGAGCGTAGATTCCGGGCCATGTTTTCAAGTGCTCTGTACCTTTCACTCTCCGCGAGGCACTCCCAGCCCGAGTTTGAAGATCCGACGGACCATGCGTGGATGAGCGCCTTGAACGCTCACTCAAGCCCCGCTCGAGCTTCAGCCCAGGCGCAGGAAAAGGGCAGAACAGCTTGAACAACCGAGATTGGACAACCGCCCGGGCGTCGCGTCGTGGTTCCAGCCCCGTGCTGCAGCTGCTGGGCGTCGGTGCGCTGGCGGCGCTGGTCGCGGCTTCCGCGATCGTGACCAAGGAAGCGACGGCCCGGCGGACGCTGGATGCCTTGGCGGCGGTTGACGCGTCGGGTACAGCCCGCGCGGCCGCAGAATCGGGCCTAGTCGACGCCGCTCAGGAAATGCACGATCTGGACGGCGAGCCGACGGCCGACGCGCTGTGGGCCGCCCAGATCCCCGCGCAGTTCATCGAGGAAGCGCCTGCCATGGAGCCGGCGGAGCCGGTTGCCCCCGAGCGGGTCGCGCCCATCGTTCTCGACGGCTACCCGGCGGGCACGCGGTTCTTCAACGGCCGCCCGGTCCGCGCGGCACGCACGATCAAGATGCGGGTGACCGCCTACTCACCCGACGAGCAGTCGTGCGCTGGCTCCGCCGACGGCATCACTTCCAGCATCCACAATGTGTTCACCAACGGCATGCGGCTGGTCGCGGCCGACTCCCGCGTGCTGCCCTTGGGCTCGATCATCAGCGTGCCGGGCTACGACCAGGGCCGCGTGGTCCCCGTGCTCGACCGCGGCGGGGCGATCAAGGGCCGCAGGCTCGACGTGCTCTACGCGACCCACGAGCAGGCGCTCAAGTGGGGCGTCAAGGACCTCGAGATCACCGTCTGGGAGTTCGCCGACGGCAAGCCCGCCGACGACTACCGCCGCTTCCGCGACTCCAAGAACTGAACCGCTCAGGGACCGAGTCGGGAAGCTGGCCCGCAGGCCAACCTCAGTGCACGCCGACGGCGGCGAGCCACCGCTCGGCGTCCAGGGCCGCTATGCAGCCCATGCCCGCGGCCGTCACGGCCTGCCGATACGCCGCGTCGGCAACATCGCCCGCCGCGAACACGCCCGGAATGTTCGTGACGCTGGTTCGACCCGGCAAGTGGACATATCCGTTGGGCTCCAGCTCGAGGTGGCGGTTGCCCGGCTGGTGATAGAGATACACCATCCTGGCGTACTTCTCCGACCAGTCCTTGGGGAAGCCTGCGCCGGGTTCGACGCGTTTGGCCATGCCGGCCGCCCCACGTGCGTGCTGCAGCTCCAGGCGCTGGTACCAGCTATGGACATTCTTGAGGTCGACCTTGTCGATTTCGGCCGGCTCGGGCATGAGCACGCGGGTCGCGGGGGTGTGGCCGATGGCGATGAACAGCCCGCGGACCTCCAGCGTGGAACGCTCCCGCGTGACAGTGTCCTCGAGCAGCACTCCGCTGATCCGCTCGGAGAACCCGCCGGGGGCGTGGGCGTCGGCGGACTTCTCGCTGAGCACGTCGACAACGGCCTTGTTCCACAGAACCTTGGCGTTGGGTCGGCTCATGAACCGATCCTGCATGATGCGGCTGGCGCGGAACGAATCGCGTCGGTGGATGATGTAGACCGTCGAACCGAACTTGGTGAGGTAGGACGCCTCTTCCATCGCCGTGTCACCGCCGCCGACGACGGCCAAGGGCTGGTTGCGGAACGCCGGGAGCGCTCCGTCGCACACGGCGCAGGCCGAGACGCCCCCGCCGTTGCGGGCCAAGCGCATCTCGTTCTCGAGGTTGAGCCAGTTGGCGACGGCGCCGGTGGCGACGACGACCGCGTGGGCGTGGACGACCTTGCCCTCGGACGTGTGCAGCACGTGCGGGTGCTTCGCGGGGTCGAGCGAGAACTCGCACTTGACCACGTCCTCCATGTGGACGCGGGTGCCGAAGCGCTCGGCCTGGGCCTGGAACTGGGCCATCATCTCCGGGCCGCTGATGCCCTTGGGGAAGCCGGGGTAGTTCTCAACCTCGGTGGTGAGCATGAGCTGCCCGCCGGGCAGCACCGGGCCCGGGTCCTGCTTGGGGACGCCGATGAAGGCGACGGGCTCAAGGTTTGCGCGGGCGGCGTAGATGGCCGCGGTCCAGCCGGCGGGGCCGGAACCGATGATGACGAGCTTGTGGGCGGTGGTGGTCATGGGGGGCGGGGGTCTGGGGCTGATTGTTGGGAGGCGGGACGCGCTCGGACCGGGAGGGACGGCGGGTTACTTGAGCTGGTCGATGTCGATGAGCCGCTGGCGATAGAGCGAGAGCAGCGGCGGGAAGAGCAGGTAGTCGCCGCGGACGTTCGCGCGGCCCTGGGTGGACTGCAGCGCAAAGTCGGCCGCGTCGTCGGGGCCGACGGAGAAGACGACGAACTGGTCCGGGCCCAGCGGGACCTCGAAGCTGGAGGCGGGCGCGGGGGGGAAGACCTTGATGACGTGCGGCTTGGGCTGCCCCTGATCATCGTTGGGCGTGTCGCGCTGCGCGACGAAGTAGCGGATGTCGTTGATGCGCTTGCTGAAGGGGTCCTTGTCGATGACGTCGATGTACGCCGGCCGCGTGGCTTCAAGGCCCGGGGGGAGCGACTTCTGGCGGAGGAAGAAGCCATAGGCACCAAGGGCCATGCGCGTGCCGGCCAGCTCGGCCCGGAGCTCCTGCCGCAGCGGGAAGAGCTGGTCCACGTCGCGGTACGACGTGTTGAGCATGGAGAACTTGGGCGAAGTGGCGACGCGGCGGCGATAGTCCGTCACCGTCTGCACCAGCCGGTCGAACGGCGAGAGCTGCCAGCGCTTGCCCCAGTCCAGGTGGATGCCCTCGAGCATCGCCTTGGTTTCGCGGCTGTTGGCGTGCTCCGCCGCCGCCGAGTCCCAATAGGCCGAAGAGCTGAACAGGCGGAGGGGACGCTCGGCCGCGCCGGCGCGGGCCATGTACGGCCCGAAGCGGTCGGGGTTCGGGCCGGCACCGGGCGTCATCACAAGACCGACCATCTGCTCGCCGGCGATGAAGTCCGCCTCGGGCAGCGTGATGCGGTCGAGCATCAGGAACCCGCGGCGCTCACGCAGGCGGGTGATGAGCTCTCGCACCTTTGCCGGGTCCGCAGCCCGCTTCTCGGAGCGGGAATCGACATAGGCCATGTCCCGGAGTCGCTCGAGGCCGAGCTTCATGGACTCGATGGCCCACTTCTTCTCTTTCATGAATGGGCGGTCGGCCATCTGTCGCGAGAAGAAGACCCAGTCGGTGATGACCTTGCTCGCGCCCGTCCAGTCGCCGTCCTCCAGCCGGCGAGAAGCTTCGACGTGGGCCAGCACGCCCGCCTGCTCGAGCGCGGGCATGTAGCCGAAGCGGGCCGCGCCCAGAAGCGCCGGCTCGCCAAGCTCGGTGTAGAGCCCCCTTGAAATCAGGTCCAGGGCATCCTTCTGAGCCCCCATCGCCTCGGCGCCGTAGGGCTGGGCGAAGGCGTACGCCTTGAGGCGGTCCTCCTCCTTCGTGACCTTGTCGAGGGCGTCGATGACGGCCTTCTGGGCGGGCTTCTGGGCCCAGGCGGCGGCCTGGCTCCAGCCCGGCCCCTTGTTGGCCAGCAGCGCGGCCCGGGCCTGGGTGTTGACCTCGTCGGGCGCCGGGTCCATCGCGGCCAGTAGCGGGAGCAACACCGTATCCGAACGCTTGTCGTCGGGGATCTGCTTGAACGGCGCGTTGACGCGGTCCACGAACTCGTCGGCACGGGCCGGGCTCGAGGGAAGGCACAGCCCGCTCATCGCGCTGACCACGCTGATCACGCACGCAACGCGCCGCATCGTCATTCTTGTCGGGATCGGCATCGGCATCGGCTCCAGACCCGGCGTGGAGAGGCCGCGACTCGCGGCCGGTCCCGCCGGGCTCCGCGGGGCTTTCATGGTAGCCGATTCTTGTACGTCCCCGGGGGGCGTCGCGGGGCGTCCCACGGACCCGAGCGAGACAAAAAAACGCCCGGGTCGCCGATGCCAAGCATGACGACCCGGGCCCGGGCGCGAGAGAGAGCGTGTTGGAGGCCGGGCCGCCGGATGTGGCCCCGCCGGGGACGATCATGAGGACTCGGGGCTCAGCAGGCCCGCTGGTAATCGGTCGGTTCGTCGGGCCCGTCGAGGGCCACCGGCCCATTCATCGAACCGTTCTGGGAGTGTCCATCCGGCGGGAGAAGCGGAGCCGGGCGAGCCGGGCCGTCGCTCCCGTCGGTCCCGCTAACGCCGTTGGCCATGCCCAGATCCGAGAGATCGAGCACCGCCATCGCGTCGGCCTGTTCGAGCGCATCGAGCGATAGACCATCGGGATCGGCAACGCTCCCGCAGCGATCCCCCGACTCGTCCGGGCCGCGGGTTCGGCGCCGGGCGATTGGGGCCGACGGGTCCTGAACCGCCCGCTCGGGGCAGGCCGCTCGGTTCTCCTTGAAGAACCGGCTCGGCTGGTCGTCGGTGATCTGGCTGTTGAGCTTGCGGAGGGCCTCGTCGGCGATCTGCCGGACGCGCTCGCGGCTGATGCCGATCTCGTTGGCGATCTGCTTGAGCGTCAGCGGTTCCTGCCCGTCGAGCCCGAAACGCAGCCGCAGGATCCTCGCCTCGCGCTCGTCGATGGCGTCCAGCAGCTTGCGGATGGTCTTCAGCTCGTCGTCCCGGAACATGTAGTCTTCGGGCAGCGCCGTCCGCTCGTCGGCCAGCAGGTCGCCGATGTTCATCACCTCGCCGTTGTCGTCGATCGGGGCCTGGGCCGGGGCCCGGAAGGCCTTGACCGCCCGCTTGATGATCCGGATCTTCTTCAGCGGCAGGTTCATCTCGTCGGCCAGCTCCTGCAGCGAGGGCGGACGACGCAGCTCGTGCTCGAGCTTCTGGCTGGCCTGCTTCCAACGGGCGATAAGCTCGACCATGTACGCGGGGACGTGGATCGGCTGGACCGCGTTGATCAGGGCCCGCTTGATCGCCTGCTTGATCCACCAGCTGGCGTACGTGCTGAAGCGGGCACCCTGGGCCGGGTCGAAGCCCTCGACGGCCCGCAGCAGCCCGACGTTGCCTTCCTCGATCAGGTCCGGCAGGCTCAACCCCCGACCGGAGTAGTTTTTGGCGATCGAAACCACCAGCCGCAGGTTCGCCCGCACCATCCGCTCGCGGCTGGCCGGGCAGTTGTCGTTGATGATCGACCACCCGAGGAGCTTCTCCTCGTCGGCGGTGAGCAGCGCCGTCTCGTTGATCTGCTTCAAATACAGATGCAGACCCGAGTGCAGCTCGGCCCGAGCAGGCTTGGGAATTTGCACGCCTCGCACTATGGTCCAACCTCTCGCCGGCGAGAACCGCCTGAGCTGACGCTGCGCAGGCGACCGAATGGCCCGCCGCTGGACGCCGGATACATCCTTCGCGGGCCGCAAACCGCCGGTTGCATCGACGACCCCAGTTTCCGGCTTGACCCGCGGTCAGGCCGCGCACTTCTCGGGACGCGTCGGGGCGACGGGTGTGCCGATGGGGGGGTTTGGCTAGGCGGCTTATGGGTCACGAGGGTGTGATTGGCTCCCGTTGGCCAATGGGATAATCCAAGCCAGAAGGTAGAGAGGGAGTTCCCGGACTTTCGTGCCCCGAACGTCCCAGAACCCCAGATGCCCTCACTCTGGCCCGGGCTGGCCGAACTCGGACGGCAAGTGCCCGTGGTCCGGGAACGTACAGTGTGGCGTGGTCGTATCACTCGAACATGCCCCGTTCGCCGTCCGCCGGGCCCGCCCCCGGCTCAACCTGCAACCCCCGCCTCGTGTGTTGACGGGCGAGTGTTTCCACCGCACGCGAGTTTGCCAGCCCGCAGTCTTACCCGATTGACTACGCACCCCAGCGGAGCCGCCTGCACCCCATGGGCTTTGACCTGACCCAGATGCTCGACCAGTGGCCCTACGAGCCGGGCAAAATCAACGTCCGCCTCATCGAGGGCGACGACGGGGAGCCCCTCGTCCAGCTCCGCCTCGACCTGGGCATCATGCAGCTCAAAACCTCCGGCCGCCCCGACGGGCTCAGCCCCTTCGGTCACGACAGCCTCCTGGAGTTCCACGAGTCGCGGCTCGACCAGCACGAGGAGCGTCAGGGCTCCGCGGCCGGGTTCGTGCTCTCCGAGGACGAATGCCGCGAGCTGCGCGAGGAGGCCGTGCAGTACTACCACCGCTATGTGTGCATGATGGTGCTCGACGAATACGACGCCGTCATCCGGGACACAGCTCGCAACCTCCGCGTGCTGGACGTGTGCGCCAAGTTCGCCGAGACCGAGGCAGACCGGGCGGTCCTCGAACAGTTCCGTCCGTATATCACCATGATGAAGGCCCGGGCCCTGGCCAGCCAGCACCTCAAGGACAACGAGCCCAAGGCCGCGGTGCTGGCGATCGACGACGGGCTCGACACCCTCAAGCAGCACTTCTCCGAGCTCGGGGAGGCCGACGGGTTCGACGAGTCCAGCGAGGTGCAGATCCTCCGGGGCATGCGAGAGGCCCTCACCCCGAAGCTGCCGCTCAGCCAGCGCGGCGAGCTCCGGGCCCGCTTGCAGAAGGCCCTCGAGCAGGAGAACTACGAGCTGGCGGCCATCCTGCGCGACGAGCTGAAGAACCTCAAGGATTGAGCCGTCGCCCCGGGGCCAGTCGATCAGGCCCGGCGGGCCCACCTCAGCTTGGCCGAGCGGGCCCTTGGGTTGGCCAAACGCTCGGCCTCGTCCGCGATGATCGGGTCCGGGCACGCCTCGGCGTAAACCCCGGCGCGGAGCCCCTCGCGGAACGCGGCCTTGACGCGACGGTCCTCGCCCGAATGAAAGCTGATGATCGCAGCAACGCCCCCGGGCGCAAGCACCTCGGGAAGCACCGCCAGCAGGCGGTCGAGGTTGGCCAGCTCCCGGTTGACCAGAATCCGCAGAGCTTGGAACGTCCGGGCCGCGGGGTGGAGCTTGGCCCCGGCCCCGCGCTCGATGGTGAAGTCCCGGGCCTCGCACACCAGCGCCATCAGGTCCTGCGTGGTAAGGATCGGGCTCCCGGCCCGCCGCTCGACGATCAACCGGGCGATCTTCGGCGCATCTGTCTCGTCGGCAAGCTCCAGTAGCGCCGCGGCGATCTCCGACTCGCTCATCCGCGCCAGGAGCGCCGACGCCGGCTCGCCCCGGCGCGGGTCCATCCGCATGTCCAGCGGGCCCGGGCGGCGATAGGAAAACCCGCGCTCCGGGTCGTCGATCTGCGTGCTGGCCACGCCCACATCCGCAAGGATCCCGTCAACCCGCCCGCTCTCCACCTCGGCCCGGGCCAGCACCCCCGGGAGCCCCGCGAAGTTGGTGTTGAACACGTCCACCCGCCCGCCCGTGCGCCGGGCGACGGCGTCGAGCCGTGCCCGCGCCCTCGCCAGGTTGGACGGGTCCAGGTCGATGGCGATGAGCCGCCCGCCGTGCTCGCGCGGGCCCAGGTGCTCGAGGATGGCGGCCGAGTGCCCCCCCAGCCCGAGTGTGCAGTCGACGATTACCCGCCCCGGCGCAGGCTCGAGCGTGCCGAGCACCGCGTCCATGAGGACCGGCACATGGGCCTGGGCGTTGTCTCTGGACTTCTTCACGCCTGCGGTCCCCCGGCGGCTCAGAGGTGGGGCGTCACGGACGATTTAGTGGCCTTGGCCATGCGGCGCTCCAGCTGGTCCAGCACGCGCAGGGCCATGTCTTGCGCGGTGGCGACCTCCTCGATGGTCACATGGTCGGCCCCCGCCTCGTGGGCCATGATCGCCCGGCTGAGGTAGCTCGCGCGGACGGCGATGAACACGTCGGGCCTCGCCCGCCGGATCGTGCCCACGGCCCGCAGCGTCATGTCGTCGTCGGGGATCGTGATCACGACCGCCTCGGCGTCGTGCAGCCCGGCGGACTCCAGCACGTCGATATTGGAGATGTCGCCGTAGACCGTCTTGTGCCCCAGCTGGTTCTGGCGGAGCACCGTGCCGGTGTTCAGATCGACGATCGTGAAGTCGATGTCGCGGGCCGAGAAGTGCTCGGCGAGGTTGCGCCCCACGACGCCGAAGCCCGCGATGATGATGTGCTTTGCAGCGTCGACCGCGGGCGCGGGCGCCGGGCCGTCGTCGCCCCTCTGAGCCCCGTCGGCGGCCGGGTTGCCGCGGCGGCGGGGCTTGGGACGCGCGGCCGGGGGCCGGTTCTCCCGCAGCGCCGCCGTGGTGATCCAGCCGGCGGGCTTGATCTTCCCCAGCCGATGCATGTGCTTCCTCCCAAGGTCCGCCAGCGGCGTCGCGCCGATGAGCGAGATGACGACAATCCCGATGACGACGCTGTTGACCTCGTCGGTGATGATTCCCTTGCGCAACCCCTCCGCGAGGATCACCAGGCTGAACTCGCCGACCTGCCCCAGCACAAGCCCCACCAGCAGCGAGATCGGCGCCGTCGCCCCGCCCCCCCACGTGCACACGCCGATGACGGCGACCTTGATCACCAGCACCACGACCACCCCAAGCAGGATCACCCACCAGAAAGGGAGCACCGCCATCACGTCCAGCTGCACGCCCACGGCGGTGAAAAACACCGCCATGAACAGGTCCCGCATCGGCGAGAGCTGGCCCGCGAGCTGGAACCGGAAGGGGGTGTTGCTGAGCATGAACCCCGCCAGAAACGCGCCCAGTGCCGGCCCGAAGCCCAGCCAGCCCGTGATGACCGCCGCCGTCAGCCCCGCCCCGGCCGAGGCCACCAGCAGGCCCTCGGTGTTCCCGCCCCAGCTCGCCTCGCTCAGAAGCTTGGGCAGAACGAACTTGGCGAACGCGAGCATGACGATGATGCCGCCCAGGGCCTTCAGCCCCGCCGCTACCGCGCTCCACGAGCCCGAGAGCGCCGCGGACTCAACTGGAAGGTCACCGGTCGCGGCCTTGGCCCCGGCCCAGAGCGCGATCGCGGGCATCATGGCCAGGACGGGGATGCTCATCAGGTCCTGCACGATCGACACGCCCACACAGATCCGCCCGTGGATGAGGTGGACCTCTTTGTACTTCTGAAGAATGCCGATCGCGACCGCCGTCGACGACATCGACAGCGCAAAGCCCACAAGCAGCGCCGCCGGTGCCGACAGCCCGAACGCCATCCCCGCGGGCCAGAGCGCCAAGGCGCCCAGCGTCGTCGAGAAAAGGCCCACCATTAGGATCGGCACCATCCCCGTCTTGATAGATTCAAGGTCCAGGTGCAGCCCGATGGTGAACATCAGCAGGATCACCGCGATCTCGGAGATCTGGTCGACGTTCTCCGGGCTCGACAGCAGGCCCCACTCCCGCGGGAGGCTGCCCAGCAACGCCCCCACGATCAGATAGCCCGGGATCGCGGCCAGGTGCAGCCGCCGCAGCATCACGCTCATCAACGCGGCCGCCCCCAAAATCACCAGAAGGTCGATGACCAGCTTGCCCCCGGGGGCCGAGGTCTGGTTGGCGAGCGTCAGCAGTTCGAGCATGCGGGCGATGATAGTGCCTTCGGGGGCGAGCTCCGGATCCGAGCTGAAGCGCGGTCGGGAACGGTCACGAACGTGCCGGCTTGAGAGACCGCGCCGGAGCTCGACCGTGTGTCGGGCCGTGTCCTGCCGCGTACCCTCCGCCCATGCCCGAGAAACTCTTTGAGACCCCCCAGGCCGCCTTCGCAGACCTTGCCCACAAGGGCGTGCTCCGCGACGGGATGACCGTCATGGTCGGCGGCTTCGGGCTCTGCGGCATCCCCGAGCACCTCATCCTCGCCCTCCGCGAGTCCGGCGTCAAACACCTCACCTGCATCTCCAACAACGCCGGCGTCGATGACTTCGGCCTGGGCCTCCTGCTCCAGACGCGGCAGATCAGCAAGATGATCTCGTCCTACGTCGGTGAGAACGCCAGCTTTGAGCGCCAGTATCTGTCCGGCGAGCTCGAAGTCGAGTTCAATCCGCAGGGGACGCTCGCCGAACGCATCCGTGCCGGCGGGGCCGGCATCCCAGCCTTCTATACAGCCACCGGGGCCGGCACTCTCGTCGCCGACGGCAAGGACTCCCGCGAGTTCTTCCGCCCTGCCGACGCTCGCTGCGGCGCCACTGTCCCCGGCCGCGGATTCGCGGGCCGGCCCGGCTCCGCCCCCCAGTCCGGAACGCCACGCCCCTACGTCCTCGAGACCGGCCTCTACGCCGACCTCGCCCTCGTCAAGGCCCACACCGCCGACCACTTCGGAAACCTGGTCTACCGCAAGACGGCCCGGAACTTCAACCCCATGATGGCCCAGGCCGCGGCCTATGTCATCGCCGAGGTCGAGCGGGTCGTCGACACGGGACACATCGACGCCGATCAGATCCACACCCCGGGGTCGTATGTCGACCGGTTCATCGTGGGCGCGCCCGAGAAGCGGATCGAGCAGCGGACCGTCAGCAAGGCCTAGACCGCCGCGCGGGCAACGGAGCACGAATCAATGCGCACGCTCATCGCCCTGACGCTGTTCCTCGTCGGACTGGGCCTAAGTGTCTACGGCCTTCTCGGCGCCATCGCGCCCATCGCCGGGCTCTACGCCGCGGCCCTCAACGACCCGCTCGCCGAGCCACCGCCGGGAACCGACGAGAAGGCCGCGGCCAACGCCGCATGGAACTCCGCGATGCTCGGGCTGCTCGGTGTGCCGCCCTTGGTCATCGGCTCGTCCATGCTCTCGATGGGCATCCTGCGCCGATTTCGCAAGGGCGTGCCTCGGTGAGCCGCGGGCTTGTCGAGCTTGCCCGGACCTTTGCACGCATTGGCGTGCTCTCCTTCGGCGGCCCGGCGGGCCAGATCGCCCTCCTACACCAGACCGTGGTCGAGCAGAAGCGATGGCTCACCGACCGCGAGTTCCTCGCCGCGCTCAACCTCTGCACGCTCCTGCCCGGCCCCGAGGCGACCCAGCTCGCGGCATACATCGGCTTCCGCCGCGCCGGCACCCTGGGCGGCGTGATCGCGGCGGCCCTCTTCGTGCTGCCCGGCGCGGCCTGTCTGCTGGCATTGAGCATGGCCTACGCCGCCGCGGGAAACCTCGCGCCAGTCCGGGGCGTTCTGCTTGGCCTCGGCGCCGCTGTCCTGGGCTTGATCGCCCAGGCCCTGTGGCGCATCGCGTCGCGCACGCTCGTATCGCCCGCCCGTGTGGTGATCGCCATGGCCGCCCTGGCAGCGATCGCGGTGCTCGGGCTGCCGTTCCCGCTTGTGGTCGCCGCGGCCGGGCTCCTCGGGCTCGCGGCCCCGCGCGTATTTGGCGAGCCCGCCCCGCCGCCGCCGGGCACCCTGGTCGAACGACCGGCGACGATGGGCACGCTCCTGACGCTGCTCGTCGGCACCCTGCTCTGGCTGACGCCCCTGCTGACGCTGCGTGCCGCGCTCGGCCCGACGCACATGCTGGCCCAGCAGAGCGTGGTGTTCGCCAAGGCCGCGCTGGTCACGTTCGGCGGGGCCTACTCGGTCCTCGCCTATTTGCGCCAGCAGTTCGTCGAGGTCCACGGCTGGCTCACCCCGGCCCAGATGCTCGCGGGCCTGTCTCTCGCCGAGACCACGCCGGGCCCGCTCATCCTGGTCGGCCAGTTCCTGGCGTTCACCGCCGCGTCGCGAGAATCGACCTCGATGGCCGTTGCCGCCTCGGCCGTGTTCCTCTGGGCCACGTTCGTCCCCGCCGTCACGCTGGTCCTGGCGCTCGCGCCGTGGGTCGGCTGGATCGGTTCAAGGCCGCGCCTCAGCGCCGCGATGGCGGCGATCACCAGCGCCGTGGTCGGCGTGATCGCCGCCCTAGGCCTCTGGCTCGCCACGCACACGCTCTTCGCCGATGTCTCGCCGCGGTGGCTGCTGGGCCTCGACGTGCCGGTATGGAGCTCGCTCCGGCCCGCGTCGCTTCTGATCGCGGTCACCATCGGCGTGCTGTTGATCGGCCTGAGGTGGGGCGTCGGCCGGGCCCTGCTGCTCGCCGTCGTGCTGGGCCTGCTCGCGCAGTGGGCTACAGCCCGGTCAGGCTGACGATCGCCCGGGCCAGGTCGGCGGGCACGAGCATCACGCTCAGACGCGACTGCTTGACAAGGGGGAAATCTGCAAACCTCGCGTCGGCCTTGATCGTCGCGAGCGTCAGCGGCGTCCCGGCCCGCCGAAGCGGCCTGACGTCCGCGACGGCGAACTTCGGCAGTCCGTCGGGCGTCTCGCCGGGCCGGGCCGGGTCCGAATACGCGGCGCTCGAGAACTCGGCCAGGCCGACAACCGCCTTCTCGTCCCCCGTGTGATAGATGAACGCGCGGTCGCCGCTGCGCACGGTCCGGAGGATGGCTAAGGCTTGGTTATTGGCCACGCCGTCCCACCGGGCGGCCTTGAGCCTCACCAGGTCGTCGAAACTGAACTCGCCCGGCTCGGTCTTGAGCAGAAACGTCGTCATCGCGGCAGTCTACGCCGGTGCCGCCGGGCCACCACTCTTGGGCGGCGTGCGCCCGCGGCGGCGCGGGGTGTCATGGGCAACATGAAGGGGCCCGTTTGTGGGGCCGATAGACGCGTGTTGCAACAACCGAGAATTGCCGACCACGCGCCCGCCGCGCACTGGATCATGGAGCCCGCATGAGCACGCCCAACAGCCCGACCGGCTCCACCACCCAGCCCTCCCTGGCGACCCCCGGCGACCGTGTCGGCGACGGCTTCCTCTCGACGCTCGCCGACCTCGAATCGCGCCTCGGCGCGCTCAAAAGCATGCACGAGCAGGCCTCTCACAACAGCTCGGCGCTCGAGCAGCGCGAGCAGACCCTCGCGGTCCGCGAGGCCCAGGCCGAGGCCCGCGTCCGCGAGGCCGAGCAGCGCCAGGCCCAGGCCCAGCAGCTCGCCGAGCAGGCCCAGGGGGCGCGGACCCGCCTCGAGGAGTTCAAGGCCAAGATCGAAGCCGCACTGGAGCAGTCCCGCGCGGAGAACCAGCGCCGCGGCGAAGAACTCGCGCGATCCGTCGCCGAGCTGACTCGTCGGCAGCAGGAGTTCGACGCCGCCCGCGCGACGGCCGAGCGTGAGGCCGAGAAGGCCCGTCAGGAAGCCCAGTCCGCCACGCTCGCCGCGGAGCAAGAGCACAGCCGCCTGCGCGAGGCCCAGGCCGTCCGCGAGAAAGAGCAGATGCAGCGCGAGGCGGCCCTGCTCAAGCGGGCCCAGGAGCTCGAGCAGGGCGAGCGCCAGGCCAGGCAGCGCCTGGAGGATGCCACGGACCTCGAGCGCCGGGCGGCCGCCGAGCGCGTGAAGGCCGAATCGCTGGTCGCTCAGGCTGGAGGCCGCGAGGCCCAGGCCCAGCGGGCGACCCAGGAGCTCTCGGCCAAGGAAGCCGCGGCCGCGGCCCGGGCCCAGGAACTCGCCAATCGCGAGGCCGAGCTCACCGAACAGGCCCGGCAGATCGAGGCCGTGCGCCGGCAGGAGGTCTCGGCGGGCGAGCAGCGAGAGCGTGCGCTCCGCGATCTCGAGCACGAGCTGCACGAGCGCGAGGTGAACGTCTCCCAATCGCGCGACGAGCTCGAACGCGAGCGGGCCAGTGTCGCCGAGCACGCCCGCACGCTCGCCGAGCAGATGAAGCGCTCAGACGACGAGTCCGCCGCCGCGATCTATGCCAACCGGCTCGAGGCGGTCCAGCTCCAGCTCGGCGAGGTCAGCGCGGCCCGCGCCGGGCTCGAGACCGAGGTCGCCCACGCCCGCGAGGACATCGAGTCCCTCACCACCGAGCTGCTGGAAGCCACCAGGCACCGCGGCGTGCCCAAGGAAGAGCTCGACAAGCGCGACGAACTCATCGCGCAGCTGACCGCCCAGCACGAGGAGGCCCATGCGGCCCTGCAGATGCTCCAGGCCCAGGTCGATAGCGGCCAGAACGACGCGCAGCAGCGGCTGTCCGAGGCACAGGACCGCTTGACGCAGTCCGAGGCCCGCTGGGCGAAGACCGAATCCCGCCTCTCCGAGACCGACGGCCACCGCTCGCAGGCCGAGTCCCAGCTCTCCCAGGCCAAGGCCGAGCTCGCCGAGTCACGTTCGCGGGCCGACGGAGCGGAGTCCAGAATCGGCGAGCTCGAAGCCCGACTCTCCTCGCTCGGCCAGCAGGCCAGCGCGGCCGAGCAGACCGCCGGCGGGCTGCGCCACGACGCCCAAGCCGCGGCCGAGCTTCTGGCCGAATCCGAGCGGCACAGCGCCGAGCTCCGGGCCCGCGTCGCCGAGATCGAGGCGTCCCTTGCCGAGGCTTCGGCCCGGGCCGAGGCAGCCCGCGCGATGGAGTCCGCCATCGCTGAACACGATGCCACCCTCGAGTCCGAGCGTGCCTCGCACGCCGAGCAACGCGCCCGGCTTGACGCGACGGTCGAATCACTCCGCGGCGAGCTCGCGTCGCTGAGCACCGCTGGCGAACAGGCCGCCTCGGTCCAGCAGGCCTCCTTCATGGAGCAGGCACGGCTCCAGAACCGCATCTCGGAGATGGAAGCCGAGGTGGCCGCGGCCCTCATGGCCGCCGCCGCGGCCGAGGCGCTCTCGGCAGGCGGTGTCCAGGCCGAGCCGGACGCGGCGAGCGAGTCGATGCGCGACGAGCTCGAACGCCGACAGAACACCATCAACGAACTCCGCGATCAGCTCCGTGCCGCGGGCAGCGACGCGGAGACCGCCGTGACCCAGGCCATGGCCACCCGCGAGCGAGAGATCGCCGAGCTTCGCCAGCGGGCCGCCGATCTCGCACTACGCCCGCAGCCCGCCGAGCTCGACGCTGCCCGGGCCCGCGCCGCCGAGCTCGAAGCCCAGGTCGCGCAGATTCAGGGCGGCACGCCCGAGCAGCTCGAAGAGCTCGAGAAACGCGAGCACGCCATCGAGCTGCTCCGCGAACGCCTCGAGCAGGCCCAGAGCTTGGCCGACGACGCCACCCGGCGCGCCGAAACCCTCGCGGCCCGCGCCCCGGGCGACCGTCCTCTCAACGACGAGAACACCCTCGCCCGGCGCGGCCGCCTCCGCCGCTACAAGGGCCTCCTGCAGGGCCAGGCCCGCAAGATCCTCGCGGCACAGGCCGCCCTCCAGAAGCGCCACACCGAGTGCGAGATGGTCCTTACCCACCGCCAAAAGCTGCTGGCCCTCGCCCAGGACCTGGCCCGCGTTGAGAAGCGCGTCGGCTCCTCTCGAGCCCGCTCCGGGGCCGCTGCGGCAACGCTCTACCTCGTCGCGACCGTCTCCGTGCTGGGCATCATGAGCTGGGAGATCTCCAAACGCGTCTGGCCCGGCACATACGTCGCCCGCGCCGCGCTCGACGCCGACCTCGGCCGCCGCACCCCGGGCGCCGAAGAGATGGCGGCCTGGCAGAAGGACCACACCCAGCTGCTCACCGACCCACGCCTGCTCGAGGTCGTCGCCGAGCGCATGGGCCGCCGCGGGCTCGACCAGCTCTCCACCGCGGTCGACCTCAAGTCGCGCCTCGACAATGATCTGTACGTTCAGTCCGGCAAGCCCGGTCAGCTCACCGTCGAGCTTCGCGGCGAGGGTGCCGAGAAGACCGCCATGATCCTCGACACCCTCGTCACCGGCTACAAGTCGGTCGCCGACCAGATGCGCGCCGAACGCAGCAACGACATCGGCGT
>Ga0105048_10009323_pt1 | contig 15635 bp, 13 predicted proteins | sample MAT05_FD_78382 | JGI IMG/M metagenome (GOLD analysis project Ga0105048, IMG submission 78382) | Freshwater microbial communities from Lake Fryxell liftoff mats and glacier meltwater in Antarctica - MAT-05 | ecosystem: Environmental > Aquatic > Freshwater > Ice > Liftoff microbial mat | place... | reverse complement strand
TCACCGCCGTGGCAATATTTTCCCAATCTGGAGTACCTTCTTTTGTCATCGGCACTTCCCGGTAAGAAATCCCAAACTCCATCAAAGAACCCTGCCCCTCTTCCCGCAATCCCACCACTTCCTCTAAAGTATCGTGAACAGCCCCCATAACCGAGAGCATTTCATCGCCGGGACGTAATACTCCAAAAAGAGCGCAGGTAATGGCATGAGTTCCAGAAACTATCTGCGATCGCACGATCGCCGCCTCCGCCCCCACAATCTGGGCAAATACTCGATCTAAGGTTTCTCGCCCCCCATCGCTATAGCCGTAACCACTAACACTAGCAAAATGATGGGTTCCTACCCGTTGCTCCCGAAAGGCAGCTAAAACCTTTGCTAAATTTCCCTTGACTGTGCGATCGATTCCAGAAAAAATGGGTTGTAGGGCTTGGACTGCGGCTTCGAGCAACTCTGAACTCATAATTGACATGATTTTTTACTTTATTTGCGCTTTACTGATAATTTGCTAAGATTTGTAAAGCCCAATCAGGCAGCCATCGGTTTAAAATAAGGTCTAAAATAAAAATAGCAAGAGTTTTCAGGGTTTTCTTCAGGAAACTCTACAAGGCCACCGACTGGGCAAAAAATATCAAATTCGATCATAGGTTATTGAATGACAATTGCAACATCAACTACTAAATACCCAGTTAACTGGGTAAATGTTATTTATTTGGGGTCAATCCACCTAGCAGCATTGTTTGCTCTGCTCCCCGGCAACTTTAGCTGGGACTGCATAGCTTTGGTGCTTTTCTTGCACTGGATTACGGGCGGATTAGGAATTACCCTCGGCTGGCATCGGCTAATTAGCCATCGCAGTTTCCAAACTCCCAAGTGGCTAGAATATTTCTTTGTTCTCTGTGGAGCCTTAGCTTGTCAAGGGGGCGTAATTAGCTGGGTAGGGCTGCACCGTCAACACCACGCCCATTCTGATCAAACCCTAGACCCCCATGATTCTAATCGGGGTTTTTGGTGGAGTCACATGGGTTGGATGTTCTACGATATCCCTGCTCATAATGAGATTCCCCGCTTTACTAAAGATATAAGTGAAGATAAATTCTATCAATTCTGTCAGAACTATTTTGTGCCAATTCAAGTAGTTTTGGGCTTGGTGCTATTTGCGATCGGCGGTTGGTCTTACGTAGTGTGGGGTATTTTTGTGCGGTTAGTAGTAGTTTTCCACTGCACATGGTTCGTGAACAGTGCTACCCATCGCTTCGGCTATCGCACCCATGAATCTGACGATAAATCTAAGAATTGCTGGTGGGTAGCGGTACTTACCTATGGTGAGGGCTGGCATAATAATCACCACGCTTTTCAATATTCGGCTCGTCACGGATTAGCTTGGTGGGAAGTTGATATGACTTGGATGACCATTCAATTATTACAAACCCTAGGGTTAGCTCAGAAGGTAAAATTACCTAATATTTCTAATAGTTAATTAGGCGCGTGATCCCCATTCAGAGTAGGCTCCTTTATGGGTGTCGCTCAATGAGAAATCCCCGTATCTTTAGAGCGGGGAGGATGTCAAAATAATATAGCTAAAAAAAGTGCCGTTCCTAAATAGGTCGGCACTTTTGGTAAATAATCAGACTAAAATATCTCTAGAAATATCCCAGCCCAATAATAGGTTCTAAAATCTATTAAACTCCGCTAAAAATTATATTCTTGGCGGAGTTTATTTTGAGAACTATCTTTGATTTAGCCTTAGTATAGTTCTTCTTCTTGGTGAGTAACGATCGTGCAATCAGAAGTAGGATAAGCAACGCAGGTAAGAACGAAGCCTTTTTCGATCTGCTCATCATCTAAGAAAGATTGATCAGCTTGATTAACACTTCCTGCAGTAACTTTACCAGCGCAGGTAGAACAAGCACCCGCCCGGCAAGAGTAGGGTAGATCAATACCGAGATCTTCGGCTGCATCTAAAATGTACTCATCATCTGGAACTTCGATAGTGGTATTTAATTTTTCAGCTTCGTTGATTAATGTAACTTTGTAAGTTGCCATGAGTAGTGTCCTCTTTAATTTATGCAAACAACAGGGTTTAAATATCTATCAGCAAAGTAGTTTGACTTTTAATCGGTTTCTAAAAGAAGGAACTAAAAGTTTTCAGTTTGCCTTATTTCTGATACTACGGGAAAAAGATTACCGATCGCCTCAGGATTAGCAATGAAATTTTTAATCTCAAATTACATTAGTTCTACTTATCACCCGTTCTTCGATTTTTGGAGCTTTTTGGAGCTTTTGGGCAGTTTTGGGTAGATAAGAAAGACAAATGCTATTATTTGTTAGCATAAAATGCAGAAAATATGGGGGAGGAACCTATGGCTTTAGAGTATCCAGAAGATTTGCAGTACCTTGAGAGTCATGAGTACGTCCGCGTAGAAGGAAAAAATGCCACGGTGGGCCTTAGTGCTTTTGCCGTAGAGCAGCTAGGGGATATTGTATTTTTAGAATTACCTGCGGTGGGAGAAACCATCACCAAGGGGGAAACCTTCGGGACTGTGGAGTCAGTGAAGGCGGTGGAGGATATGTATTCTCCGGTATCGGGTGTGGTTTTAGAACGAAATGAAGCTATGGTAGAAGCCCCAGAAAATTTGGCGGAGGATCCTTATACTTCAGGGTGGTTGCTGAAAGTTAGTCTTGCCGATAATCCTATAGCGGAGAATATCTTGTCAGCAGCGGTGTACCGCAGTTTAGTAACTGGGGAATAGTTTTTAGTTGCCAATAATTATAAATCAAATATTTTTACATCTATGAATCGCACGATCGCCCCCGTTTCCAACTCATCTAACCAACTGACAACAAAATTAATTAATAGTTTAGTCAATGGTCTTTTAGGAATCAAACCTCTGGCAGCTTTTGCCAAATATCAAGCCCGCTCCATGATGATCAAAAGAGCGGAGAAAATTGGAGTGCCGTGGACAGAAAGAGTTAAAGAACTGGGGCAACTTAACTGGGATGGCTATCTCCAGCAGGTGCAGAATCTTGAGCTTAAATATCCAGAGTATTATGTGCGATCGTTCCATGCTTACGAAGAGGGGAATCTTAGTTGGCAGGCGGCATGGGAAGTAGAAGTGGCTGCCAAGGCAGTTCATGCCGGGATTTGGCAAGGAGGCGGGAAAGAAGGAGACGGCAGACTGCGGGATAGCTATCATGATTTATTGTTGGCGCATATTCCTCAAACACCGGGGGCGATCGTTGATCTTGGCTGTAGTGTGGGCATGAGTACCACGGCGCTGCAAGCAACCTATCCCCACGCAAAAATTACTGGGGTGGATTTATCTCCCTACTTTTTGGCTGTGGCGGCTTACAATGCCGATCAACGGGGAAATGGCACAGAGCCTAAAGCCCAGTGGGTTCATGGGGCAGCAGAGGAGACTGGACTGCCTAGCGGTTCCTGCGATTTGGTTTCGATTTTTCTAATGTGTCACGAACTGCCCCAAGCGGCCACCTTCCAGATTTTCCAAGAGGCAAGAAGATTACTCCGTCCCCAAGGGCATATTGCGATCATGGATATGAATCCCCAATCTACTATCTATGCCCAAATGCCGCCCTATATTCTCACGCTCCTGAAAAGTACAGAACCTTATCTAGACCAATATTTCTCGCTGGATATTACAGAAACCTTAGTCAAAGCTGGTTTCCAAGCTCCGGTAATTATCCCCAATACCCTCCGCCACCGGACAATTATTAGTCAGATAGCGGAGAATTAACTAACTTGAGTTCGGGATAAGAGCACCTGAAACACAATACCTACTGCTTGATCCCCCCAGCCCCCCTTAAAAAAGCTGCCGTGTACACACAAGTAGGAAATCTATCATTTGAGGCTAGAGATCCCCAAATACTTAACCCTAACTCACGTTATTTGGCAACAAAAGGAGTACATTTACCGCCCAAACCCTTGACGATCGCACAGGTATTGCTAGTTAGGGTTTTGAGATAAGTATCCCCGGGCGATCCGGCTTCTCCTAGACCATCGCCAAAGAGGGGTATCTCTGAAACCTTAACCTGAGCTTCTTTAGCGACAACTTTCATCAATCCCGGATTGACATTGGCCTCTGGGAAAATGGTAGGAATATTGGCGGACTTAATTTCTTGCACTAAGGCTGCTACCCTAGTCGCCGTAGGCTGCTCCTCCGTAGAGATTCCCTGCAATGCACCTTGTAAGTTAATTCCATAGGCGGCGGCAAAGTAGCCCATAGATTCATGAGTAGTAATCAACTGTTTTTGATCGGCGGGAATAGTTTGCACTTGAACTTTAATCCAACTATCTATTTCCTTTAGCTGTTTAGCCAATTTTTCAGCGTTAATATCGTAGAGACTGGCATTTGCTGGGGAGATAGTTTTGAGTTTATCCCGGACTACTTGTACCATCTGCACTCCATTTTGAGCATTATGCCAAACGTGAGGATCAGCTTCTCTGGGACTACTATCTTTTTTTGCTGCTCGATCGCCATCTTTTTCAGCACTATTTTTCGGGCCATGATCGTGATTTCCTTCGCTCTGGAGCGGCTTTGGCACAGCTAGCTCACTAACTGCCACCTTAAGGGAGGGCGTTTCACTAGAGGTGATCATTTTGATCAAAGCTGGTTCAAAGCTATAGCCGCCATAAAGAATTAATTTTGCTTGGGCGATCGCCCGTTTATCCTCTGGTTTTGCTTGATATTCGTGGGGATCGGTTCCGGGGGTAAGTAAGCACTGGAGATCGATGGTTGCTTGAGCAATTTCTTTGGTGATATCACACAGCACACTATGGGTTACAACTACCTTGGGCAGATTTTTGGCTTCAGGACTAACTACAGATTTAGAAGCACTAGGGAGGGGATTCTCTGGACTACTAATAGTTGCCACGGGTTGGCTAGGATTACACCCTGTCAGGATCGCAGCAAGAGCCAGAATCCCTAAGCTCTTTGAGGTAGACAGAGAAAATTTAGTTGGGATCAGCATATTTTTAACCCTAGTTTAGACTTGACTATGAAGATGATTATCATTATTCTGGTATTATAGGACAAGTAATGAGAATCATTATCACTCCTTGAAATATCTTGGGGTAGCCCTAAAAAAGTAATGATTTTTTAATAAGGATTTCCCTCGCAGGGCAGGAGAAATCTTTACCGGTTTAGCATTACCTATTTTTGTAATATTCATGTTAACTGTTGAAAATTTGAGTGTTAACTACCACGGAGTTTGCGCCCTCTCTGAAGTTAGTTTTAGTGTTGCCCCCGGTAGTTTAGTCGGGATCCTTGGCCCCAACGGGGCAGGCAAGAGTACTTTGGTCAAAGCGATGCTGGGCTTAGTGAAATCAACTAGGGGAACTATCCAGTACAACGATCGCCCCCTCTATCGCCAGTTGAGTCAGGTTGCCTACGTTCCCCAGCGATCGCAAATTGACTGGGATTATCCCATCACTGTGAAGCAAGTGGTGATGATGGCGCGGACTATTCCTACCGGGTGGGGGCGATCGCCTAGCCCCCAGTCTCGCTTATTAGTGCAGGAAGCCTTAGAGCGAGTGGGGATGGCAGATTATGGCGATCGCCAAATTGGAGAGCTTTCTGGGGGGCAACAGCAGAGGGTTTTTCTGGCGCGATCGCTCGCAGCTCAAGCTGATTTACTTTTTTTTGACGAACCTTTTACAGGGATTGACAAACAAACAGAAGAGATTATGTTTACCATTCTGGCAGAACTAAAAGCAGCAGGAAAAACCATCTTAGTTATCAGCCACGATCTAGGAGCCAGCCTTAAAAACTATGGCTATTTATTAATGATTAACAAGGAATTAATTGCGGTGGGTAAAAGGCAGGAAGTGCTTAATAAAAGAAATATTCATAACTGTTATGGCCATAATTTAGACCTATTTCTAGCTTCTTAAGTAAGAACAGATAGACTTAAGTATCCAAAGTTCCTAGGGGAGTGCTAAACTGACTAAACTTAAGTGCAATAGTTACACCAATAAATTATGAATGGAGAGGAATCCCTAAATCCACCCCTAGAGTCCCCCGAAGCCTTTCAGGAGAGTCAAACTCCAGAATTATCTCCCTTGCCAGAGCCTCTAGAAATTCCCTTAGTTACCCTTTCCCCGGAGCAAAGAGTGGCTCAGTTGCAGCAGCAAGAACAGGAGCTTCAGCGAAGCATTACAGAACTACAAACTACCTACCATCAGCAATTGCAGGAAACTCAAGCTTCCTTGGGCAAGGTAATTCAAGACTCCTTGCTAGAGTTAGAGCAAAAACGACAGACCCTCCAAGTAAGTGTTGAACAGTTGGAGCGGCGGCGCGATCGCATCAAAGAAGAAATGCGGAAAAATTTTGCTGGAGTTTCCCAAGATTTAGCTATTAGAGTCCAAGGTTTTAAGGATTATTTGGTAGGGAGTCTTCAAGATTTAGCCATGGCAGCAGAGCAGTTGGAATTACCGACTAGACCGGCTCCTCCAGAGAAGCCACTAGAGAGATCACCAGAAAAAGCTCTAGCTAGAGAGCCGGAGCCGAGGGCTGCCGATAAATCTCCCGCAGTTAATTTTGCGGATCAAGGTTTCCAAGAGCAATCCCGCCAAATTCGGACTCTTCTAGATCAATACCGGAAAACTCCTGACTATTACGGTGCGCCTTGGCAGTTGCGACGAACTTTTGAACCTATCCATGCAGAAAGAGTAGGAAATTGGCTCTTTTCTCAGGGGGGGCGGGGAGCTTTGCGGACTATGGGCAGTAGGCTGCAAAATATTCTGGTTGCTTCCGCTGGAGTATCGGTGTTGCATAATATCTATGGCGATCGCCTACGAACTCTAGTTCTCGCCAACAGTCCCGAACGGTTGGGGGAATGGCGACGGGGTTTACAAGATTGTTTGGGTATCTCTCGGAGTGATTTTGGACCCGATCGCGGCGCAATTTTATTTGAGGAACCTACGGCTTTAGTTCTCAAGGCCGATCGCTTGGTAGAAAGCAAACAATTGCCTCTAATTATCATTGATGAAACAGAATCGGAAATTAATCTCGCCCTGCTGCAATTCCCTCTCTGGTTAGCTTTTGCTCCTAATCCTCAACAGTCCAATAATAACAATTGGGACTAATACTACTCTATTTACTAGGACTCTAATTTTGGTATAGCCTCTAAGTCAGAAAATAGCCTAGCCTAAAAGAACTAGATTAACGGTACAATTTATCCCAAAAGATTAGGGCTAGATGATCATGGTGCATCGTAATTGGAAGTTGTACACTTGCCTAGGATTATTATTTTTGGGGTTAACTCTCTACAAACCCATTAGTACCTATGGCTTGACTTGGCTTGGAACTCTAGCCCAGCAAGTTTCCCCAAATCCTCTTCATGCTCTGAAACTTCAGCCATCCCTGCCTCAAGATGCAGATGTGCAGGTTTATTTTAATCATTCCCCCGCTGCTGCCTACACCGAACCCTACCGGCAAATAGCTAGGTATGGAGATGATCTAGAGCAAGTAATTGTAGAGGGAATCAACGCAGCTCAAGTTTCCGTAGATATGGCAGTTCAGGAGTTGCGCTTACCTAAGATCGCCCAAGCTCTGGTAGAGAAACATCGTACAGGAGTTAGAGTGCGGGTAGTTTTAGAAAACACCTATAGTCGTCCCTGGAGTGATTTCACCCCGGCAGAAATTGAGAAATTACCAGCGCGGGAACGGGGGAAATATCAAGAATTTGTGCGGTTGGTCGATCGCAACCATGATGGACAACTTAGCTCAGAGGAAATTAATCAAGGTGATGCGTTGGTGATGCTGCGGAATGAGGGAATTCCTATTATTGACGATCGCGAGGATGGCTCTAAGGGTAGCGGCTTGATGCACCACAAATTTTTGGTAATTGATGGCAAAACCCTAATTACTGCCTCTGCAAATTTCACAACTTCTGATGTTCATGGAGATTTTGCGAGAGCCGCTAGTCGGGGAAATACTAATAATTTAGTCAAGATTAATAGCCCAGAGTTAGCCCAATTATTTACCCAAGAATTTAACTTTATGTGGGGAGATGGCGTGGGGGGAAAACTAGATAGTTTATTTGGAACCAAAAAACCCCTGCGATCGGCAAAGACCCTCCAAATTGGCAACAATACTCTCACCGTGCAATTTTCTCCTAGTAGCAGGAATACCCCTTGGCAGCAGTCTAGTAATGGTTTAATTAATCAAAATCTTGCTCAAGCGCGTCAAAGTATTAATTTGGCTCTATTTGTTTTTTCTGATCAAACTCTGGCGAATACTTTGCAAACTAATCATCAGCAGGGTGTCCAAATTCAAGTATTAATTGATAGTCAATTTATCTATCGCCCCTATAGTGAAGGCTTAGATTTGTTGGGAGTAGCTTTAGCAGATAATCAATGTCGTTATGAGGCGGGAAATAATCCTTGGCAGCAGGCGATCGCCTCCGTAGGTGTACCAAACCTTTCACCGGGAGATGTGCTGCATCATAAGTTTGGCTTAATTGATGATCAACTTGTAATTACTGGCTCTCATAACTGGTCAGAAGCTGCCAATAGCAGCAATGATGAAACACTTCTAGTTGTCCAGAATTCGGTGGTGGCGACTCATTTTCGGCGGGAGTTCGATCGCCTCTACACTGGAGCAAGTCTTGGTTTCCCCGTTAGTATTCAAAACCAAATTCAGCAAGATCCTAAGCGGTGTCCCCAGGCTGCTACCAGACCAGTGGTTCCTAACCGACCTCAAGGCTCTCAAGGCTTAGTTAATCTCAATACTGCTAGCCAAAAGGAACTAGAAGCCTTACCCGGAGTAGGAGCAAAATTGGCTCAACAGATAATTCTTGCTCGTCAACGCAAACCCTTCAGTTCTTGGGAAGAGGTAGAAAAAGTTCCGGGAGCCGGAGCAAGTTTAAAACAAAAGCTGGTAGGAAAGGTTGCTTGGTAGAAACGGCTAAATTTGATCTAGAAAAATCCCTAGTTATATCTGAAAGAAATTGCTATCCTTGATCTATAGATTACAAATATATAATAGCTGCCACAATGGTTAAGATGGATTTAACCTCGACTCCGCTCACTCAGCCTATTCAGATTCAACCTAATTAAACTGCCTACTGTTATGGTAATCCTCAATCATTTATAAGCTCTGGTTCTCACCGTAAAAATCAAGATAAATAAAAAAAGATATTAAGCTCTTTCCGTTGGATATTTTAGATATCTTATCTTCTCAGGAAATTAGTATGATAAGTAAAGTGTTATCTACCAAGAATCAATCTTAAGTATGGATTAAACTTAGAGGTAATGTATGTTTGAGATTGGCAAAGCTGCGGTAAAAGTTTCTGAAGATAGACACAAAGAAAATAATTCCACAGCTTCTAATAACCATGTAATAAGTCAAGGCTTAAATGATCAGAATCTCATTGAGCAACTTTTGGCGATCGGCACAGCCCTCTCCTGTACCAGTAACCTTAGCTCTTTGTTGAATCTAATTTTGTATAAAAGTCGGGAGATTACTTGTAGTGATGCTGGCAGTGTTTACTTAGTTGATAATTCCACCGATACACCAACTTTAATCTTCAAAACATCCCAGAATGATTATCTAGGAAAAAACACTCTGGAGGAATATAAAATTCCTATCACCCCTGGAAGTTTGGCGGGCTATGTTGCCTTGACTGGAAAGAGCTTAAATATTCCTGATGCCTACTCTCTTCCTGATAATACTCCCTACAAAATGAATCAAGATTTTGATAAAAGTATCCCTTATTACACTCGATCGGTTTTAGTATTACCCATGCAAGATCAAGAAGGGGAAACCATCGGGGTATTGCAACTTATTAATCGTAAAATTAATGCTCAAGTAACCCTCACTCCAGAAAACGCCAGGGAAGTTACTCAGCCTTACTCTCCTTGGGAAGAGCAAATTGTACGATCGCTGGCCTCCCAAGCTGCCATTTCCATTGAACGAAGTCAGCTACAAGCTAGTATTGAAAAATTATTTGAGGGTTTTGTGAAAGCCTCAGTGAAAATCATTGAAGCGAGGGATCCATCTACTTCAGGGCATAGTGAACGAGTTGCCGAATTGACAGTGCGTTTGGCTGAAGAGGTAAACCGAGTAGGAACTGGGAATTTAGGGCTATATTATTTTAGTAATCGGCAAATTCAAGAAATTCGCTATGCTGCCCTACTCCACGATTTCGGCAAGGTAAGTATTCCTGAAAGAGTCCTGAATAAACGTAAAAAACTGCAACCTCCCCAGTTGGAGACTATTCAGCAACGCTTTACGATCGTTAAACAAAGTTTGCAAGTCAAGTGTGCAGAAACTAAGTTTCGCTATTTGGTGGATCATCCTCATGCCCACGAAGCAGGTACTATTCAAGCTAATTCTTCTTGTAGTCACTGTAAGCATGTAGAACAATTGGAGGCAGATTTAAGTCGGGCGATCGCTCAACTAGAGATGTATTGGAAACTAGTCATAAGGATGAACAAACCAGACCTAGATCAAAATCGGCAATTCCAATCTCTGACGGAAGAAACTTTAGTAGAGTTAACAACTTTGAGCAACTACACCTACCGAGATGTAGATGGCAAAACCAAGCCTTTACTGACTCAAAGAGAAATTCGCCAGCTTATGGTGACTAAAGGAAATCTGACTCCCCAAGAGCGGCAAAAAATCGAAACTCACGTAGGCAATACCTATAAGTTTTTAGAGCAAATTCCTTGGACAAAATACCTCAAAGATGTTCCCAAAATTGCCTACGGGCACCACGAAAAACTAGATGGCACTGGCTATCCTCAAGGCTTAATTGGCTCAGAAATTCCTTTCCAAACTCAAATGCTGACTATTGCGGATATTTATGATGCTCTTACGGCTGCCGATCGTCCCTATAAAAGACGCTTAGATATCACAACTGCCATCAGTATTCTCTGGAGTGAAGCAGAAAAAAATCGGATCAACCCAGATTTAGTGGAGCTTTTCTTCCAACGGGAAGTTTTTGCGATTTTAGGACATAAACTTTCAGATAACTAAGGTCTTAAGTTGGATATCCGTCTAGTTTTAGCACGGTTAATGCTACAGTTTTTAGCTTGAGCAACCTAGAGAATCTTCTAGAATAGAAAAGAATAATTGCGATTTCCTATCAATTCCCTAACTTTTAGAACTTATGTCAGACTCATCCCGCTCTTACCAACAAGAAGAATTGCAGGAGATACTAAACTTAGCGATCGCTCGTCAAGGGAATGACACTAAGTTCAACCGAGATCAATTATTAGAAATTGCCAGTGAATTAGGTATTTCTGCTCAAGATTTACAATTAGCTGAAAAAGAATGGCTAGTAAAATCTGGAGAACAAAAAGAGCGTCAAAGTTTTGATCTCTATCGCCGTAAGAATCTACAAAAGAAGTTCTTAGGTTACGTTTTAATTAATGGATTTTTAGTTACTATTAACCTTGCTACCCTGAGTACAATTTCTTGGGCTTGGTACATTTTAGGTTTTTGGGGATTATCCTTAGGGATCAAAGCCTGGCATGTTTTTAATACTAACCCTGAAGACTACGATGAAGCTTTTTATGCTTGGCAACGGAAGCAACAAATTCGTCAAACTGTAACTAGTTTATGGAATAGGTTTAATAGGTTTTTAGAAGGATAAATTCCCCAGTTACAGCCTTAGACAAATTTCAAGAACTGTGCGAATATTTATTAAATCTCAACATTATCTAGGGGAATAAATTAGCTAAGATAGTTCAATATATTTTTGAAAGTTTAGCTCGATAAATTAACTTGTAGGATGCGTATAGCCTTCGACATTCAAGAAAAGGCAGAGCCGTAACGCATCAATCTTAGAAACATCACGGGTTGTGCGATCGCTAACTCATCCTACAGGAATTCATTTTAATTTCACCAATCTACTTAGCTATTGGGCTGCTAATTCTTCCCATGTATCTACCTTCACCAACCCATTGGCAATCAAGCCCCGATCTTTTTGGAAGCGAACTACGGCTTCCGCAGTTTTATCATCTAAAACCCCACTAGCACCACCATTGTAGTAGCCCAGTTGGGCTAGTTTCATTTGCAGAGTGCGGACATCTTCCCCCCGGCTATCTAGTTGCAGAGTAATAGTGGGGTTGAGGGGGCCACGAAATGCTAAGGCTTTGGGGGGAATGGTAGCAATATTGGGGGAATTGATAGCAATATTAGTTGTAGAGTTGCTCCCCGCCCGATCGCCCAAACTAGCTAAGGCGGCTAAGGTTCTATAGCCTGCAATGCCATCAGGATTTAGTCCTTGAGACTTTTGAAAAGCAATAACAGCAGCTTCAGTAGCTTGATCAAAAATTCCGGTAGTGGCAGCGGTGTAAAAACCAGCGACTCGTAAATCATCTTGGAGTTTGCTAACCGCAGCTCCGGTGCAGCTGAGGTAAAGGTTGCCCATAAATATAGGAGTTGGGGCGATCGCACTGATACTAGCACTGGTATTAGCACTAGGAGCTTGAGAACCCAAAAGGGAATCGATCGCGGCTTGGGTTTTCTCTCCCACAATGCCATCTTGGGGCAGGCGATGATCCGCTTGAAATTTGCTCACAACTTGCAGAGTGTAGCTGGCAAAAAAACCAGTGATGGGAGCTTGGAAGTAGCCGAGGGATTTGAGTTGATTTTGTAGTTGAGTAATTTCTGCACCGCTATCGCCCCGCCGTAGGAGGGCAAAAGCATTGGTGGTATTGGTAATCAAGGTGAGCGTGAGGGGGATGGAGAGGAGCTTCACCCAATTGATCCTAGGGGGAAATGACCTAGATTTAATTTGCCAATCAAGCTGACTAGCATCAGTTTCCGAGGCTTGAACAGAGTGAAGGTAAGCTAGGGTTTCCATAGTATATGATGGGGGCTTTAGCAATAGGTATTTGTCTCTCTTTAATTTAAAGCAATTTGCCCCCACAACACCAATTATTTCTATTTGTTTCATTGGTATTAGTAATTAATTGCAGTTTCTATCGCCAAGTCCTAGGAGTAGTAGAACCGGAGATTTTTTGTTGAGGGTCGGTTTCGGCATCGAGGATCGCGATCGCCGAGCTATAAAATTCCTCTGCTTGGGCAAGGGAATCACCAATACAAGTTAAGCCCACTTTCCCAAACTCCGAGAGGGCAGTGATGAGATGAAACACATTCCCTGTCTTGCTACTATTATCAAAATGCAAATTCCGGCAGGCAATAATATCCATCAAATCTTGGGGCAGCAGTCCCCGGTATTGAGGTTTTTGGAGATTGTCTGAAGCGATATAATATTTGGGGATTTGTTGTTGGCTATAAAATAATCCATCTTTGGTGTTGTAGTCGCCTTTGGTGAGGTATTTCAAGGTCATGAGGGGATGAGTTGTGCCACCCTTGCGGAGATTGATCTCGATCGCCCAGATTTCCCACCCGCCTTTGGGTAGATGCACCGCCACAAAATCCACTCCATACCTTTCTATAGCACCTTGGGCAGCTAGAGCTTTGCCAACTTTGATCCCCAGTTCTTGGAGTTGCAGGCGATATCCTTCATCGGCAGGAAAGCGGCATCCCAAGTAAATCTGTCCATCTCTGCCCCCCAATATCTGATCGTGGGTAGAAAGAATTTCCACCCCACCCCTAGGATTAATATAGCCCTGAACACTGGGCGATCGCTTCTCTTCCCCTTCCACAAAAGCCTCGGCGATCGCCCCCAAAATTGGAATTTTCTGGGCAAAATTTTCCCAAGTTTCCCGGACTGCCTGAAATCCTAAATTGGTGAATTCCTCTTGAATTGTCATAACCCGCTGGTCATGAGAGGCTGTTCCCGGAGCCACTTGGGGCAACTGGCGTAAATCTAGCAGGGCATTACCTTCCCCAGAGAAACCCTCGTTGAGTTTAATTACCACTCGCTGCAAATCTGGATTACTCTCCCACAGTTGGGCTGTAACCACGGCTAGGGCTTCTTTTGTCCGCACGAGATCGCTACCGGGAGGATGAGGAATCCCACAGGCAGCAAAAATTGCTCGACTCCCGCTTTTAGTCCCCCATTCCAGTAGATCTGGATCGCAGGCAAGAGCCGGAATGCCTAAGCGCAGGGAAAGCTCTCGCTCTAGGTTGGTGGAGTTGTAGCACACCATGTAAGATTTGCCCGGACGGAGGCTTTGAGCTAGGCGCTCTAGTAAGCGGGGGCGATCGAGAATTTTCTGAGTTAGAGAAACCGGAGAACTATCGTAGGCTGAGAGCAACAACAGGCGATTGTGGCGACCACAGCTTCGATCGCGCGCCTGAGAAAAGGGAACTTCCGGCAACAATTGAAGATAATACTCCACAATTATGGGAGAAATAGGTAAGGATGAGAGATAGATGAGACGAGTTTGGGGATTATGCAACCGGATTAAAGAACAGAGTAAACGCTCTTCATAGTGTATATACCCATCAATTTTTAATAGTTCCTTTTGATCAAAACTTAAAGAAGGAACGATCAAGACATCACAATCTCCCTGGGCCTGTTCATCCCAAGTTTCGGGGCGATCGTGCAGTTGCCTTTGCAGTTGTCGAAATTGTTCTGCTTTTTTTGAGTCGAGATGAAAAGTTGTCATAAACTGTATTTATTAACTATGAAAATATCAAATAAATATCGTCTCTTTGAATTATCATAAACCAGTTAAACCATCCATTTCAGTTATTCTAAATTCTTTCTCGATTTGTTGAATTTCAGATTGAATAGATGGATCGATCGCCATTGCTTTTAGTTGAATTATCCAGTCAGAATGAATTGCCAAGTTAGAAACACTTATTTCTATTTCTTGATCTCCATAGGTAGCTTTTAATTTGTCTAAGAAGTTCTGATCGAGGTCACTAGCTTTTAAATGATAGGTGGTTGACATTTGAGATGTTTTTCTTTGAGTTAGAGATTAGTATTATTCCTAGGGTAGCGAACCAAACTATAAATTATTTTTTGCTTGTTCTTTTATTAGCTTTTGCTAATTCTATACCCTTCAAGATTGGTTAATAAGATGGTCTAGGGTTCCATTTCGGCAAAGTGTTCTTGTAAGAGTCGGTGCAGGGCACGATCGCACCCGCCGACTCGCTGAAGGAAAAGGCGATCGCTGGTATAGTTCTATTTTTACTAACTAAAATCTATAGTGCCTTGCTTAACTTCCATTTGTTTTTCCGCAGATTTCAAAACTTCTAAAGTCAAAAGAATATCAAGGCGTTTTTGCTCTTCGATAATTTCTTGGATAGTAACAATCCGAATTTTATCCACCGGATTACTCATGTATTGACTGCGATAAATCCCTGCTTCTTTGGCTTCCTTGATCATATCTTTAGTTGGTTTCTGGAGAGTGATAAATATACCTAATACTGCATTCTCACGGGTCATTGTGCCTTGCAAATCTCGGATATCTCTGGAGGAAACTTTGCCGGATTTTACTTGTAAAATAATCTTTTCTGGATCGTCTTTTTCACTACGAAAGTAGGCAATCCCATCAATACCTTTATCTGCACCTTTTTTCTGGTTAATAACAGCACGGTTATTAGAATAGGTCAGCACCGCCCATTTTTCAAATTCTTTGCGGGTACGATCGTCCTGTTTATTCGCCAGAGCTACAGCAGATTTCATATCTTTAGGAATACCGGTTAGGACAATGGTTTCTAATATTCCTTTACCAAAAGCATCTTCTA
>Ga0105048_10009321_pt1 | contig 15637 bp, 13 predicted proteins | sample MAT05_FD_78382 | JGI IMG/M metagenome (GOLD analysis project Ga0105048, IMG submission 78382) | Freshwater microbial communities from Lake Fryxell liftoff mats and glacier meltwater in Antarctica - MAT-05 | ecosystem: Environmental > Aquatic > Freshwater > Ice > Liftoff microbial mat | place... | reverse complement strand
GCGGTCGCGACCCCGCTCGCGTCCCCGCCGACGGCTCGCGCGGTCGTCGTCGTCTCGGTCGGCTACTTCGTCATCGTCACGCATGCGGCACCTCGGTTAGCCGTCGATCAATTCGGCCGCTCGGACGGTATTATCGAGCAACAGCGTAATCGTCATCGGACCCACGCCGCCGGGGACGGGGGAGAGCCAGCCGGCAACGTCTTCTACGCCCGGCTCAACATCGCCGACGAGTTTTCCATTCGGGCCGGGGTTCGTTCCCACGTCCACGACGACGGCTCCGGGTTTGACCATGTCCGCTGTGATGAGCCCCGTTTTGCCCGCCGCGGCGATCAGCACGTCGGCCCGTCGGCACACTCCTGCTAAGTCCGGGGTCCGCGTGTGGGCCACGGTCACGGTCGCGTCGCAGCCCGTGGGGTTCTGCTTCGTCGGCTTCTGCATCAGCATCAGCGCGAGCGGCTTGCCCACGATGTTACTTCGCCCGACCACCACCACATCTTTACCGGCGAGTTCGATTCCGTTTCGACGGATCAGGTGAATCACGCCGTAGGGAGTGCACGGGTAGTACCGCGGAATCCCCGCCGCGAGCCGGCCGACATTCTCGGGGTGGAAGCAATCGACATCTTTGAGCGTGCCGACTGCTTCGATCACGGCGTCTTCGCGAATCTGCGGTGGGAGCGGCAATTGCACCAAAATCCCGTGGACCGAAGGGTCGGCGTTGAGCGATGCGAGAAGCGAAAGTAGTTCCGCTTCCGAGGTGTCCGTCGGTAAATGGTGCAAGGTGCTTCGGATGCCAACTTCTGTGCAGGCTTTCTGCTTGTTGCGGACGTACGAATGGCTCGCCGGGTTATCGCCGACGAGCACGACCGTGAGCCCCGGAGGCCGCTTTCCCAGTGCGGTTCGCGCCGCGATGGCCGCGGCGATCTCCGTTCGCATTTCGGCGGCGAGGGCCTTTCCATCGAGTCTTCGAGCCGGCATCGTCAAGCGTCTCCGAGGCGGTCCAAAAGTTTGGGGAGCATTTCGCCCGAGGGACCGTAAATTCCCACGTCCGCGAGGCGGCTCGCCTCGGTCGGGGCGAGGTTGAACTCGATCACATTTGCAGGAATGGCCCGTTCGAAGCGGCCGTTCTTGGCGAGCGGAATCATTTGCGCTGCGGGGTAAACGACCGCGGAAGTACCGACCACGAGGAGCACGTCGCACCGCGCCGCAGCGTCCTGGGCTGCGCTCCAAATCTCATCGTTCAACGGTTCGTGGAACCAGACGATGTCCGGCCGCAGCGGCGCGGAGCAGGTGGGGCACTCGGGGCGTTTTCCGAGGTCTTCGAGCCCGCGGTCTTCGATGAGTTCGCACCCCGTACACCGCGTGCGGCTCAAGCAGCCGTGGAGTTCGAGGACGTTTTTGCTTCCGGCTCGCTGATGCAATCCATCCACGTTCTGCGTGGCGAGGGTGAAGCGGATGCCCCAGCGCTTTTCGAGTTTCGTCAGGGCGAGGTGGCCCGCGTTCGGTTGCACCTTGCTCACGTTCACGCGGCGTTGATTGTAGAACTGCCAGACCAATTCCGGGTCGCGCTCGAACCCCATCGGCGTGGCCACGTCTTCGATCCGGTGGCCTTCCCAAAGCCCGTCCGAAGCGCGGAACGTGGGCACGCCGCTCTCCGCGGAAACTCCGGCGCCCGTGAGCACGGCCACGCGGTCGGCCTTGCTAAGGAGCTCCGCGGCGCGGTCGAGGGCCGTTTCGAGTTCGGACATTCGTAGTTCCCCCATCGACCCCCGTGGGGACGGGCTTCCAGCCTGTCCCTCTTGGGCCGGAAGCCCGTTCCCACTTATTGTTTCGGTTAAATCTTCAACAATGCACCGGCTTTATCGCAGAGATCCTGCGCCTGCTCCATCGTCGGAGCTTCCGCAATTACGCGAACGACCGGCTCCGTGTTGCTCGGCCGGACGTGCAGCCACCAATCGGGGCCGTCGAGGCGGACGCCGTCGAGAGTGTTGGCATTCGCGTTTGGAAACCGTCCGGGGAGATCCGAAAGGACCGACTTCAACCGTTCGGGGTTCACCGCGAATTTGGTTTTGAGCATCGCGTACTTCGGCAAAGTCGCCAGCAGTTCCGAGAGGAGTTTCCCCTCATCCGCGAGGGCACTCAGGATCAGCGCCATGCCGATGTACGGGTCGCGGACCCAGCCGATGCGGGGGTCGATGACGCCGCCGTTGCCCTCGCCGCCGATCACGGCCGAGACGTTTCGCATTTGTTGGACGACGTTCGCCTCGCCCACTGCGGAGCGGGAGAACGAACAGCCCGCGGCAATCGCCAAATCTTGAATCACCCGCGAGGTGGACATGTTGACTACGACCGGACCCTTCGTTTCCTTCAACCGGTATCGCACGGCTAGCGCCAGCGTCAGCTCTTCGGAGACGCATTCGCCGTTTTCGTCGATCAGGGCGAGGCGGTCCGCGTCCGGGTCGAGCACGAATCCCACGGCCGAACCGGTTTGCTTGACCCACGGAGCCACATCGACGAGATTCGCAGGGGTCGGTTCGGGCTCGTGGACGAACTCCCCGTTCGGGTCGCAATTGTGCTGAACGATTTCGCAGCCAAGCTCGCTCAAAAGTCGAATGCCGAGGGGGCCGCCGGATCCGCCGTTCGCGTCGAGGAACACGCGGAAACGCATCGCGGCGACGCTGGCGACGCTGACGTGATCGAGCACGAGCCGTGCGTGGTCTTCTTGGACATCCGGTGGAATGCGGAGCGTGCCGACGTGGTCCCACTTCACACGGGTGAACTGTCCGGTTTCGTAGATCGTCTGAACTTGCTTACCGACCGCTGCCGAAAGGACTGCCCCGTCCGACCCGAAGAGCTTGAGGCCGTTCCACGGGGCGGGATTGTGGCTCGCGGTGATCTGGATGGCTCCCGCCGCCCCCAGCCGGCGGACCGCGATTCCGACGGTGGGCGTGGGGCAAATGCCGATGTCGTCCGCATGGCAACCGGCGGCGAAGAGCCCGGAAAGGACCGCGTGCTTGAGCATCTCTCCGCTCGGCCGACCGTCGCGGGACACGATGACGCGGCCACCCTTCAGGTGGGTGCCCAACGCCGCGGCGAAGCGACAAGCCGCTTCGGGCGTGAGCGATTCCCCCACGATTCCGCGGATGCCGGAGACGCTGACGATCAAATCGCTCGGCTGCACGGCCATGCGCGGGGAACCCTGTGGGTGTGGGCACGGCTATTGTGCGGGTTGAGGTGCGATTCGGAAGCGCTTTCGACGACTAACTCGACTTCTCGTGGATTTCGCGGAACATTTCCAAAACGTCCTTCACGGGCACTTCCGGAAGTTTTTTGCCTCGCTTTTCCAGGGCTTCGCCGAAGCGGATGGCCGTTTCCTGCATCCGCTCGTGGGTTTCGCCCGAACCGCCGACGAGGAGCATTTCCTCCGTCCGCGTGACCCGTCGATGGCCGTCCGCAGAATCGAGGCCCACGCCGAGGATCCCTTCGACGCGGGATTCCTGCTTTTTACGCGAGGACGGTTTGCGAGGCATGGCAGCAACTCCCCAGGTGTCAAACGAACGGTAGCCCTATTATTGCTCCGAATTCGGAGAAAGGAAACCGAACACTTCGCTCGGTTCCTTGCGGAAGTCACCGCCCACGGGTAAGATTTCAACGCCCGTGACGGTCGGACTTGCCCAGGAGTCTCGCGGCTCCCTCCACCATCTTGCGTGACTGAATGGCGACGCTCATCCTGATCAAATCGCCCGGCGGCGCGACGGCGCCACAGTCCTACCCGTTGGAGGGGCGAGAAATCTTCATGATCGGCCGGGATTCGGACAAGTGTCAAATCGTCGTGCCCAACAGCGCGGTCAGCCGCGAACACGCGAAGCTCGTTCGCCAGAACGGCAAGTTCGTGCTGCACGATATGGGCAGCCGCAACGGCACGTTCGTCAACCAGAACAAAGTGAACGGCACTTCGGCGCTGAAGCACGACGACCGCGTCAAAATCTGCGACTTCATGTTTCGCTTCCAGGACGAAACCGCCCGCCCGGAGTTCGACGACGACAGCGACGAGGTCGGCAGCGAAGCCCCCGACCAGACCACGGTGCAGCACACGGTCACTCGCGGGGCGGCTCAGCAGTTCCTCGAAGTTCAGCCGTCCGAACGGTTGCGGGCGCTGTTGGAAATCAGCACGAGCCTATCGCGGACTTTGGAGCTCGAGCCGCTCCTGCCGCAGATCGCCGATACACTTTTCAGCGTGTTCCGCCAGGCGGATCGCTGCTTCATCATCATGTTGGACGACTCGGGACGGTTGGTTCCCAAAGTGGTGAAGACCCGGCGGCCGGGCGGCGAAGAAGCCCGGTTCAGCAATACCATCGTCCGAAAGTGCCTGGACGGAAACACCTCGTACCTGAGCGAAGATGCCTCGGGCGATTCGGCCCTCGGTGCGTCGCAGTCGATCGCGGAGTTCCGCATCCGATCGGTCATGTGCGTTCCGATGGTGTCGTCCGAAGGCAAGCGCTTCGGAGCGCTGCAGCTGGACACGCAGGACGTGGCCAAGAAGTTCAAGGAAGAAGATTTGAAGCTACTAACGGTAGTCGCGAACCTCGCGTCCATCGCCGTCGAGAAGGCCCAAGCGCTCATCTCGCTGCTGTCTCGCGAGAAGGATCGCAAAGAAATCGAAGTCGCTCGCAAAGTCCAGCTCGGATTCCTGCCGAAGAGCTTTCCCGCGATTCTCGACTACGAGTTTTACGCGTACTATAGCCCGGCCCAATCCGTGGGTGGAGACTACTACGACTTCATCTCCCTGCCGCACGGCCGGGTCGCAGTCGTGCTCGGGGACGTAGCCGGCAAGGGCGTCGCCGCGGCGCTGCTCATGGCCAAGCTGAGCGCGGAAGTGAAGTTCTGCTTCCTCACTGAACCGACCCCGGCCAAGGCCGTCACTCTGCTGAACGACCAACTCATCAAAGGCGGCATCGGAGACCGGTTCGTCTCGCTCGCGGCCTTGATCATCGATCCGGTAGCCCACCAGGTGACGCTCGTGAACGCGGGCCACATCAATCCGATGCGGTACCGAAACGGCGAGCTCACGGAAGTGATTACGAACAAGGAAAGCGGCCTTGCCCTCGGTTGGGTACAAGGCTACGAATTCGATTCCAAGGTTTTCCCGATGGAAGTCGGCGACAGCATCTTCGTGTTCACGGACGGCGTGATCGACGCCGAAGATCCGCAGGGCGAACGGTTCCAATTCGACGGCATGCACAAGACCTTGAAGGCCGATTCGGTGCTGATGGAGACTCGGCCCTCGAAGATCGGCGATCGGCTCGTGCGGGCCGTGAACAAGCACGCCAACGGCACGCCGCAGAGCGACGACATCGCCGTCGTCTGCTTCGGGCGGACCGAAGGCGGCCCGCCGACCGGAAGCAACCTCGCCCCCCGAGTGGTCGAGCCGGAATCCGGTAACATCCGCGAGACGATCCCGCAGGGATGAATGGAGGCACCGCGATGAGCGATACCGCAACGCTGCCCGAAGCGGATGTCGAATCCGAAACGCGGCTCCGCTACCAGCCGCCGTACCACGTCATTTTGCTCAACGACGACGACCACTCGTACATGTACGTGATGGTCATGTTGAAGGAACTGTTCGCGCACCCGCTCGAACTCGGCTTCAAAATGGCGGAGGAAGTGGACGCGACGGGCCGCGTGATCGTCCTGACAACCACGATGGAGCACGCGGAATTGAAGCAGGAGCAGATCCACGCCTACGGGCCGGACCCCACCATCGAGCGCTGTGCGGGGTCGATGTCTGCGACGATCGAACCGGCGGAGTGAAGGTGAGCGGCGCTTTGAAGGAATGCCGCTCAACTGTCGGATTTACTTATTCGAGCGATTCACCGATTTGATCGTCACGTCGACGACCGGCACGTCGTCGAAGCCGGCCTTGGTGTCGGTCTTCACGGCTTTGATCTTATCCACCACGTCCATGCCTTCGACGACGCGGCCGAAGACGCAGTAGCCGAACGAGGCCGCGCCCTTGTGGTCCAAAAAGGTATTGTCCGCGACGTTGACGAAGAATTGCGACGACGCGCTATCGACGGCGTTGGTGCGGGCCATGGCGAGAGTGCCGCGGGTGTTCGAGACGCCGTTGTTCGCTTCGTTCTTGATCGTGTCTTTGGTCTTCTTCTGCTTCATGCCGGGCTCGAAGCCGCCGCACTGGATCATGAAGTCCTTGCCCGAGTTTTCCTTGCCGATCACCCGGTGGAAGATCGTCCCGTCGTAAAACTTGTCGTCGGTATAGGCGAGGAAGTTTTTCACGGTGATGGGGGCCTTGTCCTCGAAGAGTTCCACTTTGATCGTGCCCATCGAGGTTTCGATGGCGACGATCGGGTTCTCCGCGGCCCGGGCCCCGGCCGCGATGACCGCGAGGCCGATGAAGCAGAGGGCCAGGATTTTCAACGTCATGTCGGTCTCCAAGGGTGAGGGGACTTCGGGCAATCCGCCGAAGTCGGTTTTCGGTCCGCCTCATTCTATGCGAGCAGTCCAGCGGTGGAATCCCCGCATCTGCCGCTTGCCCTCCGTCGGGATGAGGGGTAACGTCGTGGGAACTCGACCCGCCTCGCCAGGAATCCTCTCATGCTTCGCTCGTTCGCCGCACTCGCACTCGTGGTTGCACTCGTGGGCATTACTCGTGCTCAAAACTACGACCCGCCGGCACCATTCCCGCCGGACGCGGCAACGGTCAAGCTGATGGGAGAGAAGGCCGCGGAGTTGAAAGTCGCATTTGAAAAGATGCCGCGAACGCTGCCGCTCGACGTTCGAGCGGATGTCGAGATCTACCTGAAGGCCGTCGAATGGATCGTCCGCCACAATGAGTTCTACACGAAGGATTCGGGCAAGCAGGTCATCGTGGTGCTTGATGCGGGCATCGCTCGGGCGAAAGCCGCAGCAACGGGAAAGACGCCGTGGCGAGACGCCCGAAACAAGCCGATCACCCGCGGTTACTACTCGAAGATCGACGGTTCCGTGCAACCCTTCGGCGTGACTCTGCCCGAAGGTTTCGGCAAAGACGACAAGAAGTGGCGGCTCGACGTGGTGCTACACGGTCGCGATTCGACGCTCACCGAATGCAAGTACATCGCTGGTTGGGAGAACTCCAAACCTGCCGCGAAGGGGAACGACTTCGTGGTGTTGCAATCGTTCGGCCGCGGGAACAATGCGTACCGCTGGGCGGGGGAGTCGGACGTATTTGAAGGAATGGCCCAACTCCGCGCGACGGATGGCAACTACCTCGACTCCCAGAAAGTCGTCCTCCGCGGCTTCTCGATGGGCGGCGCCGGCACCTGGCACATCGGGTTGCACCACCCGTTCGAGTTCAACGTCATCGGCCCCGGCGCGGGCTTCACGAATACTCACGGCTACATCAAGAACCTTCCTGAAAAACTCCCCGACTACATCGAAAAGTGCCTGCATATCTACGACGCGGTGGACTATGCGGAGAACGCCTTCAACGTGCCCGTAGTCGCGTACTCGGGCTCGATCGACCCGCAAAAGAAAGCCGCGGACAACATCGAAGAGAAATTGAAAGGGTTTCCCTTGCCGCTACGGTTCACCCACATCGTCGCGCCGGGGTTGGAGCACAAGATGCCGCCGGAGTGGGCGGCGAAGGCCGAGGTGGAGTACGGGAAGTTTGCGAACGTAGAACGCACAATCCCGTCGCATGTGCGGTTTGTGACTCACACAACCGAATATGCATATTTCGGATATGGCTATGTCGAAAGTTTAGAAAATCAGTACGAGAAGTCAGTTGTCGAAGTAAAGCATGATAACGCCGTGCTCGCTGTGAAGACGACGAATATACGTGCCTTAACTTTACGTGTAGCGATACCCAAAAACTCAAAATCGGTAGAAATCGACGGTCAGATTTTCAAGGACTTCGACAACTCGCAATTGGACCCGCATGTTTATTTCGAAAAGCAATCGGGAAAATGGCTAATGCGCAAGTGGTCCGACCGTTTCACTACGGTAAAGAAATGTTACAATAGACAGGGTCCAATCGACGATGCGTTCTCAACTCAATTCACTATCGTGCCTCCATCTTCGCAGGCATGGTTCCCAGATGTGAATAACTCTGCCAAAGGTGCAATGCAAAAGTTTGACCGCGATTGGGATCGATATTTCCGAGGGGTAACGAGAAGTCTACCCGCCGACCAGATTTCAAAGAGCATGCCGAACTTGAGCAGCCCATCGATTAACTTGATACTTTTCGGCGATCCTGGAAGCAATGCGGAAATCGCCAAGCTCGCCCCTAAACTGCCGATCGCGTGGACCAAAGATAAACTCGAAGTGAACGGGGTCAGCTACGATCCCAAAACTCATATGCCCGTGATGATCTACCTCGATCCACGAGCACCCACACGCTACGTCGTCCTAAACTCCGGCCACACCTTCAAAGAAGTGGACCTGAAGGGCACCAACGCGAACCTCTACCCCCGCCTCGGCGATTGGGCGGTTTTGAAACTCGCCCCGACCGCGAAAGACCCGACCGCGACCGAAGTCGTGGCCGCGGGGTTGTTCGACGAGAACTGGCAATTCCCCAAAAAGTGAGCGACCCGATGCGCCTGATACTTTCGCTGTTCACCCTCATCACCGTCTCCTTTCCGGCGATGGCGGAGGATCTGAAATCGTTCGTTGCCCCCAAGGCTAAACTCGAAAAGCTTTGGAGCGAAGGATCGTTTACCGAAGGCCCCGTGGCCTCGCCGGACGGGGCGATCATCTTCTCGGACATCGGCAATCGGATCATGAGCTTTGACCCGCTGAGCGGACTCACGACCGTGTTCCGCGACCCGAGCGGTCGAGCGAACGGGCTCAAGTTCGATTCCAAGAAGCGGCTCATCGCCTGCGAAGGAGCGAACACCGGCGGCGGTCGGCGCGTCAGCATCACGGAGGCGGACGGCACCGTGAAGGCGCTCGCCGAGACGTGGATGGGCAAGAAGTTCAACTCCCCCAACGACCTGACCATCGACGCGAAGGGCCGAATTTACTTCACGGACCCTCGTTATGTAGGCACTGAGAAGCGCGAGATCGACACGGACTCCGTTTATCGAATCGACCCGGACGGCAAGCTATTCCAAGTCTTGAACGATGTCTCCAAGCCGAACGGCTTGGTCTTCTCGCCCGATGGCAAAACGCTCTACCTAGCCCAGCACGACCCGGATCCCGCAAAGGGCCGCCAACTCCTCGCGTTCCCCGTGAACGAGGACGGAACGCTCGGCAAGAAGAAGGAACTCCACGACTTCAAAACCGAACGCGGCATCGACGGCATGACGGTCGCCAAGGACGGAACCGTGGTTGCGACTGCGGGCTCGAAGGAGAAGGCTGGCATCTACTTCTTCGATCCGGAGGGGAAGTTGCTCGGTATCGTATCGACCCCGGAAGACCCGTCGAACTGCTGCTTCGCGGGGCCGGGGTCCAAAGTGCTTTACATCACGGCGGGGAAGTCGTTGTATCGAGTTGAGTTGACCATCGGTGGGAAGTAAGCCCCGTTTCAACGAAACGGGGCTCAACGACGACGACGTTATTGATTCATGGGTTTCGGCTGTTCGTCCTGCAGCGTCTGCTCGACGAACTTCACGCGGTCCGGGTCCATCTTGCGGACCTCTTCGACGTAAGCTTTTGCCGCGGTTTGGTTCGCCGGGGCCGCGACGCAGAACCGCAGAATCGATCTTCGGACGATCGGAATCGAGTTGTGCGATTCCTGCTTGATGAAGTCGAGCACGAACGGCGTCAGTTCCCAGCGGTTCCACTTCCGCAAGTCCTCGATGGGCAAGTCTGCCATGTCCGCCTGGCCGACGAGCGCTTTCATCCCGTCGAGCACTTGCTCGTGGGAGATCACGTCCGGTCGGAATTCCCAGAAGAACCGCATCAGCTTGAGCCCCGCGTAACGGACGGGGAAATCGTTCTTGGGGTCTTTTAGTAAGCTCATCGCATAGTCCCACCCCGCTTCTTTATCGAGCAAAGTGTACCCGGCGAGCATGCCGTCCAGGCCGCTGGAATACTTGCGATCCGGTTCGGTGAGGAGATCGCGGATGAGCTTCGCGTCCGATTGCTTGCCGCAGTGGCCGATGAACAAGCCGTAGAGCCCGAACCGCGAGGGCGAGGTGTTGGGGTCTTTGATCCACTTCAAGACTTTGTCCGCCGGGAGCTTCTCGGCGAGTTCGCGGACCTCTTTGTAGTCCGCATAACCGAACTCGTTGAGAGCATCGCTGCCGATGACCAGGTCGGGGGAATCCAGGTAGTCGAAAAAGTACCGCAGTTTCGTGAACGAGTCTTTGCCGCGGACTTCGATGGCGCCTTTGAGGTACGCGGGCAGCTTGCTATCGGCCTTCACCGATTCGCCGCGGTAGGCGTCGATCTGGTTGTCGGAGAAGGTTGCCAGCGACGCGGTCGAAGCGATTGCCGCGGCCGCCAAATCGGATTGGCGGGCGAAGAGGGCGCAAAACAACAGCATTTTCCCGCCGGCGTCCTTCGGGTCGATCGGGACGTAGCGGGGGATGACGAGCTTGGTTTTCCCCTTCAGGAACTCGTTCGGCTTCACTACGGTTTCGATGGTGAAATCCGTAGTGCCGCGCGTGAAGTCGTTCTTGTCGCGCTGCGGATTGGAGAGCTTTCCGTAGACGATGAAATCGGCCTGGTTGAGTTCTCCGGAGAGCGTTTGCCCCTGGGAGGAACAGAACGGGCAGGCTTCGGCTGCGTTGCTGGACAGGCCCAGGGCGACCGCCGCCCCGACGCTCAGCCCCAATGTGCGGAGTTTCTGCATCGTCCACCTCGCTGCGAACTTGGATTCGACAAGCTATTATTCCGCTATACCCCTTGCAGGGACAAGAACGAATCGCAATTTAGAGACCGGCCTCGTTCCGCAGCGCGGACAACTTCGCCAAGACGACCTCGAACGCAGGACGGGATTCCGGAGTCAGAATCGGCCGCAATGCTTCGAGGTATTCGGCCGAACGGCGGAAAGTCTTCGGCAGTTTCTCCGGCGACAAAAGGTGGCTGTCGTTCAAGTTGTCGTAGATGTCCGCGAGTTTGCAAACGACGACTTGCCAGCCCGCGGTCGTCAGCGCTTCGTGGTAGGCCAATTCCCGCGGCGCTTCTTCCATTCGCATGTCTTTCGTCAGAGCCGCAACCCACTTCGCCACTTCCGGCCCAAACCTTTCGAGGATGTCGTCGAAGTCGGTCGCCGTATCTTCGATCGTGTCGTGGAGCAACGCGGCCATGAGCACCTGTGGATCGCGGATGCCGAAAACGTGCTGAACGACGAGGCAGACGCGGAAGGGGTGCGCCGCATAGGGCGTCTGCCCGTCCTTGCGGAGCTGGTGCTTGTGCGCCCGTGCGGCGAATGAGGCGGCTTCGAACAGCGGATCGACGGGCATGGGTTCTACTCCGGAAGTTCATGGGCACCGAGTGCGAGTTCGGATAGTATCCGCACACGCGGAGATTGTTCAGCCGAAAGCTCGAGGGGATGCACCGTGGAACGGATTTTGAGCATTGCAATCGTGGGCCTTGCAGTGGTTCTGGGAACCGTCCGAGCGGACGACCCGAAGCCCGCGGCCAAACCGGCAGACCGCGTGCTCCCCGGCCTCCGCAAGGACGGCTTCGTTCAACTGCCCAACCAGTGGAAGCTCAACCCCGCGGGCAAGGCGATCGAAGTGGGGGACCTGCCCGTGAATGTGCAGATTCATCCGACGGGCCAGTTCGCCGCGGTGCTGCACTGCGGGATGCGCGAGCACGAAATCGCAATCATCGACCTGAACGCTCAACGGCGCTCGATCGTTTCCCGAAGCGTGATTCCGCAAGCGTTCTACGGCCTCGCGTTCTCCCCGGACGGCAAGCAGGTTTACTGCAGCGGCGGCGAGTTCGACACGGTCCACGTTTGGGACTTCGACAAAGGGAGTTTGCACAACCACCGCACCTTGGACGTTAGTACGACCGCCAAGCGGACGGTCACCTCCGGCCTCGCGTTCGACGCGGCGGGGCGAGAACTCTTCGCGACGGGCCTCTGGGCCGACGCCCTGATCCGCGTGCCGCTCGACAACCCGATGAACAAAGTCGTCATCCCCCTCACGTCGTCGAAAGTCTCGTTGCCGGATGCTCCGAAGGGCGATCCGCCGAGCCCGCCGGATGGCCGTAAAGAGAACGATCCGAAGAAGGACGACAAGAAGAAAGTCGTGGAGGAAGACGACGGCGTCCGCCCCATGCCGAACAACGGCTACCCCTACGCCTGCCTGATCGAGCCGAACGGCAAGAGGGCGTTCGTCACGCTGTGGGCCAAGGCCGCGGTTGCAGTCGTCGATCTCGAAACGAACGCCCTCGTGAAATACTGGCCGACCGCGGCCCATCCAACCGAACTCGTACTCGCCCCGAACGGAAAGGCTCTTTACGTTTCGTGCGCGAACTCCACGCAGGTCTCGGTCCTCGATCCCGAAACGGGCACTGCCCTGCAAACGATCAACGCGGCGTTATATCCGCAAGCCCCCGTTGGCAACACGCCCAATAGTTTGGCGATCACGCCCGACGGGGAGATGCTCTTCATCGCCAATGCCGATGCCAACAACCTCGCGGTCTTCAACGTTTCCGACGCGAAGTCCGCGAAGCCTTTGGGCTTCATTCCCACGGGCTGGTATCCGACCTCGGTGCGGTTCAACAAGCTCGACAAAACGCTGTACGTGTCGAACGGGAAGGGCATGATCTCCAAGCCCAACCGCAGCGGAGCGAACCCCAATCTACCGTTCGACAAGAATACCCTGGAATACATCGGTTCCCTCTTCCGCGGCACGCTCTCCGCGATCCCCGTACCCACGCCGGACACGATGGCGAAGCACTCGAAGATGGCTTACGATTGCTCCCCGCTCTTGAAGGACTTCGCCGCTCGCTCCGAAGGCGTTGAAGCGGACAATCCCATTCCGAAAAAACTCGGCGACAAATCCCCCATCAAGTACGTGATCTACTGCATCAAGGAAAACCGCACCTACGACCAGGTTTTCGGCGACATCAAGGAAGGCAATGGCGAACCGGAACTCTGCCTGTTCCCCGAGGCGATCACGCCGAACCACCACAAGCTCGCCCGCGAGTTCGTGCTGTTGGACAACACTTACGTCGATGGCGAGGTCTCTGCGGACGGGCACGAATGGTCCATGGGTGCTTACGCGACGGACTTCGTCGAAAAGATCTGGCCGCTGAGCTACCGCGGCAGCCCGAAGGGAACGTTCGGTTACCCCAGCGAAGGGGCCCTCGACTTCCCGGCCCGGCCTGCGGGCGGATACCTTTGGGACCGCGCTAAAGAAGCGAACGTAACGTATCGCAGTTACGGGGAGTGGATCGCCAACGGCAAGAAGAACGCCGACGGCACGTTCGAAGACGGCAAAGCAACCGTGCCCGCACTCGAAGGCCACTTCGACCCAAAGTTCCGCGGCTACGATCTTGATTACACCGACGTGAACCGGGCCGAGCGATTCAACGCGGAAATCCAGCGGTTCGAGGCGCTCGGCGATATGCCCCGCCTGCAAATCATGAAACTGCCCAACGACCACACCTTCGGCACCCGCGTGGGCAAGCCGACGCCCACGGCCCAGGTCGCCGACAACGACCTCGCGCTCGGCATGGTCGTCGAGGCAGTCAGCAAGAGCAAGTTCTGGAAAGAGACCGCGATCTTCGTCATTGAAGACGACGCCCAGAACGGCCCCGACCACGTCGATGCCCACCGGGTCGTTTCGCTGGTGATTTCTCCGTACACGAAGCGCAAACACGTCGATTCGACGCTCTATTCGACGACGAGTTTCCTGCGAACGATGGAACTGATCCTCGGCCTCAAGCCGATGAGCCAGTTCGACGCCGCGGCCCGACCGATGTACAACGCGTTCACCGGGAAGCCGGACTACACGCCGTACAAGCACGAAATGCCGAAGGCCGACCGCAACGCGAAGAACCAACCCGGCGCGTTCGGCGCGAAACTCTCCGAACAGTTCAACCTCGCCAAGGAGGACCAAGCGGACGACCTACTGTTCAACGAGGTGATCTGGCGGAGCGTGAAAGGCCCGAACTCGAAAATGCCCGCTCCCGTTCGAGCGGCGTTCTTCGTGCCAGTGAAGCCGAAGTCCTCGAAGCTGGACGATGACGATTGATGTTCTTTCACTTTCTGAGCCCGAACACCAGTGAGGTTGTTGAATAAGACCTCACTGGCGTTCGGGCTCAGACGACTTGCCTCACAACGGTGTGCCATGTTCCTCGGCATCGAAATCGGCGGCACGAAACTCCAACTCGGCCTCGGGCACGGCGACGGCGAGATTCTCTCCCTCTGGCGGGGCACGGTGGCCAAAGGCAGCGGCGGCGAAGGCATTCGCAAACAAATCATCTCAGCAGTCCCGGAACTTCTCGAACGAGCGAACTCGAAAACCACCGACCTCCGCGGTATCGGTGTTGGCTTCGGCGGGCCAACGGACGACGGCACTCAATCCGTCATCAAATCGCACCACATCGACGGCTGGAACGGATTCCCGCTGGCCGCGTGGCTGACGGACTTACTGAAGCTACCCACGGTCATTTGCAACGACGCGGACGTGGCGGGACTCGCTGAGGCTCGCCACGGGGCGGGGCAGGGGCTCTCGCCGCTCTTCTACGTCACCGTCGGCACGGGCATCGGCGGCGGGTTGATCGTGGACGGCGAAATCTACCGCGGCTGCGGCCGCGGGGCCGCGGAGATCGGCCACTTGCTCGTACCGATCAACAGCGAGGTCCGCATCCTCGAAGCCTGGGCCGCGGGCTGGGGCATCGAGTCGCGGGCGAAGGAACTCGGTTGCAAAGCTTCGCCCACCGTCCGCGACCTCGGCGAACTCGCAGCGACTGGCGACTTCGTCGCTTCGCGCGTAATCGGTGAAGCGACGACCGCACTGGCGTTCGCGATTCGCCAGGTCATTCCGCTCGTTTGCCCCCGGCGGATCGTCATCGGCGGTGGCGTTTCACTGCTCGGGGACGAACTATTCTTTGCACCGCTGCTATCAAAGTTGGAAGTGAACCGCTTCGAAGCGTTCGCAGGTTTGACCGACGTGGTTCCCGCGAGATTGGGCGAAGAAGTCGTACTCCACGGAGCGATGGTTCTCGCAAAGCAGAAGTTCGGCGGATAGTTTCAACACGCCGCGAGTGCCGGAACGTTGCAGACCTCTCGCAAGCTTTCCTCAAAGATCGTCAGTCCGACCTCGATTTGTTCCGAAGAGATGCACAGTGGCGGGCAGAACCGGATCGCTCGTTCGCCGCATCCGAGTAGTAGCAATCCCCGATGGTACGCCGCTTGAATGACCGCATCGCGCGCCGCGGGCGTGGGCAAGTCGGCGGCCGTCATTAGCCCTAGCCCGCGGACTTCGCCAATCCCAGACGGGAGCTTTCGAAGTGCGGATTGGAGTTGCTTCCCGCGGGCTGCAGCGTTTGCGGTGTACTCGTTGTCGAGCAGGTCCATCGTGACGAGGGCTGCCCGGCAAGCGACGGGGTTTCCGCCGAACGTGCTCGCATGGCTGCCCGGGGGCCAGTCCATCACGTCCGCCTTCGCGACGATGGCTCCGAGCGGCAGACCGCTGGCGATGCCCTTCGCCAAGCAGAGGATGTCCGGTTCGAT
>Ga0105048_10009317_pt1 | contig 15641 bp, 12 predicted proteins | sample MAT05_FD_78382 | JGI IMG/M metagenome (GOLD analysis project Ga0105048, IMG submission 78382) | Freshwater microbial communities from Lake Fryxell liftoff mats and glacier meltwater in Antarctica - MAT-05 | ecosystem: Environmental > Aquatic > Freshwater > Ice > Liftoff microbial mat | place... | reverse complement strand
GAATAATGACTAGGAGTTTCGGGGCGTTAGCCAAGCGGGCGCAGGCCTAACGTGTGATGCGGTGCGTCGCGCTTATTTATTCGGTGTTTTGTGGTACGCCAAGGCGCTTACCGTCCGAGGTCCCATGAACATTGCAACGTTCTCCTCCTCTTGTGCCGCGCTGTTCTTGCTCAACCTGGCTTGCGGCTGTGGCGACGCCGTTGTCGGCACTGCCCGTCGTGGCACCTCGGAGAACGGGGCGCTCCCTGAGGCTGCCGCTGGCCGGGATGCCGGTTCTGGCGGAATGGCAACGGGCGGTAAGACCAACGTCTCGGTGCCGATCAGCTTGCTCGGGGGAGCTGGCGGCGGAGTCGCCGCTGCAGGTTCTCCTGCGACTGTTATGGTCGGTGGCGCCATGTCCGTCGGAGGCAGTGGTGGTGCGCCGAATAATAGTGGTGGCGGGCTCAGCGTGGCCGGTGGAGCTGTGGGAGTTCCCGCAGCAGGTGGAAGCGCAGGTGCATTGCCACCGCCTGATCTGAGTGGCATCACGACAGGGGAACGCGGGTGCGGTGCGAACGGCTGTGAGGGAACGGTGAGCGTGGGTACAGCAGGGACGGTGCTCCGGGAGTACTGGCTCAATGTGTCTGCCAATATTGACGAGGTGTCTGCGTTCACGGCTTCCGCACTCGGAAAGTTTCCCGCTGGGGCAAGCGGCTCGACTCAGCTCAACAGCCTACAATCGGTGAGCTGGTTGGACGGTGCTATCTCATCCAGTTGGGCCGCCAAGTTTGGCGAACGCATCCGCGGTTTCATTAAAGCGCCTGCCACGGGGAATTATGTGTTTTGGGTGGGTGGGGACAATGAATGCCAATTTTGGCTCAGTAGCGATGAACTTCCAACCCACGCCAAGCTCATCGCGATGATTGCTCCTTACTCACCGATCGGCAATTTCACCGGCGAGGAGCAGAAGTCGGTGCCCATAGCATTGGAGGCGGGGAAGCTCTATTACCTCGATTTCTTTCACCGCGAGAATCTGGGCGATACCCACGCGGTGGTACGTTGGAGCCGGCCCGGCGAATCAACATTGACCCCGGGAGAGATTGTTCCTGGAAGCGCGCTCGTAACAGCAGTGCCGCAGTAGCCAACGTCCCGGTAGCGTGCCGTAGCAGCGTACCAGCGTAGCGTACTAGCGTTAAGGTGTGGTGGTTGAAGCCGCCGTGAGGATGCAGCCGGCGTAGGCTAAGATTTGGAGCGTGCAATTCTGGGGTTCGCCCTCACCTTGCGCATTGCACATAAAGGGGGAAGTTTGCGCGCAGCCGAGGTAGGCCTGCCACTCATCCGTACAGGATGGTGCAGCGCTACCGTAGAGCGAACAACCCAGCGAACAATCCGAGCGGCTGCCATTGTTCGAACAGAACGTGGCATCTCGAAGCTTGCAGTAGCCCGAGCAAGGCTTCTCTAACGCTGGATTCATCGAGTTGTTGAGTACGCACACCAGTTGGTTGACCTCGGTGCCTTCGCAGCCAGCAAAATCAGCCTCGCCCTGGCCGTTGCAATAGGCGGGTGAATTGGCGCTGCAAGAGAAGTAATTTTCAGATGTGCCGCTACACGCGGGCAAGGTCGCGAAGAGCCGACAACCCGTGATGCAGCCGGCAAGATCGTCTTCGTTTGGGCAATTGGCCGCTACCTGACGTTTGCACAAGGAGTCGCAGTTGTTCGCCACTTGTGGCGGAACTGGAATGATGCCGGGTGAGCCGCCCGCGGATGAGCCGCCATTCGAGACCGCACCGCCCACGGATGAGCTGGCGCCAGAACCCGGATTGACACCTGGCTTGCCATCCGTCGTTAGCTTGCCACCGGAGGCATTACCACCGGTGGCCGCTTTCCCGCCGGTTGCAGCACTGGCACCTCCGCTGCTGCTCGCGAGCGTGGACCCGAGCTCAAGCTCGCTCACTCCTCCGCAGGCAAGCAAGAGCGCGCTGACCGAAATAGCCTGAGGAATAGCTCTGAATGAACTCCGCATACGCCGTTTGTAACAGAAAACAGGCATGAGCCAAAGAGCGGGCAGCAGTCGTGGAGATTCTGCAGCGCGCCCGCGCAGACGTTGAGCACCCGCAAGTGCTCCCAAACTTGTCCGTGACCACCCTCTCAAGTCGAACGAGATAGTAAGCATGCTTACTATCCTCCAAGGAACGAAAATGGCCGCTCGTCTCGTCTCGTCTTTTTGCCCCTCACGTAGCGACCCGGCTGCTACGGGGCGATGCTTGGGAGGGGCGGCTGGCGCGTTTCGCGGCAGCGGGGAGGGCATCAACATCAGCCTAAGCTCGACGCTGACGGCGTTTTGCGCCCGCCGTTTCGCCAGGGAGTGCCCGTCGGGTATTCCATCGGGAGCCCGGAAAGATTGACTCCGAGCAGCAAGGTTTCGAGGTCGCGAGCACTTGCGGGACGCTCAGCTGCCCGCTTGGCGAGGCAGGCCATCACAGCATTATCGAGTGCTTGCGGGATATCGAGATCCGGTCGCCGTTCGCGCATGCTCGGGGGGACAGCGCGCTGGTGCAATTCGAGGAGATCGCGACGATGCCGAGTTTGAATGGGCAACTCGCCCGTGAGTGCTTCGTACATCAGCACCCCAAGCGCGTAGAGATCGGTGCGGGGCTCCACGGGGGCGCCAATGCACTGTTCGGGTGACATGTATTCGGGAGTGCCGAGCGTGTAGCCGTGTTCGGTCAGCGTTTCGGCTTCAGCGAACTTGCTCATGCCAAAGTCCAAGATTTTGGCGGTGTCGTCTTCGCAGATGAAGACGTTGGCTGGCTTGAGATCACGGTGAATCACGCCCAGCTGATGTGCCGCGCTGAGGGCACGACAGACTTGCACAAAAAGAGGCACTGCGAAGGCCGGAGCGAGCGGCCCCCGCCGTTGGAGGCGTTCCGAGACACTGACACCCCGCAAGAGCTCCATCACCACGTAGATGGAGCCATCTGGCATCTGATCGAGGTCGAGCGTCCGCAACACATTCGGGTGCTTGATTGAAACTTGAATTTGCGCTTCGCGCCGCAAGCGCGCAATCTCCGAAGCATCCACGGCGGCCGCACCGCGTAGCACCTTGATAGCCACGCGCGACCCCAACGCGAGGTGCTCTGCTGCGTACACGGCGCCGATCCCGCCCGAGCCAATCCGCCTCAAGATCCGGTATTTCCCGCCCAGTGTTGCGCCGCTCAGATCGCCCGCATGATCGTTGGTTTGGCCGCGAAGCTCGAGCCCGCGTTCCAAGGCAGAGATCCTGTTTTGCTCGAACGTGCGGATCACTTGCTGGTCAGCGACTTTGTCGGAGAGGAAGCCTGCTACAGCCCCCAACCCGCCCCCAATCAACACGCCGATCAAGACGGCCACCCAGCTTTGCGAGAGGGCGAGCGCCACTCCGCAGATCGCAGCGCCGATGAGCACGGCCCAAGGCAGATTTTTCCTGCGTTGAAAGCTGTAGTGAATCGAGTACTTGCAGCAGGCATCGCCACGTGAAAGGCAGGACAGGTCCTCGACGGAGGCCTCTTCTAGACCCCAAATTCGCGGGATACTCGCGAATTCAGCCCTGCGCGCGAGGCACAACAGGCGATCGCTCTGGCTCGTTTCGACTTCGGGTCGAGGTGTGTATTGGATCTCGATGTGCCCGGGGCTCATGGTTTCGCAGCTGAACGTTCCAGCGCGGTTGGTCTCGGCGGCGTTCGTGGTGAGGAATCGGAACGCGTCTTCAGGGGTCGCCGCGATTCGCAGCATTCGCACGTAGCTGCCTAAGATTTCGGGGTGCACCATCCAGGGCCCGCAGGAGCCGATCGCCTCTTCGCCGAGTGCCGCAGCCAAGGAACGCAGGCCGCGCTGCATGGCGGCCACGGAGATCCAACGGGTTTCATCCTCCAGCACACCCGAGGGCAAGCCAGCCGTAGAAAGCAGGGCTTTCACGGCGCCTTCGCCGCGCTCTTCGCGCAACCGCAAGAGGTAGGGCTTTAAGTGGCTCGCCCGGATTTCCTCTTTGCCCCCACCAGGAGGTGGAAAGGTGCTCTCTTCTTCTTTGTCTTTGCGCAGCAAACTGCTTTCTCCTTCGGGCCGCTCGCGCATGAGAGCGTGAGTGATGCCGGCTAGGGTAACTCCGAAGTTCGGGGAGTGGGGCCCCGGAGCGCAGCTGCCGCTAAAATACAAAGCACCGGGCTAATAACGAGGTGATAGCGATCGTCGCCGAAGAACACCGCGTGGACGAGAGCTGTGCTCAGGATCAGCCCGAATAGGTAGCGACCGACCGGCCCGATCTCCGGTTGCCCTGGCAAGCGCAGGAGTGAAACCAGCGCCGGTACCAGCGCAAATGGCCAAAACGGATGAAAATCATCACTCAGGGCAAAGGCTCCACCGAGCACGAACGTGAGCAGCAGCACGCCCTGCGTGAGTGCAGGCCGGCGCCAGTGTGGGATGCGCGCCGACTTTAGGAAACAGGGCAAGAGCGGCCCGAGCCCGACAATGCTGAACGCGGAGGCCCAGAGCAGCATCCCGTGAAATCGGGTCAGCCAGGCGCGTGCCTGGGCGCGCAGTGTTTCATTCCAGCGGGTGGGATCCGCTTCATGAAGATATTCCACGATGAAGCTTTCGTGATTGAAGGTTTGGCGTAGCTTATCCGGCATGAGGCCCAGCCAATGCAGCGGCGATTTCATAATCGTAGCAAGCCCAACGTTCGCCCAACAACGGTCTTGTTGGACCTGACCGGTCACGACTTCGCAACCGTCTCGGGGTCGCAGCGTGCGGAAGCGGCCATCTTCGGTGAGCGCACCGATAGCTAGGTTCCAGCCACCGTTCGTCGAGACGAGCGTGCAGCCGTCCATGCGTACGCAGTTGCGAATCGTCCACGGGGCAATCACGAGAAGTGCTAGGACACAGCTGACGATCAACCGGGCAAAGGCGAGCTTCTTCGGCTGAAAATTAACCAAAAACACCAGCGGCAGAATGAAGAGTGACGTGGGGCGTACGAGCGTTGCCAACCCCAAGCTAACTCCGTGAAGTGCCGCGCCGCCCAACGAGCCCCGGCTTCGAATCAGGAGCCAGGCCGCTAACAGCAAAAGGAAGCTGGCGAGACCTTCAGTCATCACTGCGGCTGTGTACGCCACCAGGCCAGGGTGCAGCGCGACCAGAATACCAGCTACATACGACCGGCGCGTCGACAAGAAGGTGCGAGCGATCCGAAAAGATAAAACGACGGTTAACGCCCCAAGCAGCGCGTTGGCGAGCGGTGCGATCTCGAGCCCGCTGCCGAAAATACGGTAAATCCCACCTAGAAAGCCACTGTATCCAACCGGGTAGTGGGCCCACGGCTTCCAGACCGTCACCCCTTGAACCAGCGCGTCTTCCGAATAGCCTTGACCCTGAGCGATGCGTTGCGCGCCGAAATGGTAATAGTGGCCATCCCAAATGGGTTCACGCGCAAGCCACAGCGCCGCAATCGCACGTATGAGAAACGCGCCCAAACCAAGCGTGATGCTGAAGTTGATGTCCGGCGACCGGGCAGCTGGCGCGGCTTCCTTCATGCTGAAGAGGGGCGCTCGGTCGATTTTCGCCAGTGGCGCAAGCGCTGTAAGTAAGTGCGGGTTACCTGGGTGCTATCGAGCTTGAGATAGTGGGCCAATTGTTGGACGAATCCACGCGTGTAGACGAGTGCCGGCAGTGCCGAAAAATCTTCGGCCTCGATCGCACGCAGATGAGAACCACTGATCTTGGTGTGTGCCGCGATGTCTTCAATCTCCACTCCCAAAGATTCGCGGACTTTTCGCAAGATGGCTCCCGAGAATTCGGTCTCAGCGCTGATCTCTCGTGCCAATTCCTCACGCAACATGGCGCGTTCTGCTTCAAGCGCACGTGAGTGCGCGGGGTCCCGAGGCGCTACTGCGTCCTCCGTTTCTGGGAAGGTGGAGAGGTCATACGCCCGGCGTCGGACTGGATCGAGCAGCGTGTCGTGGGCTTCTTCCGTTTGGGCTTGTGCCAGACGGAGACCTTTTTCATCCAACAGCGAGGTGAGGGGTAGACTCTTCGGTTGGTAGATGCCCTTTTGGCGTTTGTAGGCCCGTCGTAACTCTTCATCCGTGGCGCCGCGCGGAGCGCCGAGCACTTCGTACAGCGTTGGATCCGAAGGGTAAATCTTGATCGGTGGATCCTGCCGATTGGTATCGCGGCTCGCCGCAAGCGCCAACGTTCTACGTGCGATGCGTTCGATATTGCGCGCACTCTTGGAAGCCGGGCTATCGATCAGGAGCGGGCGCCGGCGTGAGATGCTGAGCCAAACCGAATCGTCTTGTTCGATTTGCCCGACGTAGTCCATATCGCAACCCAGATAACGGCGCGCGACCTCGCACATGTTGGGTCCGAGATCTCCATCCGCGCGGAGCTTCACGTTGTTCACCACGAGGCGTGGCTTGAGCTTCGCCAATTCAAGCGCCGCTAGCTCGGCAACACTCGAATCGTAGCGTGCGATTTCGTACACGAGCTCGCGCGGTGAGGGGAGCGGAGGTAGCTCATTTTGTGCTCTTTCCAGCATGCGCATGCGGAAACGATCGCGTACGAGCGCGCGTCGTAAGCTTCGGAGGAAGAGCGCGCGGATAAAGCGAAACGTTGCTTCGACGCTGGGGGGCTCGGGAGAGCTCACGAGCAGCATGAAATCAGCCCCGAGCGCGAGGTCAACGCTGGACGGCAGGGTTCCGGCACCCAGATCCAGGAGGACGTAGTCGGCGTCCAATTGGCGCAGGCGGCTAGCCCACCTTGGTTTCCTTCCTGGGCGAAGAGGCGCGATCGAACCCACCGTGTAGATTTGTGGGAGGAGCACCAGCCCTGGCACGGGAGTTGGAAAGGTGCGGAGCTCGAATTCGTCCAAATCCTCTCGAGACCTGGGCGGCATCGGCAGCTCCATGTCGAGCATGGTGTGAAGCTCTGCCCCGGCGGGATCCGCGTCGACCAAGACGACCTTGCGCCCGAGTTGCGCCAAGTAAACGGCAAGGTTGACCGCCAACACGCTTTTGCCCACACCTCCGCGTCCGCCGCCGACAGCGATCACGTGGCGAACACCGCGCTGCATGGGGCCGCGTGGCTCATCTGGTGGGAGGCTGGGAAAACTCGGGAAGGTCACGGATGGCTTGTTCTGGCTCTGAGCCAAGGTTAGGCTCCAGCCCGATGTCCGACTGGCGCAGGCTGGCAGCCTTTTTTTCCCTTATCCTTTTGAATTGCAAGCTGGTCGGTTGCCGTTCGCCAAATCAGGGCGCTGGAGGTGCGGCCTCTGGCCAAGAAACGGCCTCCCCAGAGGTGTCGTTGCCGGGAGTGGATACGTCCGCGTTGACGGGCCGCGAGCGTCGACAGTGGTCCGGGCACGTGGCGGCGCTTCAGGCCCCCTGTGAAAGCGTCAAGCTCAGCGTAGCTCAATGTGTCAAAGAGAGCGCAGCCTGTGCCGCTTGCTTGCCTGCCGCCAAATATGTGATGGGCCAAGTGCGGGCTGGGCTCACGACTTCTCAAGTCGAAAACGGCTACCGCGCGCGATTTGCCGCGGATGGCGTGCGGGCTATCGACGTCTCAGGTTCTCCGTTTAAAGGGGCCGAAGACGCGAGTGTGGTGATGGTGGAGTTTGCGGATTTTGAGTGCCCCGCCTGTCAGATGGCGGCTCCCATCGTGGATGAGGTGGTGGCTAAGCACAGTACCGAACTCAAGTTCGTGTATAAGAATTTCCCATTGCCGAGCCATCCCAATTCAGAAATGGCTGCACGTAGCTCGGTCGCAGCGGGGCGTCAGGGGAAGTTCTGGGAAATGCACGACGCCCTTTTTAAGCATGGGGGCCCGCTCGATAGGGCAGCGCTGGATGGCATCGCGCGCCAGCTCGGTCTGAACGCCAAGGCCTTCAGCGCTGATCTCGAAAGCGAAGCGGTGGCCGATCTGGTCAATCGGGATCGCAAGCTAGGGGAAGCTGTAGAGTTGAAGGGCACGCCTTCGATTTTCATTAATGGGCGACGGTTTGAATCAACTGCAGGCTTCAAGGAGGATCTGGCTGCCTGGGTCGAGCTTGAGCTTGAGCTGCAAAAGGATCACGCCAAAAAGCCTGCCGCGGCCAAAGAGAGCGCTGGTTCAGGCGGAGCCGCTCTCAGCAAGTGATGGGGGCTGATGCGATCGGGTTCTGAGGGGCGAGGGTGTTTTCCCACGGGGCATCACTATCCAGGCATCGCCCATCTGCTGCGCCTGTCCGTCGTCGGATTGTCGCCCGGGTGGCCCTCCGAGCATTTGATGGCCGATTTGCCGCTAGTTTCGATTGACACGGAAACGACTGGCCGTGACTCAAAATCGGATCGCATCGTAGAGATCGCGTGTGTGCGCTGGGAGCGCGGCCAAGTGACGGCACGCGCGAGTTGGCTCGTGAACCCAGAGCGCCCGATCCCCGACGAAGCTCGGCAGGTGCACGGTATCAGTGATGCCGACGTGGCCGATAAGCCGCGTTTGGTCGAAGTTTTGCCGGAAGTCTTGGCCGCGCTCCGAGGCGCCGTTCCCTTGGCCTACAATGCCAATTTTGACCGGGATTTCTTGCAGGCTGAATTGGCCCGCTCAGGTGCCGTGTTTGAAGATCTGCCACCCGCGATGCAGACCCGTGTCGAGTGGGTGGATCCGCTCACCTGGGCACGTGTGCTGCAAGCGAGTGAAAAAAGCCGCGCACTCGGCGAGGTGTGCGCTCGGCTAGGTATCCAGATTGAGCAAGCTCACCGGGCGTTGTTTGATGCTGAAGCAGCGTTACGCGTATTCCTCATTTTCTTGGAAGATGTTCGGGTGCCGAAAACCTACGGTGGTCTGGTGCAAGAGCAGCGTCGGCTAGCGCGGGTGTTCGCCGACGAACGCGGACGCTTTTGGCAGGCTAAGCTTTAGGGTCATATGGCCACACCCAGCCCCGGCGATTGCCTTACGCTGTGATACGCAAGCGGAAACTCCTTCCGTCCAAAATGGCTTCGGATCTTATGCGAGCGTTGGCGCGTTAGTGTCAATTATCGAACACTCAACCAGCGAGAATCTCGGTGATAGGCGCCGCCGGCCTATCGATTCGAGCAACGCCGAAGTCATCAACCCCGGGCCCGGACATGGCAAACACTTCTTTCATCACCGTGTGGTGCAGATCTCGGAACCAGCGGTTATCGAGGACCAAGTGTTGGTCAGTTTTGAGCTTGCCTCCGCCACTGCCAATCAAGGTCATCGGAAGCATGTTGCAGGCGTGGTTGCTGCCATGCATTGCGCTTCCAAATAGGATTACGCTGTTGTCGAGAAGGCTGTTGTCGCCCTCTTTGATCGCGTCGAGCTTTGCGCACAACGCCGCGACCTTGCCGACATTCCATTGGGTGATCGACGCATACACATCTGGGTTGCCGTGTTGACCTTCACTGTGGTATTCGCCACAAAAACCCGGAGATGGCGTGACCTCGGTCTCCGTAAAAGTGCTCAGTGGCACATGGCCGTAGATGAACTCGGAGCGTTCGTCTTCCAGCATGTAAGTGATAATGCGCGTGGCGTCGCACTGGAAAGCCATCACGATAAGGTCGTTCATGACATCCGCGTGAGCACCTTTGTTGTACGTTTCCGTGTTCTGTTTGGTCATGTCGGGAAGCACCAGGGCCTTGGTTGGCCTTGCCATCTGCACACACGCGAGGCCCATTCCAACCGACATCGACGTCGCATCCTTTTCCACCGCGCGAACATACGTGAGAAACTCCTCGAATTTGGCGCGATCAGCGGCGCCCAACCGCGCCTCTGTGCGGGTAGCGTTTTCGATCACGGCATCCAGCACACTCTTGTTGAGTGCGATGCGCTTCTCGGCCTCGGGACCTCGAAGGTTACCCGTCGACGAAGTAACGCCCGTGAGTTGGTTGAAAACCTCCAGCGGATCGACCGACTTGTACATCGGTATGCCCGTGTCGCTCCAAGAAATGGTGCGACTATTCGAGCAAGGATTGTCGTCGCAGTAGCTGAACCAAGTGGACAGACCCACTTGAAGCGACCTGAGTTTGGTGTTCCCGCCGATATTCGGATCCTTTGCCATCGTCTGATCCAGCGAGATCCGGTTGGCTTCGGAAACTCCGAGCTCTGCTCGAACTACGCCGGGATCCACGCAGGTTAACCAAGCGCCGGGTTGACGGCCGTGGCTCGGCTCGACACTCGATCCACCGCCCGCGTTGAACGATGTCCCATTCTCAAGGCCCGTCAACACGATCAGTTTGTTCTTGAAAGGCGCGAGTGGCTGGAGGACCCCCGAAAGCCGCCATGCTGCCCCAATCCCGGCGGTCGAGGGACGCCACAGCTCCGGCGCACCATTCGGGAGATAGATCGGTAAGTAACGCTTGACGGAAGCCTGTGCCTGCGCCTTCGCGGGGTTGGGTACCAGCGATTCGAGCCACGGCAGCGACAGGGCAACGCCTGCACCCGACAGAAACGCCCTTCTAACAATCGATCGGTTCATCGGTATGACTCCTCACGGTGCCAAAGCTCCATGGCGAAACCTGAAGGGCTCGGCCAGCACTAACGAATGGACCAAACGGCGAATCGACGGCGTTCCCTTGAGCCATTCCTGATTGACCGTGTTTAAGTATGATCGATCCGCATCCGTGGTGAGTCGACCCAGCGCGTACTTGAACAGGGTTTCCGAAATGCACTCGGTGAACTTGGGATCCTGAGTGACAGTGTCCGCTAGGCCGGAAAGTCCGGTGAATGTTACACCTGCTAGCTCGACGCTAGGATCGATGGGCGCGCCGTCGAAGTAGGCCGCACGGTATGCGCCTATGGCGTCGAATTGTTCAAGCGACAAGCCGTACGGATCGAACCGCGCATGGCAAGAGGCGCAGGCTGGATCCTTGCGATGTTCCTCGAGCGCGGTGCGCACGTTCCGCGTTGGATTCAGTCCGCCCGCGCTCAAAGTCGGGACGCCGGGCGGCGGCCTCGGCGGCTCGGTGCACAACAGATTCTTGAGCACGTAACGCCCACGCAACGTCGGTGATGTGCGCCCCCCCAACGACGAGAGCGCCAAGAACCCACCAAGCCCTGCGAATCCGAAGCGTTGGTCGTCCGTGATCTCGACGCGCTGCATGGTGGCTTCGGCAATTGACGGCAAGCCATAGAGCCTCGCCACCGACGGATCGACGAAGTTAAAATCCGCGGTCATGAACTCCAGCCAGCTGCGATCAGTTTGCAGGAATTCGTTGAAGTAGAGATATATCTCTTCGGTGAGCGAGTTTGCCAAGGCCGAAGACCAGGTCGGAAATATCAAGGGATTGGCTGAGTGCAGTGGCAATTTACGCGCACCGAGCCACTGTCCCGCAAAGTTCTCGACAAAGCGGGAGCTCTTCACCGGGTCGCCCAGCATGCGATCCACCGTCGCGCGGAGCGTGTCATCTGCCAACAGCGAACTGTCCTCCGCCGCGGCAAGAAGAGCATCGTCTGGCGCGCTGCTCCAGAGAAAATAGGAAAGGCGACTCGCCAACTCATACGAGCTGAGCAAATGTTTGCTTGTTGAGTTTAGATCTGAGTCAACTTCGATCCTATAAATGAATTCCGCACTAGCGAGTAAAGCGCGAAGCACCTGCTTCACCGAGTCCTCGTGATTTTCACCCAGCTGCCGAGCGGTCGCGTACACCTTGTAATAAGTGGCGACCTCATCCTGACCGAGCGGTCGACGGAAGAGGTGCAACCCCGCATTGGCGAGGATGCTTTGAACACAAGCGTCGTCCTCGGTCGCGCAGATGACGACTCTATCCTTCAGATCGGCCGAAGCAAAAACGTCGTCAGCGATGAGCTCAGAAGCGTCGAAGTAGCGTCTGTACTGCGCTTCGTCAACGTTGAGCACTGAAGCCATGTTGTCAAAACCGTCGAGCTCACCGCCAAGCCAAAGGGAGCTCGCTGGTCTCAGTTTCGTTCCAAGTACATCAGCGACCGTCGCGTTGTATTCGGTTGAGTTCAGCCGATGCAGACCCTTGGTGCCGGGATCTCCCGCCGACGACACGCTCCCCGTTCCGCTACTCGGATAGGTGCATGCCAATGCGCCGCCAAGAAGGGCAAGGCTGAACCAGCGGCTGCTTCGAGATCGCACCGGCTCCTTTCTCGGGCCTGCAGAGCTGCTGAAACGGGAGGCCATCATCGCACGTAAGCCTGAGTATGATCGGCGATGCAGGAGGGAGCAATGGGGCGCCTTAGCCCTCCTGTGCGGAAAGCATCGCGACGAATCCTCGCCCCTCACCTTGGGAGCGGACATCGGAAGATCGGGACCGGATTGCGCACGTTGAGAAAATCGATGAAGAACCTCGGGGTCAATCCGGCGGGCGCATTCGCGCGCAGATCCTGATCCCAAGTACCTTCGGACGACGCTGGCTGGATCACGTCAATGGCAGCGCCGTGGCGTCCCTCTCGCTTCGGCCACACAGGCGGGAGCGGTAGGTCAAGCGTAGCCACCTTAAGGCACTTCATGGGGGCAAAGGCCTCCTCCACGAGCTGGCGCAACTTGCCTTGTGAAATCACGTAAAGATCGCTTTGGGAGCTCCACTGCCCGAGGTCCTTGGCAAGCATCGGGCCGCGTTGACTGACGGGAAGTGCAAGGTACTTGCCAAGGCGTGCTGGGTCCCGACCCACTTGAAATGGAACGGCGACCCCTTGCGAAAGGTTGGGATCTTCGAGCTCGGTTGTGAACACTTGTGCATCGACCAGCTTCCAGTTCCAATCATACTCGAGCACTCCCTGGATGATCGGGTGTGCGACGACCAACGATGAGCTTGGAATGTGTTTCCTAGCGCCTTCGGCGATCAACGCCAACACGGCCTTCTGATAGCCAATCAACTGAAATTGGTAAATGCCATTCAGCCCTTGCCATGCCGATTGGAGACAGACTGCCAATGCGACGATGACGGCCCTTGCCCGCCACTCAAGCGCTTCCACACTTCGTCGAAGAAGCCATAACCCCGATATAAAATAGAGCGGGAACGTCGGCATCAGGAACCGCATCGTGTCCTCGGGGTTATACAAGGGCGCCCAGTAATATGCGGAATACAGCAATATCTGGGCCGCTGCCGCGGGCAGTGCGAGCGTGCCAAATCGGTTCTTGGTCTCTTGCGCGACCATGAACCCCATACCCAGCGCACCGGCGAGAAACACGGGACCAAGTCCGTCGGTTACGAGCAAACGCAGGTATTGGATGAGGTGCGTCACAAACCACGGGCCAAGGAACGCTGATTGTTCTGAGGAACGCGAATAGCCGGTCCGCCAGAACGCACCATGTACCAATTGGTTTCCGACCAACAGCGCCACCACCGGGATCAGCAACCCAAAGACCGCACTCAATTGAACACTACGCGCACTTTTCGCGAACCGCTCCGAGCTCCACAAGTACACTCCTGGCCCGAGCCAAAGCACCACGTCTGGGGCCCTCACAGCGGGGATTGAGCCCATAAGGGCTCCCGCGAGGAAAATGCGCCACGTTCCGCCAAGCTCATCCCAAGCCACGAGCAACGCACACGCCATAAGAAAAAGCGCGGCAACGGGCAAGTGCGCCACCGGGATAGCCACACGACAAAGAAAGGTGTGGTTAATCCCTAGAAGTACAGCGCCAAGCAGTGCCCAAGAACGGTTGATAACCCGCGCCGCCAAAAAATAGAACCCCGCGAGAGCGGCGATTCCGAAGAGAGGCTGAAGCCAAAACGCACTGTTGAGCCCGGCTATCTTGATCGCCGCGCCGACCATAAGGGGCAAACCTGGCCCGTATTTGCTGTGGTAAATTCCCGAGGCGACGTCTCCGTGCCAATGGTACGGGAGGTATTCCAAGTTAGACCCAACGTGCCGCGTGAGCGTGCCGAAAGCCGCGAGGTGCGAAGCTTGATTCCAGTAGCCGGCATCATCGGTTCCGGTGATTGTTGGAGCGTCTTGGATTAACAGCCAGGCGAGGCTGAGGAGCGCGAAGATGATGTCTTGCCAGGCGATCTTCAGGGCGGCTGATGGGGGTCGGCCGTCTGACGCATCCGATCGTGGCTCAATGGAAAGGGCAATTCGCTTGGCCTCGGCTTCCCCGTTTTTGCGTCCGGGGGATTGCGTGACTGGCCCACGCGGGCGGTGCTTTTTTTGGGGGCGCATTGCGGCGCCGCAGACTGTATCGGGAGCTCGCCTCTATGGACCACCCCTATTCAGCGAGGCCACTTGCCGCGGATAGACCAGGCTGATTCCTGCCCCTGAAATCACTTGCCTAGGTAAAAATCTACGGAGCAGCCAATAACCAAATGCCGCTCGCCAGCAGTGCCAAGCCTACCATCATGACCGATGCGACCCAAGTGGGTCTCCTGGCAGCAAAAATACAAATCAAACCGGCCAAGGTAAGCACCGCCCCAGCCAAAAATACTCTAGAGGACTCGGGACCCATCAGGGAGATAGGGGCAAGGCCAGCGGCGGCGGCCTGTGTCGCCGCGACTCTTCGCCTATTCTCGCGCCACGTCGCGGCTGCAGCGGCGGCGCTGATCACAAAGATCAGGCACGACAGGAGCAAGCCGCTCCCGATAAAAACGGATCCTCTCCCGACAGGAGAGGGGCCCCCGAACGTGACGATGAGCCCCGTCGCCACTCCTGCACCAACAACTGCTGCCAACAACAATGCTTTTTCCCAGCCGGGCGACGGCGTTTTTCGAAACCTGGCAAATCGCCAGGCCACGTACGACAGGGTCACGGCGGCGACCAGAACTGCGACTCTCGGGAAGAAGTGCGTCATTGCTCACAGGCAGGTCAAGATCAGCGTGCCGTCGCCTCGCGTCGTCCAATTGTAGGCCCCCCGACAGTATGCGTCGCCCTGCTCTTCCTTGAACATGCATTCGTTATAGTTATTCTTCGCCGCGATGCAGGCTGCATCGCCAACCAAAGCCGCCGCGCAGGTGACGTATGTTCCTGTGCCCAAAGTAGCAGGAGCGGTTAGAATACCGATTACTGCTCCCGCGGTTGCGAGGACTGCTCCCCCGCAAGCGAGCCCGTAATCCCAGGCGCTACAGAGGCCCGACGGATCCTGTGTGTTGGGCACAAAGTGAGCGGAGTACAGGTTTAGCCCGTAGTCCGGGGAATGGAGTCCGTACGTCGGAATGTCACCATTCAATTGCTTCTCGAGGGGAACCTGATCCCAGCGAGCGCTTCGGGCGTTGGGGCTCGAAATGGCGAGATCCAGCACCGAATTGCGCCTTCTAGAGTAGGCAAAAACCGATCCCTTACCGGCGCGGGTTGCAGGTGGCCCGGACGCGCCAAGCCTTGGTAAAGACGCCAAGTCCGCAAATCTGATTGGATCCCTCCCGACAAATCTCCCCAGCTCCGCATCCATGTACCTCGCCCGGAAATAAGTGAGCCCAGTCTCAGCATCATGGTACCTCCCCGTAAATCCGACCTGATTCCCGACAGCACTCGAAGCTAACGTTGCGCCGCCAGGCGACACCACCCGCCGCTTGCCGTAAGGCGTGTACCCGTACCGCTCTGCAAGCTGCCCAGATTGGTTCGAAAGCGCCATCACGGAGTAAATCCGGCTTTGATGATAGTACTGCGTGCCCGCCGACGTCACCATCGCCAAAGGCTCATCGATGTAAGCCCCGTAAATGTAACGGCGTTTGAGCGTGGTGCCT
>Ga0105048_10009316_pt1 | contig 15641 bp, 22 predicted proteins | sample MAT05_FD_78382 | JGI IMG/M metagenome (GOLD analysis project Ga0105048, IMG submission 78382) | Freshwater microbial communities from Lake Fryxell liftoff mats and glacier meltwater in Antarctica - MAT-05 | ecosystem: Environmental > Aquatic > Freshwater > Ice > Liftoff microbial mat | place... | reverse complement strand
TCCATCTGCTGTTTCGGGAAGTTACGACGGCGAGGGTAAACAGATACTTGGCCGCGATGAAAGCTGTCCTAACTGTTTGGGTTCAGGATTAAGGCCGCGTATGTCACCTTTCGGGGTGCTATTGATTAACCCAGGAACGCAGTTAAATGAAAGCGGCGACGGAAACATTAACGGCGACTATTTAAAGTTCGTTAGCCCACCGATTGACGCGCCGAAGTTCCTACAGGAGCAAATCGACAAAAACGAATACAGATCGAGAAAGATTATTCATTTGCAGGCAGCAGATACAGCAGTGACAGGTAAGGAGGGAATAAATCCCACCGCCTCGTTAAACAATGCGAGGGCCACATCCGCATTTATTGAACCTATATCGGATCAGACATTCGAAATAATGGAAACGATGATAGGCGCGATCAATTCAATGCGTTTCACTGATGCCAAAGGATTCACCCTTACGAAGCCGCAGAACTTTGATATTACAACGCCTTCGGATCAGTTGGAATTGATAAGCATATTCATTAAGGATGGATTGCCGCCCGGACTTACTGCATACCATATTCAGAAGTACATTGCTTCAATTAGCTATACGAGTTCAAACCTTGCCAAATCGTTTAAGCTCATTATGGATCAGGACTTATTAATCTGCGTTTCACCGGACGACATTAACCTTCGTTTGACGGCAGGAGATATTGAACCGTGGCGCGACACTTTGCACCAATCAGGATTTCAGCTTATCAAAATGCTTTTAGAAGAAGATCCGTTTTTCTTTACCCAGGACTATAAGATTCAAGCCGATAAGTTCATTCAGAAGGCGAAGGATGAAACAGTTGATAAGAGCCTTTCCGATCCGGCAACAGCGGCAGCAGAGCAAATGCGACGAATCGCGGAAACAACTGCTTAATCCAAATATTTGTTTTATGTTTGTTTATCCGTTGCGGGATAAGAGATTGGATTCGTCCATTTAAACTGCCTGACCTTCGCAACGGGGTCGGGCTTTTTAATTTGATACAACCTATGATTTCAGTAATTCATCCGTCACGAGGTCGCCCGGAGCGAGCGCGAAAGTCTTGCGAGAGGCTCTGTAAAATGGCAACCGGGGAGTTTGAATTTATCCTTTCCGTTGATGTTGACGATCCTGAATTGCAGAATTACAGGCGGTTGTTTTCAGACTGCATAATAGTCGAGGGCAATAACCGATCAGTCACCGACGCGGTGCAAAAAGGCTGCAAAATAGCAACGGGCGAAATGCTGATGATATTTTCCGACGACTTTGAAACAATGCCTAGCGGATGGGACTGGATGATTAAAAAGGCGGTAAAGGACAAAGAATTTTACGCTCTAAAAGTCTATGACGAGATTCATAGATGGATTCACACGATACCAATTATTGACCGGAAATTGTATGAATACCTCGGGCATATTTATAATCCAATCTACCTGCATATGTTCGGCGACACTGAATTAGCTTGCATTGGTGACCTGTTGGATATAACGATCACCCGTAATGATATTCGTTTTCCTCATCACCAATTTACCCGTTACCCAAAAACAAAGGATCACATCAATGACCGGAACAATTCCTTTTGGGTGCAGGACGAAAAGGTATTTTTGGAACGGTGGAAAAACAATTTCGGTTTAAGGCCCGATCAAATTAAAGGGCGAATAAAAGACACCGGGACGATTGCATTTGTTAAAGGTAAAATCGGGACGCTATGAAAAAAATATTTAAAATTTTACTGCTAATTTTTGCGGCAACGATACTTCTTTACATTTCAGGATCTGTGGCGGCAGCGTCGTTTAAAATATTCGAATGGCATGAGGCACTTAGGTCAATCGTTGCCCTTATATGGTTCTTTGCTTGCGGCGCAACAATCATTTTGCAATACGACGAAACATGAAAACCTTATCAATTTTAATTTGCACTGTTGAAGGTCGCGAGGATCAGTTACGCAATACCGTTGAGTCACTAGTCGGTAACAGGGTCGTTCATTGCTTTGAAACCGGGGCGATATCAAATATTCAATTTGACGAGGGCGAAATAATTATTTACAAGGACAACAAAGAAATATCGGTAGGCGCAAAAAGGCAAACTTTGCTTTTGATGGCTACTTGTAAATGGTGCGTATTCCGGGACGACGACGATAAAGACTTTGGCAACTATATTGACCTGATAACTGATTGCATTAATGCCAATCCTTATGCTGATTGCATAGGTATTAACGGCATTATGACCACCGATGGAAAGAACGAGCAACGATGGATTCATTCGCTGAAATACCCGCGTCCTGCAAGCAATAAGGACGGCTGGGATTATGTCCGACCGATAATACATTTTAATCCTGTATTGACTTCCTTAGCTTTAAAGGCTGGATTTAAAGATATGCGTTTCGGCGAGGACATGGACTACGGGATGCGGCTAAAATGGTATTTAAAAAACGAGGCATTAATAACCAGTCCGCTGTTTCATTATTGCTATTCGACGGAAATTAAACACAAAGAAAAATACGGAATTAAATGACAGCTTTTGAAACATTCCTTTTAAGTAAAGGATATAAAAAATATTTCCTTAATAAACAAAACGTTTTCGAGGAAACCACTAAGCACCAACTTTCAACGATGGCAGTTTTGGTATATTATTATTTCAAAGGAAATAATCCAAACCCGATTACATTTGGGCTTAATCAGAGAGGGTGCCCACCAACACTTATTCACCCTAGACCTGAAATAAGAATCACAAATAAAACCGATAACGGATGGATAATGATGCCAATTACAGACGCAATAATGACGCGGATATTAGACTCGGTTCCGCATCAACAAATATACAATGCAATGTTTGACAGGACACTTGTTTTAACGTTTTCCAAGCCATGAAAGTCTGCATCATTAACGCTTCATGGGGAGCATGGTACCCGAAAGGAACGCAACGGTTAGTTGATTCATTGTGGCGCAACGGATGGGCCTACGATATACGGTTCTGGAAAGATCAGCCTATTAATGAATTCTTTAATCCAGACTTTCCGTACACGATTAAAATGGCCGCATGGATACAGGCAATTTGGGAAGGTTACGACATAATCATTTGGGCCGATTGTTCCATTTGGGCCGTCTCAGATCCTAATGTTTTGGTAAAGATAATTGAAAATGAAGGCGGCTACTTTTTAACGTCCGGGTTTAATTTGGCCCAAACGCTAGGGGATAAGGATCTGGCATTTTCCGGGATGAGCCGGGACGAGGCAGAAACGAAAAGCGAAGTATGGAGCTGTTTATTCGGCGTTGATCTACGAACGGAAAAAGGAAAGATATTTTCTGATGTGTTTATTGACGCTTACAAGGAAGGCGTTTTTAATACCCCGCGCGAGCATTCGGGCATGAGTGAAGATCCAAGATTTCTATTTTGCAGGCAGGATCAATCGGCGGCTTCGATTGCCTTTCATAAAGCCGGATTTGAAACGATGCGCCACCCCGGAGATCAAATGTGTAGTCACACGGAAAAGGATTTAAAGAAAAATACATTTGTTACATTTTATATGAGAGGCGGTTTATGACAGGTTCGCAAAATTCAGAAGATCGTTTCGTTTTAAATTACTTTCAACGTGCGGGGACTGCCTTAGAACTTGGAGCAGGTGACGGAATAACAATGAGTAATACCAACTTATTAAAATACCGAGGCTGGAATATTCGACAAGTTGACATTAACAATCAGGGCAATAAAGCAGTTGAACAATGGGACATAACAAAATATTCTATTAACTGGAAATTGCAGGGATCACCAACTTTTGATTTCGTTTCTATTGATATTGACGGGAACGACTATTGGGTACTTGCGGCCTTATTAAAGGTTCAGCGCCCATTACTTATATGCTGCGAGGTTAACAGTCAGCTACCATTAAATGAGTCGATAGCAATTAACTACGACGATAAGCGGAAATGGTCAGGAAATTACAATTATGGAATGAGTTATCTTGCCGCCGAAAAGCTGTTAAACGGTAGCGGATATTCCGTAATTTCATGCCTCAATAATCAAAACCTCATGGCTGCATTTACGCCTGATAACATTCAAAACATTGACCGATCAGAATACGGGGCTACTTTTTCCCACCCTGAAATAATGGGAGAAAATGATAAATGGATTCAAGTATAACATGGAAGGACAAGGACAGCCGTTTAACGGCGACACGTACTTAGAGAAGGAATTTCTAAGGCTAAAAAGAGATTTCAAGATTAAAAACGTTGTCGAAACCGGGACTTACCACGGCGACTCGACAGCATGGTTCGCAGCTAACTTTTTAGCGGTGCAAACCATTGAATTTAAAATGCCACAATATTTAGAGGCAAAGAAAAAACTGGCCGCTTTAAAAAATGTTTCGATGGTACCTGGTGATTCCGCGCGTGACTTAAAAACAATGATTGAGGGTCAGCCGAATTTGCTTATCTTCCTCGATGCTCATTGGTACGCAAATCCCGTTATTGACGAATTAAAACAAATTGCAGCCTGTGGATTAAAACCCGTTATTGCAATTCACGATTTTAAAGTTCCTAAAAAGGATTTTGGCTTCGATTCATACAACGGGCAGGATTATACGTTTGAATGGGTTGAGCCACATCTAAAAGCGATATACGGCGAGTTTGACTACCACTACAACACCGAGGCTACAGGTGCAATGCGTGGATGTTTATTTGTTTACCCGAAAAAATCTTTGTAACAATTAAAACAAACAAAATGAAAGCGAACCACTTAATAAAGCAAAGCGAGGTACTCGACAATATTTACAAAAGAATTAGTGATGCAAACTCACATAGTATGTTTAAGATATTTATACCTCACTTTATTTATGTTGAAGAAAGCGTAAGGCTTCAACTAATTGACGACGGGTACAAAGTTTACAAAGGGGAGTGGGACGGCATGGTAAAAGGTGCATTGATAATTGAATGGTAACCTTTAGCACTCGGTTTTTTAATTGACAATCTAAAACAAACAAAATGGAAAAAAAGAACTATCAGGAAAAAGAAATGGCAAAGGCGGATGGTGAATACCAGTCAGACTTTAAGGCATTACTGACATCATTGCAAAGGGAAACGGAGGAAAACTTGTATTTAACTGGAAGGGCTTTTTATTACGCAAACACCTTAAAGCCGATTGAAAGGTGCGCGGAGAAAGAATTAGCTGAGCCAAAAAGAGAACCACAGGGTGTAATTGAATATTTGCTTGAAGAGGTTGCAAAATTAAAAAAGTCAAACCAGGAACTCGGCATTGTAGTAATTCATTTGCAAAATACCATAGGAAGCTAATTAAAAGGCCGAATGAACGTTAAATACAAGTAAATACAAGTTGCGTATTAAATACCTTTACCGCATGGCCACATTTGAAGAACTTGTAAAGCAGAAGATTGAAATCCTAGAAAACAGCCCGGAAAGATTTTCGTCCAGCGTGGAAAAGGCGCAGTTGAAGCTATGGAACGAAATAGAAAAGCAATTCGATAAGCTGCAAACAAAGGGCGGGAAAGTAGTTCAGAATAGTAAAAACCTGGCCCTGATAAACACAATAGTAAAGAGGCTAGGCGTTCTGATTTCAACGGGCGACTACATCAAAGCAGTTCAATCGTTTCTCGGTGAATATGATCAGTCTGCAAAGATCAGCACCGGCCTCGTTAAAACATTGGATAAGGCCTTTGTTCCTAATGCCTTTGCAAAACAAATACAGACGCTCTACAGAGAGGCCGCAATAGATCAACTGTTTACAAATCCATCGTCCAATACTCAAACATCGCTACGGGCAAACCTAATCAGCTCAATTAGTTCGGGTGCAACATTCGCTCAAACGGTTAACTCAGCGCGTGAGATAGTGCAGGGGGGGCCGGACACCGACGGACGGATGTTGGCAAATATTAAGACGGTAGCGATCACCTCGATTGCCGTTTCAGATGCCGGTTATTCGGCGGCAATAAATAACCAAATCGGCGCGGAATGGTTCAGATATGTAGGTGGAACCATCGAAACGACACGCCCGTTTTGCCAACAAAGGAATGGTAAGTATTATCACCGAAAGGAAATAGAAGCATGGGGAGCCGGGAAAGAATCCGGCGGCGCAGGAGCGATAAACGACGAAGGGAAATGGTATGGGCAGATTGAAGGCACAACAGCATCGACGATATTCACCAATCGCGGCGGCTGGAACTGTAGGCATTTTATTGTGGCCGTCCCGATCTCATCCGTACCGCCGGAAGTGATCCAACGGGCAATAGATGAAGGCTTTTTTAAGGCTGATTGACAAAAGACATTTTGCCATCGCTTATCAGCTTATGGACAAGTGCTATAAGGCGCTCGCGTTTCTTTGCCGATAGTGTGCTTTGCTTGGTAGCGATTAGGTTATACTGCTCACCCATATGTGCAAGCTGTTCGGGTGTAAATTCGCCTTTTATCTCTATATTTTCCATAAAAAAAATGGGCGGCATATTACTCCCGCCCATCTTCTAATCTCATTCTAAGCCGCTAAGGTAATTTATTTACCTTTGCAAACACATGAGCCAAGTAATTCTCATCAACTTTAATTCTCGGAAGGTCGAAATTACGACAGCCGAAAAGGGATTGATCTTTAAATTATTTGGATTTACGGACTGCACACCCGACCCGATGCCGGACTTCTTACCTTTATTTCTAACCAACACAAACACAAATGGCGTTAACAGCAGAAGAACAATCGCAATTCCTGAAGGACTTCACCGGGATAGACCCGGAGGCAATGGAAAGCCTCGAAAAAGCAAAAGAACAATTTAACACTACCTACCTACCACGGAAGGAAGCCGCAAAAGATCCTGATATTGTTGCGATGGCAGTTGGCAAACTTGCGGGATCGTTAAAGACGACACTGAAAAGCCTGGCCCCTGATATTGACTTTTTAAGCCCGGAATTAAAGGATGCGAAAGTTGAAGAACTGGTAAAGGCATCTTTCGGTTTCAATTCTGAAAAGATCAAAGCCCTGGAGATGTCACTTAAAACAGCCGGGTCCGCTGACGTTACTAAGGTAAAGGACGAATACGAGGGAAAGATCAAAGGATGGGAAAAAAAATACTCCGAACTTAACGACCTTCATATCGGCTACAAAACCGAAATGGATACCCGGGTACAAACCATCGCCGAGCAAACCAAGCGGGAAAAGATAGCAAAGGCGCACGACGACGCATACCGCGCGATACCTTTTAAGGCCGAACTGAAAGAGGATAAAATATTTCAGGCCGGATTTGCTGCGAGTGTTGCACAGGTCTACGGCCAGGAAATCGGCGACGACGAAAAGGTATATGCACTCAAAGAAGGCAAGCGGATCAGTTCTAAAAAATCAGCGCAAAACTTCATGGAGTGGGGCGAGGCATTGGAAATATTCGCAACAGAGAACGGAAAGATTGCTGGAAACCCTGTTGGAGGAAGGCCGCTACCATTTGCACCACCGCCAGCACCGGGACAGCCACCGGTTCCCAATTCGCCCGATGCGATCCATGCGGCGAGGCTAGCAAACAGATCGACGATGTAGTTTTAAGCCCGGTGATAATTTACCGGGCTTTTTTATTTTAAATAATTATATTTGCGGCGACTAAAAGCACAATGTTGCCTTTTATCTCGACGGCATTAAACGAGAATTGTTGGCCAAACCTTCAGCCAGAATAGCAAGAAGGATACCCATAATTCCTTTTAATAATGTCAATCTTCTCAGACTTAATTGACTGTCCCAACCTGCTCGTTAACGTCGATCAGGCTTTCTCTCGGCCCGGCGTAATTCAAGAGCCGCTCCCGTTTTTGCAATACGTTTTATCAAACACCATGCGTGAAGGGCTATCAATAGCGATGGTTCCCGGTGATGCTCACGTTCGTACCGTGCAGGTGAAATACGTTCAGCGTTTGAACGAAACAACCGTGCAGGCAAACGTTCCGAATCCAAACTGCTCCCCAGGGGTAGTGTACAAGGAAATGTCTACAACTTACGACATGGACACCTCGGTAAACTTTGGTGTTGGATTTCGCTGGAACATTAAAGACTTCCAACGGATCTGCGGCGGTACACCTCAAATCATATTCGATATGATTGCCAAGCTAGGTGATGCACTTGATCGTAAAGTCGCTACCAGTTTTGCCAATAAAGTCGTTACAAACCACATTGGAAATTGGGCGCGCGATACGCAGAACTATAACGGTACTGTTGTAACCCAGCCGACTTTAAATGTGGCAACCAAACTGGCAAACGGAAATACTGATCCAACGCTTTACGAAGTGGTACGCAGAGCAATGGCTGTCAGCGGCTACGGTTCAGCAGCAGTATTCACCGATCAGACGCTTCTTCAATATGCCAACAATGCACTTACTGGATGTTGCGTCAACGATTTGGGTTATGACTTGGCAGCTCAACTGGCGAGATACGGGATTGTATTCACATGGGATCGCAGGATTGAAACAGCGTTGAAGCTGCTTAACCCTGATGGAAATGGTTTAATGGTAGCGCCGGGATCACTTGCCGCGGTATCATTCACTCAGGCGGAATGGAAAAACGGCGTTCCACTAGCAACAGAAGGCGGTAACTATTTCTACACGTCGGTGTTTACTCCTGCGGGATTAAAGGCAGACCTTACGTTTAAAGACGACTGCGGTGATGTTGTTTTAAACATGGTTGTTACGACCGATATCTTCGGAATGCCAGATGACCTTTACTCGAATGAGGATGTGTATTCAGGTATCGTTGGTGTGAATAAGATAACGGTTACCAACCCTTCCTAATCGGGATTCAGAAACTATTTGAATCAGGAGCAGAGTTCCTTTTTGAGTCCGGTATACCTTTTCTGTTCAATCATTAATATTGCACCGGGCATTTTGTCCGGTGCTTTTTAACACCCAATGTATGTGCTTTGAAACGCTGATAGGAATTAAAGAATGTGGTGAGCCAGAACCGAAATCAAAACTTTACGTTGACGATTACGGCATCACCATTTCCCAATTAGATCAGCTATACACGAGCGACTATCCAACGGGATTACTCCTTTTTAAATCCAAACGAAAGGCGGCAGGTGAACTGATTTCCTCACTTGTAAATAATCAGCTTGCATCATGGATGAAGGCTGATACGATTATAGATAATTCAAAAATAGGCTTCATTGAAAACAACCTTTCACCTTATGATGCGCCTTTAGGAGCGGGTATTTACGTAGGTGTTTCACAAAGGCTTTACAACAGGGATTCATTCGTTTATATCTTTAACTCGAACGTCTTTCTTTCCGCTGATGTGAATGTGGAAGTTGAGTTAAAAATCGTAGATCTTAACTTAAATAAGGTTATTGATACGATCACAATTAACACGAACGAGAATACCATTATTGACAAAGAATACTTTTCCAACCGAAACGATTTATATATCGGCATTATGTATGAGAGTACATTTGCCGCTCAACGAACAATTTTAAGGGAGGGTTATTGCGGTTCATGCAACGGCAAAAATGCACCCGTTAATCATAATCAATTCGTTACGATTCAGGGTATAAAAGGAAGTATTGCCGGGGATGTATTTTCAGATTTGCAGGGGTACGCATACACGGGCGGGTTGCAGATTAACTACGCGGTAAACTGCGATAGAAAGGCGTGGATTTGCAGCAACTCAAAACTGTTTGCGCTCGCCCATATCTTTAAGACTAACGCTTTACTTATGCAGTTCGCACAATTTGAAAGCGTAAACGAGAGGGCAAATACTCAGGTAACAATTAATGCAGAGGCGGCAAAACTACGTGAAGATTTCTACACCGATCAATTCAATAAACAAATGACGACGGTATTATCGAATATGCGGATGCCAAAGGATAGCTATTGTTTCCGCTGCAACGAAAATCTGAAATACAGTTCGATGATACCATGACAATCGCAGAATATAAATCGAGCCTAACGTCAAAGCTGGAAAATTTAATACAGAACTTCGTGCCATTGCGCGAGGCGATGAGCGATTATGTTGCCAATTCATCTGTTAGGATATGGGACGATAATCAAAATTCGGCAGGTGAAGATCTGCTTTCCCGCTCACCTTATTCAACAGATCCGATTTATGTTTCAAAAGTTTTATTTCCATCCGTCGGCACTAACCTCGGAAAGAAAGGCAAGATTGTTAAGAATCAATCGAAGTCAACTACAAACGTAGGTGCGCGAAATATTGAAATCAAATCGGCTTACTTGCCAGGTGGTTATGCTGAACTAAAAAAGGCGTTAAGCAATAGGCCTCCGCTTGAATTGTTCGGTGTTTTAAAAGCCGACTGGGCAAATGCACAGATCGAGGTCAAAGGATCAAAGGCAACAGTCGCATTAAAGAATGAGGTCAATATCGGCAAGACGGAAGGGCTGATAAAAAAATACGGAAGGTTCTTTTCTCCGAAGCGAAGTGAGCTTGACAAAATAAAAGAAACGATTAGGATAGGCACCGTTAAAGCATTAAACGCATGACGATATTAAAATCAATTATCGACGTTTTGAATGCTAAAATATTGGCAACGAATATCGTTACAAAGGCGTTTGGAATTGCTGTTAAATTAGACCGTTTAAAAGACAAAGCAGACTACGGTATTTATATCGGAGCCGGGCAATTAGAGCCTGTGACAGACTTTGATAATTGGATTGGTCAATCCTTCTGGATTAAAAACGGATCACCTGCGATCAACCCTAGTGATGCTTCACGCGCGCAATCGTCCTGCGATAACAGTTCGGACTATTCTTACCCGATGCGATTGGTTGCGGTCGCGAAGAAAGACAGTTTGCCGTGTGACGATTACATTGCTTCTGATGCAATCGCACAGACACTTATCAAAAGACTTACGGGGCGTTACAACCCAAACGAATTAGGTATTTCGTCAACCTTTGCTGCTATTAATGCGCGTACGTATACGGACGAATTTCCTAATTTAATCCTGCCGTACACACTTGCGTTGGCAGTAATTGACTTTAATTTTAACATAACAATTCCGAATAATTGCATACCGGATTTGTGTCAAACTGAAAACTATGGGTGAGAAACTAACGGCACAACCGGAAAAAATAACCGGATTTGCGGACGATGATTTAATTCATACCGTCGCAGGAGGGGATTCGTGGAAGGTTAAGTACATTAATCTTATTAAGTTCTTTTGGACTAAAATATCGGGCCGCGACATTGTAAATTCAGGCAATGGATATATAACAATTAATGATTACACCTCCCTCGATATATTCTCATCGCAGCCAACAACTTTTACTACCACCCTAGACGCTGACACAAGTGCAAACCATTTAATTCTCCTTTCGTCCGGTGGGACTGATTTCGTGACGGTAACTATTAATTCGTACCCATCACCAAAGGACGGCGCAATAGTTCAATTAAGGCTTTCGGAAAAAGGAACAACCAACTTAATTATTTGTGGTGTTAATTGGCCGGGTTCTGCCTTTGCCGCTGGTTTATATACGATTCGATATTCCAGCTTGGTTAGCGCGTGGTTGCCGATTAACTTTGTTCCTTTTACGTTTTTCAGTGGTGCGGTCTCCACCGACGATGTCACTAACGACTCCCTCTATGCAGGCACAACTCAGACGGACGTTAACAATGTGGCCAAATCCATCATCTATGCGGGCGGTTCTAATCCGGGTGTAAATCAGGATTCAACTCAGGGCTTTTCGGTCGGTTCTTTGTTTGTCAATCAATCTAGCGGCGTTACTTTTCGGGCGGAGGATGTTGCGGTTGGCGCTGCTGTTTGGGTTGTAAATACCGGCAATGAAACGCTACAAACAGCTTATGACGGCGGCAATGCAGTTAATGGTGCGCTTATTACTATTGACGGGGTTGATAATGTCAATGGATTTGGGAATCTAGCAGCAAACGGCAACACGGGATTGAGTGTCAACGGACTCGGGAGACAAGCGGCACAGAATAACACCGGAAGCTATGTAAATGGACTTGGCCTTGATGCAGCACTGGACAACGCAGGTAGTAATGTCAATGCTCTTGGTATGAATGCTGCAAATGGTAACACAGGAAATAATGTCGCGGCAATCGGAAATGCAGCGGCACAAAATAACACAGGAGGCGATGTTAACGGGCTTGGGTCTAATGCGACAAAGGGCAACACGGGGGATAGGGTCAATGGATTTGGAGTTCAAGCGGCACTAAATAACACAGGAAACAATGTAAATGCGCTTGGTACTACTGCTGCAAACGCCAACGCAGGCGTGAATGTTAATGGGTTTGGAAATAATGCGGCAAAAGACAACACGAAAGACAATGTCAATGCTCTTGGGGCTGCTGCTGCAAGCGGCAACACGGGGGCCTCTGTAAATGCTCTTGGGGCTGATGCGGCAAACAGCAACACGGGTGCCTCTGTAAATGCGCTTGGGGCTGATGCGGCAAACGGTAACACGGGGGAATTTGTCAATGCTCTTGGAGCTGCTGCCGCACTAAATAACACAGGAAGCTCTGTAAATGCGCTTGGGGGTGCTGCTGCAAGCGGCAACACGGGTAGTAATGTCAATGCTCTTGGTATGAATGCTGCAAATGGTAACACAGGAAATAATGTCAATGGGCTTGGGTTTGCTGCGGCAAGCGGCAACACGGGCGCTAATGTCACAGCAATTGGAAATGGTGCGGGGTTAGCCAACATACTATCAAAAATGGTTATTTTTGGAGCCAACCAGCTTACCGAATATGCAAATCATGCCGCAGCCGTAACAGCAATAACGGTGGCTAACGGCGCTACAGCAGGCAATTATTATATTTATGCCAACGTAGCGACTAATTCAATCGGTTATGTTAAGCCCGTATAATAATCCCTCGTTGACTTAAACCTTAAATCACAATCTTACGTCCGGTTTTTAGTTACATTTGACTAACGAAAACCAAAAAAACACATGAGGTATAAACACATTAAAACAGGAGCCACTTACACATTTATTTCGCGAATCGGAGTTAAATTTCCATTGATTGGATGGGTGTTTTTTATAAAATATTTCAAGGGAAACGAGCAGGCATTTTATATCCGAACGGAAAAATCATTTAACAAGAAGTTTAAAAAAATAGAATAATAGCCGAAGAAACCTTCCGCATTATTCCCACGTAAAAGGAGCATGAAAAATTTTCTTACGCTCTTTTTTTTATTCCCGGTACTGGCATTCGCCCAATGCCTACCTACATACAATGGATCAGGTTTCTATTCGCAGCCGTCGTTTGTCACCCTGTATAATTCCGGGCAGTGCATAGAAGGCGAGTTCACGACCGGATCGTATTTCGTTAAGTTCCCACGAATACCTAACTCAACGCAGCTAGCAAGGTTTTCCTTTGCCTCCGACGACGGATTTACGGCCACACTAATCCGAGTGAATCAATACGATATTAACTGTACTCTGATCGCTGAAAACTTTAACGTTATCTGGCCCGGAACCGGATTTGTAATTGTTGAATATGTGATCAGTTCGGAAGGCTTCCAGGTACTTTGTCCCTTTGCCAGAATTACGGGTGTGCTATCGGTCGATTTCGGATATGTAAACGCCCGATGGTTCAATGATCTTCTATTCATCCAGTACCGAACCGAGTCAAATCAAAATACCAATAGGTACGAGATACAAGTCAGCCGTGACGCTCAAACATGGGAGCCGCTGTTAGATGTTGCCCCGAAGGAAATAAACAGTTCTACGGCCTTAATCTATTCCAAGCATATTGCATTCAATCGGACAGGCCAATGGTACGCGCGAGTTATGGAAGAAGATTTTAACGGTGAGAAAACGTATTCTGATATTGCGCCGTTCGTTGCCGGGTTTAACATGAAAGGCGCTGGATTTGAATACGATCTTGCCGGGAGGTTGATTAAGGTAAATTAATCAGTGCAAAACCCCGCCTGGCAACCTGATCCCGTTCCGAAGTTAAATTCAGCCTGGATGCCCATTCTGGAAATCTGATCGTAGGAAACGCCGTCTTTCCATTTTCTTTTTTTTGTTTCCTGATTTGCAAACCATTTCATCTTTTCAGGATTATCTTCCCAGTTCTTTCTAAGCTGCTGATCTGATTTCCAAAAGCATCCTACGCAGTTTGAATCTGCCGGAAATATTATTTTGTTGTTTTCGGGTTGTTTCCAAAATTCGGCTACCCGCCAATGGTGTATTTGATCGTCGATTAAAGGGAATGAACCAACGCGCCATTCTATGTCTGACCAGGTATTTTGATTTCCGGTTTTTGATTTTCCCGTAATAGTTTTAAATGAAGTCGTAAAATTTTCCGCTCGCTCCTTTTCATCGAACCTAAATCCGCAACGCATCGCAACGACTTCATTTATTTCTTTTTGCCACCATTCAAAAACAGGGCGGATTTTTAATTCCGTCGTGCAGAACCGCCACGATTTATTTGATAACGCCTTTTTTCTTTTTATTAATTCATCAAACGATTCTCCTGCCAACCATTTTATTTCGCGTCCTATTTTTTGCTCCAAATCTAATACCGCCTGCAATGTTTTATTGTCCTCCGCCGTTGCGATAAATTCACGCCGTAATTTATCCTGAACCGCTTTTTGCAAAAAGGCATCCGGCTTGCAGTTCAGATCGTCAATCAGGACTAAGGAAAACACTTCGTAATCTGCCGGATAATGCACCGCCATGTAAGAACTAGTTTTGCCGCCTGATAGAGAGTTTACCGTTTTCATAAAAATGCTAGCTGTTAAGGTCAATTAAACGTTTCTGTATTTCGGATCTAAGTAAGGAATATTTAAACGGCTAAAAAGGTCGGTTTCCTCAAGGACTTCGTAAATATTCCCGCCTTGACAAAGGAATCCATGCTCACTTTTGTATCCTAACTGCACCCATTTTGAGGCCAGCACCTTGTAGCTATAATCGGCGCTGCCTGTCCTTATCGCAAATATTAGTCCCCAGTTTCCGCGCTCAGCAAAAAACAGATCTAGCTTTATCCCTTCCGGTAAAATACGCTGCGTATACTTTGTTTTGCCGTACAGCAGCTCGCCTTTTACTTTCTGCCATTGGTTAACAACGGATGCAATTCCGTCCTCAAATAATCCCGTCTGATAAGGCTTGGGTATTGCCACAATTTCAATATCTCCTACTACCTGCTTTTCCCTTCGTATGCTCCCGGCTATAGCTATTCTTTCGCAATGAGGGCTTAGCAGTTTAACAAGGTTATCGGCTATTCTTTTGGCCTCTAAATAAGGTATTTCTGCTTTCATAAAAAATGCTTAAAAGTTATTGCCCCGTTTCTGGCCAGCGGAAAGTTTGAATCAGGGCCGGTGTTTGATTTAGCCGGGCGTAAAATATCGGAGTAGGTAAGAAAGGTTACTTTTTACCCGCAGCAACATGAAAGCTCTTGTTAAAGTCATAGATGGCAAGCATTAGGGTGTCGCCAAATCCAGCAACTCCGTTTTGTAAGTTTTCCCCATATAAGACGGAGTATTGGTTGCCACATATTCCAACTTTGGGCCTGAGCAGGGTAAATAAGTTCATCTCCTCCGTTTGAACCAACGTGGTCATTTTAGATTGATGTTCATAATCAAGCTGGTGTTGTTCCCTGCTTAATTTTTCTTTCCAGTAAGTATCTTCACTCATTGTTTGAATTATTAGTGATTGGTAAAATATCGGAGTAGGGGTGTGTTAATGCCAATAAT